>Kit_p2__coassemble_315_pt1 | contig 89722 bp, 82 predicted proteins | sample Kit_p2__metabat2_high_PE_005 | metagenome-assembled genome bin Kit_p2 | reverse complement strand
GTAAGTCTATCTTACATCAGTTTGAAGGTTTACACAAACTTTGGGATACTCCCGCTTATTTTGCTATAAAGTGCAATTTTTGACTAATTGTCTATTTTTGCGACTTTCACTTTACACTTAAATAAAGTGCAATTTTGGGGAAAAACCTCAAAAAATTTTTTTTACTTTTAAAAAAACTGAGGCCCCTGTTCCTTTTTTTCCCTTAGCTTGACTATATTTCTGGCGCTTTTCCGTCTCTGGTCCTCCTGGGCCGCATAGTGCTTCTTGGTGGTATTGACATCGCTGTGCCCAAGGACCGACGCTACCAGATAGATATCGCCGGTTTCCCGGTAAAGGCTGGTGCCGTAGGTGCTCCGAAGCTTATGGGGGGTGATCTTTTTCAAGGGAGTAACGAGACCCGCATATTTTTTTACCATATTTTCCACCGTTCTGACGCTCATCCTCTTTTTCTGCAGGGACAGGAACACAGCATCCTCATGCCCTGGAAGTGCGTCAATGGCCTGACGTTCATCCAGGTACGTTTCCAGAACGTCCCGGACCTCATCGCTGAAATAGACGATGGATTCCTTTCCTCCCTTCCGGAATATCCTGACTCCACAGGCGTCCAGATCCACATCGTTTATATTCAATCCGACACACTCCGATACACGGAGTCCTGTTCCTAAAAGAAGTGTCAGCATGGCCAGGTCCCGGATCTTTGTCCGTTCATGATACAGTTTCTGCCTTTCTGTGAGCTTTTCACCTTCCTCAACCTCATCAAGAAGCCGTGCCACCTCATCAATTTCCAACCGTGTGATCTCTTTTTCATGGAGTTTGGGGAGACGCAGGAGAGAGGCAGGATTTTTTTCAATCCGTTCATTTCTGTAAAAATAATTATAGAAGCTTTTTAAAGATGAAACCTTCCGCATGATCCCACGTTCCGTATTATATACATCCTCATTGTTCACAGAAGGATGACATTTTAAATATTCCATATATTCTTCCAGATCGGTAACTGTAAGCTGCTCCAGAACAGAGAGGGGGATATTTTCCCCCATTCGGGCTACCTGACTGTTGGAAGTTTTCAGAAAATCGAAAAAGATCCGCAGGTCATAGGCATAGGCGATCCTGGTCCTGGTGGATGTCAGAGGTTCGATTCCCCGGAAGAAATCTGCACAGAAGGGAGGGAGTTCTTTTATCAGTCCCCGCAGCTTTTTGATATTTTCAATATCCTTTTGTTCATGATAAGTGAGAGATGCCATGACCAGCTTCCTTTCTTTCTTTATTTTTTTCAGAGGCTCTGGAATCCGAGGCAGGAGATGGCCAGCCGGGGATGTTGCCAGAGAGAACCGCGTGGAAAAACCGATCCTTGACTCCAGGATTTTCCAGATTCAGATCCCGTATGAGATTTTTTACGTATTCCCGCCGGGTTTTTCCATCCACCGGACATGGATTTTTGCAGACTGGAAGCTGGTATTTATTTTTGAATCCAATGACATCTGCTTCGCTGACGTACATCATGGGGCGGATCACAGTCAGATCCATCCGGTCCAGATAGGTCCGGGGAGAGAAGGTATAGAAGCGTCCCTCATAGATCAGTGAAAGCATCATGGTTTCTATAATATCATCCCTGTGATGGGCGTATGCCACTTTGTTGCAGCCGCAGGACCTGGCCTGCTGGTTTAAGGCGCCTTTCCGCATCTTTGCGCACAGAGAGCATGGATTAGATTCTCTGCGGGTCTCGAAAACGATTTTTGCGATGTCCGTGGAAATAACTGTATAGGGGATGGAAAAATCATCGCAGAGGGCCTGTATGGCATTAAAATCCTGGATTCCAAAACCAAGGTCCACAGTAAATGCACAGAGCTCGAATGGGACCGGGTAAAAACGCTGGAGCTCATGGAGAGCGAAGAGCAGTGCCAAGCTGTCCTTTCCGCCGGAGATCCCAATAGCGATGCGGTCTCCAGCGGAGATCATCTGGTAATCATCCACTGCCTTTCGTACAAGGCTTAAAAGTCGCTGTAATTTCATAAATTGTTGATCCTCTCAATTATCTGTAATAATTATATTAAAAGGGCAAGTTCCATTGGAAACGTATTTCACGAATAGTTGTGCCCATGGACCATCATACCAGAACCACAGGGATAATGCAAGAATTCCTTGTAGCATGGATCATGAATGTGCTATAATCAAAAACATGAACGCCTATGATACAGAATGGGCGTATTATGCCGTACCTTTAATGGCTCTGGCGCTGTCTATACATAATAAGGAAAAAGAAAGGAAGATTGTTATGAGAAAAGTAATGAACCGGGTACTGGTTGTCGGGATCGTGCTCACAGTCGTTTATCTGTTTGTGGAATATTATCTGCCTTTGCTTGTTAAATAGATATGGAAGGCAGGAGTATGGAGAGAGACGGCTGAAGGCAGAAAAAGGCGGGAGAAAGTCGGGCTGCAGAGTGCTCCATAACTATGCGTGAAAGCCTTCTTTAACGAATAGTTTATAGACTTTCTGCCTTTACTTGGTTTTATGTAACCTCATTTTTTCTTGTACTGGATTTTAGAAAAAGAAATGAATCATAAATCAAAAGACTACTGGAATCTTCCAGAGGGTCAGCGCGCCGAACTGATAGACGGGACCCTGTATGATATGGCCCCACCCAGCTATCAGCACCAGTTTCTGATCGCTAGGCTGTCTTTCGTGATCCAGGAATATATCTTCTCTCATGCTGGAAACTGCCAGCTACTTATGGCCCCTTTCGCCGTGAACCTGGATGCCGATGATAAAAATTGGGTGGAACCGGATATCTCCGTAATCTGCGACCGGAACAAGCTCCATGACCATGGCTGTTTCGGTGCTCCTGACTGGATCATTGAAATTGTCTATCCTTCCAGTCGTCGGATGGATTATTCCACAAAGAACACTCTGTATTCTGAGGCCGGAGTCCAGGAATACTGGATCGTGGATCCAGAGAAGGAACGTACTACCGTATACCGTTACGCCGAAGACGCCGCTCCGATCATCTTCCCGTTCCACAGCCCGGTCAGCGTCGGATTGTATCCGGATTTGGAGATCCTTGTCAGCAGCCTTCTGAAAGACATGTAACTGCATAAAAAAGCCGTCTCCAGTCGCGCTGGAGGCGGCCCACAGACCGGTTATCGCTGTCCGATGCTGGAAGAAATAATTTCTGCCCTATATCAGTCGCAGACCTCCAGGACAACCTGGAGGTCTGTTCACTTAAACAATTAAGTTTTGTTTAATCCAGCAGATTCCTGTAATATGGCCAGTTGGCTGTCATGACGCCTACGGTCACGTTATCTGCGGAGCCAGTTTCGTGGATACACTGGATCTGCCCATTGGGCGCCCAGTTTAAAAACATGATCACATGGGGAGTTTTTCCGGTGATGACGATAATATCCCCGGGCTTTAGGTCTGCTCGGTTCACCGGCCGTCCCGTGGACTTAAGCCCCTCGGTCCCCTCATAGGGAAGGCGTTCGCCTGTCACAGACCAGTACACCCAGTTGATCCAGCCGGAGCAGTCGAGCCCCTTCAGGATACGGCCCCTGTGGTCGGGGATCGTAATGGAACCAAAGTTGTTGCCGCTGTAATTTCTGGCGCTGGCCTTGCCGCCCCAGTAATAGGGAACCTTTCCGACGGACTGCAGTGCAAAACGGATGATCTCCTTCCGTTCCTCTGATGTGTCAGACGGAAGTTTTTTCATATAGGATTCGATCTCTGTACTGGAAAGCGGGGCTTTGGTGCCTTCCACCGTAACACTGATGTCATAAAGCTCCGTCCAGTCCTGACGGCTGATGTGGTTTACAAAGGCCCGTGCACGGTCATTCCAGCCAGCCCAGGCGCTTCCCTCTTCCACTGTGTTTCCAGCAGGATCTATGGAAAACAGGCTTTCAGCCTCCTCCAGGCTCTGGACTTTGGCAGTGATCCTCAGATCGATGTGTCCGGGGCAGGTGAGGGATGTCTGGGAGGATGCGCTCTTAGAGCTTTCTGACGAAACTGCGGCTGTATATATACGGTGATCCCCCTTAAGCATATCCGCAGCTTCCGGATCAAAGACCAGAGCAGCCTGATCCGGCTCCTCTGGCCGGATGATCACAGTATTCCGGCTTTCTGTTGGCTCTGTTGGCTGGGGCTCCGGGGTGGGTGCTTCTGAGGAGGCCGGGGATGGGGCCTGTGAAGAGGCAGCCGTCGGACCAGCAGATCCGGACGTCTGGGGCGCAGACGAAGCAGTGCTGGACATTTCCTGGCTTTCCTTAGACTCTCCGGGCCTTACAATGGTAACCTTTGGCTTTGTCTCTTCCATGTATACGCTTTCAGCAGTTTCAGCCAGAGAATCCAGGGGACTGGTGGTGGTCTCCACCTGGACTGTGGTTCCGGCAAAGGCTGGTGTTGTTTTTTCTGTAGAAGAAGCTGCAGGGCTTCCGGAATTTCCTCCTGAAAAAGGGTCCGATACAAGGCCCGAACTGAAGGAATCACCGGAGGCACCGGATATGCTCTCTCCATCTTCACCGGTCCCTTCTGCGGCCTGGCTGGATTCAGCAACGGAAATTTCCGTATTGATACTGCTTTCTCCATTAAAATGATCCTCTCCCTCCAGCTCGGAATCTGTCTCCTCTCCGGAAGGGATCTGGGATGGATCCACACAGCCGCCGCAGAAATATACATCTCCCATGGACGCGCTGTAAGAATGGGAAGCACTCCAAAGCTGGTCTGTGTATTGCCGGATCTGGTCCAGGTCGTGGATCTCATTGTAATAACAGTATACGCTTGCCATGGAAAGGATCTGCTGGGCATTGGATACAGCAGACGTGATATTTCCATCTCCGTCATAAAAGGATACACGGACGTTTTTAAAATGCTCCACCGCCCAGGTCGAAGGATCCTCCGGATCCTGTGATAAGGAGGCAGGATTGTGTTTTCCCAGTACCTTGGCCTGGGAACGTCCCAGACGTGAAGCCAGTCTGGAGGGAGCCATATTAGCCATATCATAGATACCCGCGTACCACTGGGAATCCTTCCGGATCAGCTCCTTCATAAGGATTTCCGCATAGCTTTCTTCTACCCCTTCCTCATACATATGGGCAAAATTGAGCCTGTACGGGGCTGGAGCCGTCTCATCCATGGCGGCAGCCGTTTCTCTGCTCTCTTCTGTCTCCGTTTCTTCCCTGGCCGTGGAAGCCGTTTCCGAAGGACGCTCTGCTTCCGTGGAGGACTCCTCCGCTGCTGCCGGTAATGCCGGCGGGACGTAGGGCATGACGGCCGAAAATGCAATGCATGTACAAAGGAGCATCACGGCCGCAGGACGCATCCCCTTATATAGATTCAGATTTTTTTTCATATCGTAATACCTGCTGTAAAATTCTCATAGATAGGCGCTGCCGGACGGGCTAAAGACAGCACGATAAGTATATCATACAACCCGTCTGGATTTCTTAAATTCTTTCTTAATTTTTTTGCCTGTCCGAAAAAAAGCCTCCGCAGCCATCCGGCTTCTGCCGGGACTGGGGAGGCTTTTTATCTGTCCTTTTACTTTATTTTTGCATATTCCTGCTTGATCCTGGCAAATTCCCGGATGACCTTTATGGCTCCGTCTGCTCCGGTTTTGCTGCTGTTGATGCAAAGGTCATAGCTCTTTGAATCTCCCCAGCGCTTGCTGGAGTAATAATTATAATAGCTGGCCCTCTTCTTATCGGTCTTGATCATAACGTCCCTGGCCTGGGATTCAGAGATCTGATGGCGTTCCATCAGAGTACGGATCTTTACATCCTCATCCGCAGTAATAAACACAGAGACTACATTGGGGAATTCTGCCAGGGCATAATCGGCGCAGCGGCCGATGATCACGCAGGATTCCTCCGAGGCCAGCTGCTTGATCGTATCGAACTGAGCCAGAAAGATCTTATGGTTGATGGGCATATCCATATAAGCGGAATTTGTATATCCCAGGGAGTATGTATCCATCACAAGGGAATATAAAAAGCTGCTGGTGGGTTTTTCATCATGTGTCTCAAACAGTTCTCTGCAGAGTCCGCTCTTTTTTGCCGCCAGGGTAAGAAGCTCCTTGTCATAGCATTTAACACCCAGCTCTTCTGCCAGCTTCTGTCCGATATGTCTGCCTCCGCTTCCGCATTCTCTGCCAATGGTAATAATTAAGTTATCACTCATATCCCACAGCTCCTCTCTGCAATTGCAAGTCTATAACATATATTATACAATATTTTCGGAATATTGCAAGATATTTTCTAAAAAAATAGAGGGCTTTCCGGGGAAATGTCCGCTTCCCTGAAGCCCTCTGCTGCGGAAGTCTAATGGGCCTTCCGGTTGATAAATTCTGTCCTTGTCTTGGAATAGGTAAATTTCTGGCTGCTGTACAGACCATAATAACCGGAAAGAGCAAAGCTTACAGATACGGCCAGGGCAAAATATTTCATCCCCTCAAACCCAAACAGCTCAAACCCCATAAATATGGTGGCCACCGGACAGTTGGTCACACCGGCAAACAGGGCCAGCATACCGCAGGCCGCGCACAGGGACGACTCAAAGCCCAAAAGATTTCCGAAGGCTGCGCCCATGGTCGCCCCCACTGCCAGGGTCGGGACGATCTCTCCGCCCTTAAAGCCGCCGCCCAGGGCGACTGCAGTGAAAAGCATTTTTAACAGAAAGGCCTCATAGGGAACATTTCCCTCCATGGCGGCCTCCACCAGGTTAAAGCCAGCTCCGCAGTATTCCCGCCCGAATACCAGAGAAAGGCCAATGAACAGGGCTGACGCCGTGAGGATCCGGGCATAGACATTCTGCAGCTTTGCCTTATAAAGCTTCTGGACCTCATGAAGCAGGATGCAGAAGCATACGCTGACAAAGGCGCCCAAAAGAGCCAGGAGCACAATGAGAGCTGCCGGCTTAATGGAAAATTCCGGTACATGAAGGATGGTAAAGGCTTCTCCATGGAGCCCCAGCCTGGAGGAGATGAAGGAGCCGATAAAGGCGGAAAACACACAGGGAACAAGAGCTGCGTAATACGCAACTCCGACGCTGATCACTTCCATCCCGAACATGGAGGCGGCCAGGGGAGTCCCGAAAATAGCTCCAAAGCAGCCGCTCATGCCGCTCATGATGGCAACCTTTTTATCCCGCTCATCCATATGAAAAAGACCGCCCAGGGTATTTCCGATACATCCCCCGATCTGTAGCGCCGCCCCCTCTTTGCCTGCGGAAGCGCCCGTCAAATGGCTCAGTAGGGTGGAAATAAAAATACAGGGCAGGGTGGAAAAACGGATCTGCTCCGTAGAGGAGATGGATTCCAGGATCAGATTAGTCCCTTTGTTTCCCACCTGGTTCAGGGCCTTATGCACCAGTACGATGAGGATGCCGGATACAGGCATCAGAAAGAGCATGAACGGATGCTCACGGAAAAACTGCTGGGAATAAGCAACACCAAACCCAAAGGCCGTCCCCACCAGGCCGCAGACCGTTCCCATCAGGAGAGAAATAAGCGTCCAGCGTACAAAGTAAACGCCGTTTCTTACGATCCCCGGCAGATCTTCTTTTGTATTCATAATCATATCCCCTTTTGCTCCGGCCTGCGGTATCTGGGACAGGCCGGAATTTCATACCAGATCTTCTCCGGCCTACATATAGATGCCGGAGGTCCGCTCCACGGACGGAGCATATCCGGCGTCCTCCAGGGCCTGGATGATCTGTTTTTTATGTTCCGTTCCAAAGGTTTCCATGGTGATGGTGAGAAGGACCCCGGCAGAACGGTTTACATTGGCGAATACGTTATGATCCAGCTTGATCACATTTCCCTGGAGCTTTGCAATCAGGGCAGATACGTCGGCCAGCTGGCCCGGCTTATCGGGCAGCATCACAGAAACCGTAAAGATACGGTCCCGCAGGATCAGGCCATTCTGGACCACAGTGGCCATGGTCAGCACATCCATATTGCCGCCGCTTAAAACGGAGACTACCTTCTTTCCCTTGAAATCCAGATGCTTTAAAGCAGCCACCGTTAAAAGTCCGGAATTTTCCACGATCATCTTGTGGTTTTCCGCCATATCCAGGAAGGACAGGGTCAACTCAGAGTCCTCAATGGTGATCACCTCATCCACATTGGCCTGGAGATAGGGAAACAGCTTATCGCCGGGCGTCTGTACTGCTGTACCGTCGGCAATGGTGTTGATGGCCGGAACAGACACCACCTTCCCGGCTTCCAGGGAGGCCTTTAAGCAGGCGGCTCCTGCCGGCTCCACGGCAATGACCTTTACCTTGGGGTTCAGAAGCTTTGCCAGGGTGGAAACTCCTGTGCAGAGTCCGCCGCCGCCCACAGGCACCAGGATATAATCTACGGTGGGAAGCTCCTTTATGATCTCCATGGCGATGCTTCCCTGGCCTGTGGCGATCTGAAGGTCATTGAAGGGATGAACGAAGGTATAGCCGTGCTCCTCGGCCAGCTCATATGCATGGGCACAGGCCTCGTCAAATACATTCCCAGACAGCACCACATCGGCTCCCAGGCTTTTCGTGCGGTTGACCTTGATCAGAGGGGTCGTCACCGGCATCACGACTGTGGCCTTTACGCCTGCCAGCCTTGCCGCATAGGCCACGCCCTGGGCATGGTTTCCCGCAGAGGCAGTGATCAGCCCCTTCTCCTTTTCCTGGTCTGAAAGCTGGCTGATCTTATAGTAAGCGCCCCGGACCTTATAAGCGCCGGTCCGCTGCATGTTTTCCGGCTTAAAATATACCTTGTTTCCAGACAGGCTTGAGAAGTATTCGCTGAAGATCAGCTTCGTTTCCTGGGTCACTTTTTCAACGATCTCCGACGCTTCCTCAAATTTTTCCAGTGTGAGCTCCTTCATTTCCATTGGCTTTATTCTCCTTTATTTCTGGTATCAGACTGAAACAGCGCGTTTACAAAATCCCCCGAGTTGAACTTCTGCAGATCATCGATCTTCTCTCCGACTCCCACGTATTTCACCGGAATGCCCAGCTCCGACTGGATGGCAACGGCGATGCCGCCCTTGGCAGTTCCGTCCAGCTTGGTCAGGATGATGCCCGTGATGGGGGCGGCCTCCATGAACTGACGCGCCTGTACCAGGGCATTCTGTCCGGTGGTGCCGTCAAGGACCACCAGGGTCTCACGGTATGCCTCCGGATACTCCTTATCAATGATCCGGTTGATCTTTTTCAGCTCTTCCATCAGATTTTTCTTATTGTGGAGACGGCCGGCGGTATCGCAGATCAGAACATCGGCATTCCTGGATTTTGCGGCGGCAATGGCATCATAGATTACGGCTGCCGGGTCCGATCCCTCCTTCTGGGCGATCAGATCCACGCCGGCCCGGTCAGCCCACTCGGAGAGCTGTTCGATGGCAGCGGCCCGGAAGGTATCGGCAGCCGCCAGGATCACCCGCTTTCCGTCGGACTTCAGCTGGTCGGCCAGTTTTCCGATGGAGGTGGTCTTTCCTACACCATTGACGCCGATCACCAGGACCACGGATTTCCTGTGTTCAAATTCATACGCGTTTTCGCCCAGGTCCATTTTTTTCCGGATGCTGTCGATGAGCACCTGGCGGCACTGGGCCGGATCCTTGATGTGCTGCTCCTTCACGGCCTTTTTTAATTCCTCCAGCACAGACATGGTGGTCTGGATCCCCATATCTCCCATGATGAGAGTCTCCTCCAGCTCCTCATAAAAGTCCTCGTCTATGGCTGAAAAGCCGGAAAAGATCGAATCCATACCGGAAACGATGTTTTCCCTTGTTTTTGTAAGTCCGGCTACCAGACGGGAAAAAAATCCCTTTTTCTTCTCTTCCATGGATATCCTCCTACTATTTATCTAAATCGTTTTCGATCAGGCTTACAGATACCAGCGTGGAAACACCCTTTTCCTGCATGGTGATCCCATAAAGCCGGTCTGCGGCCACCATGGTGCCGCGCCGGTGGGTGATGACGATGAACTGGGTGTGCTTCGTCAGTTTGTACAGATATTTCGCGTACCGGTCCACGTTGGAGTCATCCAGGGCCGCCTCGATCTCGTCCAGAAGACAGAACGGGGAAGGCTTCAGGTTCTGGATCGCAAATAAGAGCGCAATGGCGGTCAGAGCTTTTTCTCCTCCGGACATCTGCATCATGTTCTGCAGCTTCTTTCCAGGGGGCTGTGAGATGATCTGGATCCCGGCCTCCAGGATGTCCTCGTCCTCCATCAGCTCCAGAGAGCCGTGGCCGCCGCCGAACAGCTCCTTAAATACCCGGTCAAACTCCGCACGGATCAGGGCGAACCGTTCTGTGAACTGGCGCCGCATGCCGGTGTCCAGCTCCTCGATGATCTGGTAAAGGGCCTCCTGGGCAGTGACCAGGTCCTGGTGCTGGGTCTTCATAAATTCATACCGTTCAGAAAGCTCCCGGTAATCCTCAATGGCGTTGACGTTGACATTTCCCAGGGCTCGGATCCTGTTTTTCCTCTCAGCGATCTGATTTTTCATCTCTGGTACGGAAACCAGGCTGTCGTCTCTCAGCTCCTGGGCAGCGGTCCGCGTCAGCTCATACTCGCTCCACATATATTCTACGAAGGAGTCCCGTTTTTCTTCCTGCTTTTCTTTCTGTCCCTGCAGGCGGAACAGCTCCTTGTCCAACCTGGAAAGCCGGTCAGAAAGGGCTTCCCTCCGGGCAAAGAAATCCTTTTGCCCAGCGCCCAGGGCTTCCTTTTCCTGTCTGGCCCCTTCGGCTTCCTTCATGAACGTTCCGGCCTCCTCCTGGACCGCACAGATCTGTTCCTTTATGGCTTCGATCTCCAGGAGCCGCTCCTTTACAGCCTGTTCGCTGTCTCCGGAGCCGGAGCCCAGGGCCATTTGTTCAGCCAGGAGCCTTCCGGTCTCCTCCTCAAGACGGCTGAGGTTCTGGTCCAGGAACGAATCCTGCTGCTTCAGACTAGCGGCCTCCAGCTGGATCTGGGAAAGGGCCCTGGAGGCCTCTTCCCGCTGGTTTCTCGCCGCCTCAAGAAGCACTCCATCGGATGTGATCGCCTCGTTTCTGGCGGTATTTTCTGCCTCCAGCTCCTCCATGGATGCCAGGAGTCCGGCGACATTCCTTCGGATCTCACGCATCTGCTCCTCCAGCTGGCGGTTTTCCAGGTTCATGTCTGCGGAGGATTCTGTCAGCTCCTCCTTTTTCTGGTTCAGCTGCCGCAGGGACAGCTTTGCCGTATTCTGCTCCAGATACCGGGCCTGGAGAGAGGCCCGGACACTGGAAAGGCTGCTGTTTTTTTCCTCCAGGAGGGATTCCTGGAAGACCAGCTCCTTCTGGATCCGATCCACGGTCAGGAGAGCCTTTTTACAGGCCTCCTCCATTTCCTCCATTTCTCTTCTCCGTCCCAGAAGATTGCTGGAATTTTTAAAGGCGCCGCCGCTCATGGAGCCGCCGGGACTTAAAAGATCGCCTTCGGGCGTTACCATGCGGATGGAGTGACGGTATTTCCGGGCAATGGAAATGGCATGGTCCATATGGTCCACCACCAGGACCCGCCCCAGGAGATACTGGACCAGTCCCTTATATTCCTCCCTTGTTTTTACCAGATCGGCAGCTACGCCGATGGCTCCCGGCTCCTTAAGGGCCTGTGGCTCCGGAAATCCTCCGCGGCTGGAAACGGCGGTCAGGGGAAGGAAGGTGGCCCGTCCGTACCGGTTCTTTTTCAGATGACCGATCATGATCTTGGCTGTCTCCTCAGAGTCAGTGACCACATTTTGGATACTTCCTCCCAGGGCCGTTTCAATGGCCGTCTCGTATTCCTTCGGAACGTCCAGAAGGTCTGCCACTACTCCGTGGATCCCCCGGACACGGTCGCGGCATTCCATGACCCTCCGGATGCTGTTTCCATAACCGTCGTACCGCTCCGCCAGGTTCCTTAAGGATTCCAGACGGGTATAGGAGGTGTGGTATTCCTGCTGAGCGTTGTTGAGGTTTTTATTGAGACAGGCGATCTGTCCGGCCGCCTCTTTTGCCTCCCCTTCCAGTATCTCACCCTCTGTGACCAGAGTCTCGATGGCCTGGTTCACAGAGGCTAAGGCCTTTTCCTGCTCCTGGATCTGACCGTCCCAGGCCTCCTCGTCAGTCTTTACCTTTAAGAGCTTCTGGGCCACCTCTGAACGGCGCACCTGGACCTGCTCCAAAAGGGTATCGTACCGCTGCTTCTTTACAGAAAGACCGGAGCGTTCATTGAGCGCTCCGATCAGCGCTGCTTTTCCGTCCTCAATGGATCTTTCAAGGCCGGATACACGGGAAGAAGCCTGCTCCAGCTGGTCTTCTCCCTCACGAAGCCGCTTCTCCATGGCCTCCACCTGGACCTTAAGCTGCTGCTTTTCTTCCTGATGGCGGCCTCTGTCCCTTTCTTTTTCCTGAAGCTCTGATTCAATGGAAGCGATCCGGCTTCGGATATGCTCGGCGTTCATCCTCTCGGCGCGGATCTGTTCATTGAGCACGCTGATCCGGCCCTCCAGGTTCCTGGCGTTCATCCGTGCCTCATTTCCCAGGGCCTGTTTTTCGGTGATGATCTGGTCCAGGGCCGCAATGCTTTCAGCGACCCGGTCATACTCTTCCTTTAGCTGCTCTGATTCCTGCCTGGATTCCTCCATATGGCCGCTTACGATCCGGCTCTTTTCCTCCAGCTCCCGTAAGGCCCGGTCCGTATCCTCCATTTCTGTCAGGAACAGGTTCACATCGAACCGCTTCATCTCCTCCCTGAGCCGGAGGTATTCCCTGGCGGATGCGGCCTGCTTTTCCAGAGGCCCCACCTGCTTTTCCAGTTCTCCCAGGATGTCGGAGACCCGGACCAGGTTCTGCTTTTCATCCTCTAATTTCTTCTGGGCAATGGCCTTTCTCCGCTTGAACTTTACGATCCCGGCAGCTTCGTCGAAAAGCTCTCTCCGTTCCTCCGGCCGGCCGCTCAGGATCTTATCGATCTGGCCCTGGCCGATGATGGAATAGCCTTCCTTTCCGATCCCCGTATCGTAAAACAGCTCGTTGATGTCCTTTAAGCGGCACGGGCTCCCATTGAGAAGGTACTCGCTTTCTCCAGACCGGTAGATCCGCCGGGAAACAGTGACCTGGTCAAAATCAATGGCCAGCTTGTGATCGGAGTTATCCAGGGTAATGGCCACATAGGCAAAGCCCTGGGGCTTCCTGGTTTCTGTACCGGAGAAGATCACGTCCTGCATGGAGGAGCTTCTTAACTGCTTGACCTTCTGCTCTCCCAGGACCCAGCGGACTGCATCGGCCACGTTGCTCTTTCCGCTGCCGTTGGGACCCACGATCCCTGTGATGCCGTTATGAAATTCAAATACGATCTTATTGGCAAAGGATTTGAATCCCTGTACTTCTATGGTTTTTAAATACATACTGCACCTTTTCTACTGGTCTGTTTTTTTCAGCTGGCAGATCCCCCGGTAGGCGGCAAGCTGCTCTGCTGCCTTTTTCGTGCGGCCGGCGCCGCGGCCGATCTCGTGGGAGCCGATCTTTGCACAGACCTCAAAGGTCTTATTGTGGTCCGGACCCTCTTCCTTTATGAGCTCATAGGTCAGGGGATCCTTAAATTCCGCCTGTACGATCTCCTGTAAAATAGTTTTGCTATCGTAAAAGAGCTGTTTATGCTCAATATCGTTTAAAATAAAACGATGGATGAACTCTTTTGCGTTAGCAAGACCACCGTCCAGGTAAATGGCTCCGATCACCGCCTCCATGGCGTCGGAAACCACCGAAGGCCGCTTTCTTCCGCCGGTCATGTCCTCGCCCTTTCCAAGGATCAGATAGTCGCCCAGGGAAATGGCTTCGGCGCAGTAAGCCAGAGCCGGTTCGCATACCAGGCTGGCCCGGAGCTTCGTCATCTCGCCCTCCGGCATGTCCGGGTGGTTCAAAAACAGGAATTCGCTGCTGACCACCTCAAGGACTGAATCTCCCAGGAATTCCAGGCGTTCGTTGCACCTTTTTTTATCCCAGTGGCGCTCATTGGCATAGGAGCTGTGGGTCAGGGCATGGGGAAGAAGATGCTCGTTTTTAAAGGTATATCCGATGATCTCCTCCAGCATTTTCAATTTTTTATCCAAGAATGTTTCCTCCTTATAATGGAAAATGGAGCTGGAGCAAAAGAGTGGTTTCTGAGCATCCCTTTTGCAGCAGCCCCTCATTTCCGGGATTTCCGGAAAGGTTTAATTTAATGCGTTCTTGATCTGCTCTACGGCGTCGCCCACGCTGACGATCTTTTCAGCAGCCTCTGTGGGGATCTCGATATCGAACTCCTCCTCAATGCCCATGATGATCTGGAACACATCCAGGGAGTCGGCTCCCAGATCGTCCACGAAGGTGGTGTTCATTGTGATCTCGTCGGCATCAATATTTAACACCTCTGCAATGATCTGCTGTAATTTTTCAAATTCCATAAAAATTTCCATCCTCTCTGTTCTATTATATATTAATTTTTATTTTATGGCTCTTTTATATCCTCTTCCTTCGGGGACAGGCACTGGCCGATCTTTTCGCTGATGGCCTGCTCCTTAAAGGCAATGCACTGGATAATGGAGTTCTTCACCTCATTGGCTTTGGAGCTTCCATGGGTCTTCACAACCAGGCCCTTAAGCCCCAGAAGGGGTGCTCCGCCATACTGGGAGGCGTCGAAGCTCTTTAAGGTGGATTTTAAAGCCGGCTTGATGAGAATGGCGCCGATCTTTGACCGGAGGGAGGACATCATTCCTTTTTTGATCATGGAGATCATGGTGGCTCCCACGCCTTCATAAAGCTTTAAGATCACATTTCCCACAAAGGCCTCGCAGACGATCACATCAGCTCCCCCGTGTGGGATCTCCCGGGCTTCAATGCTTCCGATGAAGTTGATCCCCGGACATTCCTTAAGAAGCGGGAAAGTCTCTTTTACCAGGGCGTTTCCCTTTTCCTCTTCAGCTCCAATGTTGACGATGGCCACCCGGGGCCGTTTTACGCCCATGACATGTTCCATATAAATGGAGCCCATCTGGGCAAACTGTACCAGGTGGGACGGTCTGGCGTCCACATTGGCGCCGCAGTCAATGAGAAGGGAAAATCCCTTTTCCGTGGGGATCAGAGGAGCCAGCGGAGGCCGCTCTACGCCTTTGATCCTTCCCACGATCACCTGGCCGCCCACTAAAATGGCTCCGGAGCTTCCGGCGGAAACAAAGCCGTCGGCCTCTCCGCGCTTTACCAGGTTCATTCCCACCACAATGGAAGAATCCTTTTTCTTCCGGATGGCGTTGACCGGGGGCTCTCCAGTCTCAATGACCTCGGAGGCCGGGACGATATCGATCTGTTCTTTTTTATAAGTATATTTTTCCAGCTCTTTTTTAATGATATCTTCCTGTCCGGTGAGACAGACTGTGATATCCGGCCGTTCAGAGACGGCCTCCACAGCGCCCTTTACAATCTCAGAAGGCGCATTGTCGCCGCCCATGGCGTCTACTGCAATCTTTATCATAGTATTGGCTCCCTGTCTAAATCTACCAATAATATACTAGATAGCTTGTATAAAATCAATAGGTTTTTTTGTACAATAGCTCCGCGGTCTATATTTGTGAACATCTTTCCGGCCTGCACAGGCCCAGGATCCCACAATATTCTTGACACTTCCCGCAAGACTCCTTATAATCGAAAAAAAATCGAATCGCACGTTTAGGAGGAAAAAGCATGAATGGTGCAGCAGCAATGGTCCGGTGCCTTGAAGCAGAGGGGATCACCAGGATCTTCGGTTATCCGGGGGTGGCCATCGCCCCGTTCTATGAGGAGGTCTTTGCCTCCGGCTCCATCGAACACGTTCTGGTCCGCCAGGAACAGGCTGCCGGCCACGCAGCCAGCGGTTATGCAAGGATCTCAAGGAAACCGGCGGTCTGTGTCACCTCGTCCGGTCCAGGCGCTGCCAATCTTATCACGGCCCTGGCCACGGCCTATGCCGACAGCATCCCCATGGTGGCCATTACCGGACAGGTAAACAGCAGTCTCCTGGGACGGGACGTGTTCCAGGAGGCCGATATGAGAGGTGCCACAGAATCCTTTGTTAAATACAGCTATCTGGTAAAGAACCCGGACGAGATCCCCAGGATCATGAAGGAGGCCTTTTATATCGCGTCCACAGGCCGGAAGGGGCCGGTCCTCATCGACATCCCCTGCGACGTCCAGATGGCGTCATTAAAAAAGCCATTCTCCTACCCCCAGGAGGTGAAGATCCGGGGCTATAAGCCCAGTACCCGCGGCAATGACCAGCAGATGAATAAGGTGATCGCAGCCATCCGGAAGGCTGAGCGGCCTCTGGTGTGCGCCGGAGGAGGCGTGATCCTGGGCAATGCGGAGACGTGTCTCCGGCAGTTCTGCGAAAAAAACCAGATCCCGCTGGTGACCACGATGATGGGCATCGGCGTCCTTCCCAAGGTCCATCCCCTGTACTTTGGAATGCTGGGGAACAACGGAAAGCCCTATGCCAACCGGGCCGTATCCGCCAGCGATCTTCTGATCATCGTGGGAGCCAGGATCGCGGACCGGGCCGTTCCCAGGCCCCAGCACCTGGAAAAACAGGTAAACATCATCCACATTGACATCGATACGGCTGAGATCGGGAAAAACCTCGGCCCCACGATCCCTCTGGTGGGGGATGCAGGGGAGATCTTTGAGCGTCTTCTGGAAGAAGATTTTTCCCTGGACATGGATCCCTGGATCCGGGAGCTTACAGAGATCAAGAAAAGCACCGTGGACCATCGGACCTTCAGCAGCCGCCTGGTGAATCCCAATCTCCTGGTGCGGCGTTTATCGGAAAAAATGGAAGCAGACGCCGTTTATGTGGCAGACGTGGGCCAGAACCAGCTCTGGTCTGCGGACAACTACGTGATGAAAAACGGCCGGTTCCTTACCACAGGCGGCATGGGTACCATGGGTTACTCCATCCCGGCGGCCATTGGAGCCAAAATGTGCCGACCAGAGGCCCAGGTGGTGGCGGTCTGCGGCGACGGCTCCTTCCAGATGTCCATGTACGAGCTGGGCACCATTGCCGTTAACCGGCTTCCCTTAAAGATCCTGGTGGTTCAGAATGAGTTTCTGGGGCTGGTGCGGGAGCATCAGGAAAAGACCTATGACGGCCATTACTTCGGCGTGCAGCTGTACGATTATCCACGCTATGATAAGATCGCAGAGGCATATGATATGGAATACTTTTCCTGCAGCAGCAACGAAGACCTGGACCAGGTCCTGGACGGATTTTTAGCCTGTGACCGCGCCTGCATCATGGTCTGCCGGGTCGACAGCGCCAATAACACCAAATAGGGAGGAACACAGCATGAAAGGGATTTTTTCCGTACTGGTAGAAAATAAAGACGGCGTTCTGTCCCAGATCTCGGGACTTTTCGCCAGAAGGGCTTTTAACATCGACAGTCTGGCCGTGGGTGTGACGGAACGAAAGGATATTTCCAGTATGACCATCGTTTCCACAGGGGACCAGAGGACCATCGACCAGATCGAAAAGCATCTGAATAAAAAGCTGGATGTGATCAAGGTCCGCAGACTGGAGGAGACAAAATGTGTTCTTCTGGAAATGATGCTCATGAAAGTCTCCTACTCCCAGACCAACCGGGCCTCCCTGATCGAGCTCTGCAGCGTCATGGGTGCAAAGATCGTCCATGTATCAGCCAAAAATATGGTCATCGAATTCCACGCCGCTCCCGATGAGGTGGAAAACTTCATCGAGCTAGCCAGGAGCTTCGGGATCCTGGAATTACAGAGGACAGGGGCCATCTGCATGTCCAGGGATCAGAGATAATAAAAGAAAAACCGCCGGATCATTCCGACGGTTTTTCTATATCATAAAATTAATCTTCAACTTTAACGATTTCGCGCTTGTTGTAAGAACCGCATGCTTTGCAGACTCTGTGAGGCATCATTAATGCGCCGCATTTGCTGCACTTAACAAGGTTCGGAGCACTCATCTTCCAGTTTGCTCTACGGCTGTCTCTTCTTGCTTTAGAAGATTTGTTCTTTGGACAGATAGACATGGTTACACCTCCTTAAACTGTTTAAAAATATCCTGGATAACTGCCATCCGTGGATCAAGTGACCTGGTATCGCAGCCGCAAATCCCATAATTGAGATTTGCTCCACATCTATTACAAATCCCTTTGCAATCTTCTTTGCACAGGACCTTCATAGGCAGGTTCAGTGAGAGTTCATTACATACCAGCCGGTCTGCATCCAGATTATAACCGGTCAGGTACGATTGTTCATCCAAATCCTTTACCCGGTCGTCATCGGAAGAACTCATATCCAGTTCCTGGTCAAAGTCTATTTCGCAGGTGTATTCCACCGGCTCCAGACATCTGGCACATGGAATCGTCAGCGTGACCTTCGTCCCGCCCGTTAAAGCCAGCTTCCTGTTGCCAAGATTCTTTACTGTAACGGTCACAGGCTCAGAAGACGCCACTGGATATTTTCCGTCGGCTCCCTCATAGGATCTCATCTCCAGAGGGACCGTCCAGGTCCTCTCCTTACCTTCCAGAGTAAAAACTTCAGATAAATTAATCAGCATATTGTCTCTCCTAATACGCACTAAGTTATTATACCCATACAGGCACAATTTGTCAACAAGATTTTATGTTTTTTTCATACTTTCAGTAACCATCCAGCCATGCGGAGATCCAGACAGGAAAAAGCGCTGAAAACCTGTTTTCATAAGCATTTTTCACGAATATTGTTCCTGAAGATATTTTCGGTCAATTTTCCCGCTGGCATTCCTGGGAAGGGGATCCAGATACACATACCGGCTGGGGAGCATATACCTGGGAAGCTGCTGCGACAGGCTGGAGGAAATGGTCTTCCTGTCCGTTTCCGTGCCGTCGTAAAAAAACAGGATCCTCTGCTTTTTCTGGTCATAGACACAGGCACAGCTGGAGATCTCAGGGACCTTCCCGGCTGCGGCTTCGATCTCTCCCAGCTCGATCCGGTAACCCAGATGCTTGATCTGGTGGTCCGCCCGCCCGCAGAATTCCAGCAGGCCATCGTTTCCATACCGGACCAGATCCCCGGTCCGGTAGATCACCTCGCGGGCCGCCGGTTCCAGGGGATTTTGTATGAACTTCCTGGCCGTCTGTTCCGGATCCCGGTAATAGCCCGGGCCCACTGCAGTTCCCCGGATACAAAGCTCTCCTATCTCCGCCGTGCCCGGAAGGATCTCCCGGTCCATTTCATCCAAGACCAGGGTCCCGATCCCTCCGCAGGGGCCTCCGATCGGAAGGGTATCGGTCTCTGTATATTCCTGGTCCACCTCATAATAGCAGCACATGTACATCTCCGTGGAGCCATAGAGATTGATGTAATGGGCCGATGGCACATGCGCCCTCCAGTAATTCAGCTGGCGCACCGGCATCACCTCCCCCACAAAGAACACATACCGGAGAAATTCCGGCAGGATCTCATCCAGGGCCCGGAGACTGGCGATGGTTCCCAGGGCAAACGGGACCCAGAATACCGTTGTCACACGATGCTGGTTTAAAAGCGGGATCAGCTTTGCAGGGAATGAAAAATAGCCGGCTGGGATGAAAAAGGAACGGCAGCCAAACTTCAAGGGGCAGTAAAGATCATGATCCGCCACCACAAAATGGAGCGGAGCCTGGTTTCCCAGTACGTCGTCCGGTCCCAGATCGAAACGGAATGCCAGCCATTCCAGGTTGTTAAGGACCGTCTGGTGGGTGCCCACAACGCCTTTGGGCATACCGGTGGAGCCGCTGGTAAAAAGGATATAAAGGGGATCCGAGGGCACGATACAGGCCCGCAGGGAGGCCAGAAGGGCCTCGTCGGCCGGACGTGCGGCCAGATCCTCCACAAGAAGGACCAGACAGTCCCCGCAGGCCTTTCGGGCTCTGGCCTCCATAGTAAAGGATCCACAAAGGGCCTGCAAAGCCGTAGAACAGAACGCTGGCAGACAAAAGGATCAGCCACTGGAACCGTCCCGGGACTGTGTAATACAGAAGCAGGAGGACTGCACAGAAAAATCCAAACCCGTACGATACAAGAGCCATGATCAGTCGGCTCCTCCCAGCCTCTCGATCAGCGCCCAGATGCTTTCCGCTGAATTAAAATTGTCAGGAACGATCTCGCTGGAGGGGATGGAGATATCAAACGTGCTGTCGATCTCCGTCACCAGGCGTACCAGTTCAAAGGAGGTCAGGATATCGTCGTCCACCAGGGCCGTGCTGTTTTTGTAATCCTCTCCAGGTATAATATCCTCCAGGATCTCATATAACTCTTCCATACTGTATCTCTCCCATCTGTGTATTGGTTTTCCCGCCTGGAAGCCAGACGGCCGTACTCATATGATCCGTAACCGCTCAGCCATGCATTTTCCTGTTCGGAGCCTTGCACGGCTGAACGGTCACGCTTATTCCGGAGTTGCCGGATAAAGCCGGCGGTCAAAGGTGAAGCACCCGCCATGCTGTCTGGAATACTGTTCCATCTGATCATCGGTCCACAGGAAGAAATATCCTCCGGCCCGGCGCGGAGTCGCATCAAAATGATACCAGGAGCCGTCGATGTTTACCAGATTCCAGTAGTGATGGTTATCCGTAGACCGGACCACCTCGATGCCTGCGATCCCTGCCCGGCTTAAAAGCAGCTGGGATACAGAATAATAAGTAAAGCAGTCACCCCGCCGCAGCCGGAGGCCCTGGTAAGCCTCCTGGACCCAGTCGCGGGTGGCTGAGGCTCCGCTGTAACGGATGTTTCCCCGTACCCAGTTATAAATGGCCTCTGCCTTCTGGCGCTGGTCCATGGCATCATTTACGACCTCGGACAGGATCTGATCCGCCATCTGGTCGCAGGTGCGGTACAGCTCTGTTTTTTCATTTTCCGGGGGGATCTCTGTGACCGCCTTATAGGGCCAGTCCTCACCCGGTATAAAATTCATGGATGGGGCAGAAGGACGCTGGGAAACCATGCTTCCCCTTCCAGCCTCATCAAAACGGTAAAGGATGCCGCCGATCTCCTTTTCAGAATTTTTTAAGAACGTCTGGTCGTCATTGACATAGTAAAAATCATTCTTCCAGACCGTCAGCCCGCTAGCCTTCTTTCCCTGGCTGTCAAAGAAATAGTTTTCTCCGCCAATGGAAAACGGTCCCGTTGCCAGATGGCCTTCTGAAAAATAATAGGAAGCATCGTCAATGGTACGCCATCCATCCGTCACATAAGCCCCGCTGGGCCTCCGGTAGAGCCAGTGAACGCCGTCCCAGAGCCAGCCGCTGTGATCCGTACCGGCATAGGTGCTTTTTCCCTCGCCGTCAAACGAGTACCAGCCGTCTTCCAGATAGGATGTGCAGTCCGTATACAGGCGTCCATCTGTGATCCCCAGATAGTACCGGATCCCATTCTCTTCATACCATCCGGTACGGGCATATCCGTTCTCATCAAAATAATACCAGCTTCCGGTGTCAGACTGGAACCATCCCACAGGCCAGGTCCCATCCGCGTTCTGATACCAGAGTCCGGTCTCATCCTTAATAAACTGGCCTCCATAAGCCTCCATTCCAAGGAAAATGGAGAATGCTGCAGCCAGCAGACAGGCCCGTTTTTTCATTGATACCGCCCCCCTGTTTCATATGATCCATTATAATTATTGTAAGCCCTGTATCTTTTGGAGTCAATCCCAAAAAACTGCCCGCCGTGAGTGCTTCACGACGGGCAGATATAGGCCGGATCTGTTTTCCTTATACCAGAGCCAGAGTTTCTCTTGCGATTGCTAACTCCTCGTTGGTGGGGATCACCATAACCTGGACCTTGGAGTCCGGAGTGGAGATCACCACATCCTTGCCGCGGATGCTGTTGGCCTCGTCGTCGATCTTGATTCCCAGGTAGGAAAGGTGGTCGCAGATGGCCTTTCTTGTGGACTTGCCGTTTTCTCCAAGACCTGCGGTAAATGCGATCACATCAACGCCGTCCATAGCAGCAACGTAAGCACCGATGTACTTAACAACGCGGTAGTTGTATGCCTTTAAGGCCTTTTCAGCGCGGTCGTTTCCGGCAGCAGCAGCCTCTTCCAGGTCACGGAAGTCGCTGGATACTCCAGAAAGGCCCAGAACGCCGGATTTCTTATTGAGCACGTTCATAACGCCTGCAATATCCAGGTTCTCCTTCTTTGCGATGTATTCCATGATAGCCGGATCCATATCGCCGGAACGGGTTCCCATGATCAGGCCCTCAAGGGGAGTCAGGCCCATGCTGGTATCAACGGATTTTCCGTTCTTTACTGCAGAAAGGCTTGCGCCGTTGCCCAGGTGGCAAACGATGATCTTAAGGTCCTCATAGGGCTTTCCAGCTACTTCAGCAGCCTTTTTGGATACGAAGCTGTGGGAGGTTCCGTGGAAGCCGTATCTTCTTACCTTGTAGTTCTCATAGTACTCGTAGGGAAGGCCGTAAAGATAAGCCTCCTCCGGCATTGTCTGATGGAAAGCGGTATCGAATACTGCTACCATGGGAACGCCCGGCATTAACTCCTGGCATGCACGGATACCGATCAGGTTTGCCGGGTTGTGGAGCGGAGCCAGATCGTTGCACTCTTCGATGGCCTTGATGGCGTCCTCTGTGAGCAGAGTGGAGGATGTGAACTTCTCTCCGCCATGAACCACACGGTGGCCCACAGCTCCAACCTCTTTTAAGCTCTTGATCACGCCATTTTTCTCATTGGTAAGGGCATCCAGTACCAGCTGGATCGCCTGGGTATGGGTCGGCATGGGGGAAACGGTAACTTCCTTGTCTCCGCCGGCCGGCTGATAAGTGATCTGGCTGCCTTCGATCCCGATTCTCTCGCAGAGGCCCTTTGCAAGGACTGCTTCTGTATCAGAGTTGATGAGCTGGTACTTTAAAGAAGAGCTTCCGCAGTTGATAACTAAAATATTCATTTCCATAAACTCCTTTTCCTGTTTCCGATTGGTTTATTTTGCCATCTGGGCCTGTACGGCAGTCAGGGCTACCACACCTACGATATCCTCGGCAGAGCAGCCGCGGGATAAATCGTTGACCGGTTTTGCGATACCCTGGAGCATGGGGCCGTAAGCCTCAGCCTTTGCCAGTCTCTGCACCAGCTTATAGCCGATATTTCCACAGTCTAAGTTGGGGAAGATCAGCACGTTGGCCTGTCCGGCAACCTTGCTGTCTTTTGCTTTGGATTTTGCAACAGACGGAACGATCGCTGCATCCAGCTGGAGCTCTCCGTCTAAGTTTAATTCCGGATATTTCTCACGGGCAATGCTTACAGCCGCCGTTACCTTGTCCACCAGAGCGTGCTTGGCGCTGCCTTTGGTGGAATGGGACAGCATTGCGATCTTCGGCTCCTCGCCGGTAAGGGCGCGGAAGCTGTCGGAGCTGCTGTTGGCGATGGCTGCCAGTTCCTCAGAGGTGGGATCCTGGTTTAAGCCGCAGTCTGCAAACAGGAAGGTGCCGTTGGCGCCGTATTCGCAGTTGGGAACATCCATGATGAAGAAACCGGAAACGAGCTCGGTTCCCGGAGCCGTTTTAAGGATCTGGAGAGCCGGTCTTAAGGTATCAGCGGTTGCGTGGCATGCACCGGCTACAAGACCGTCTGCATCGCCTTCCTTTACCATCATAACGCCGTAGGTAATAAGATCGCTCTTTAAGGTGGCAGTTGCCTTTTCCAGGGTCATGCCCTTTTTCTCTCTCAGCTTAAACAGAGTTTCAGCGTAGTGGTCAAATTTCGGATCTGTTTCCGGATCCACGATCTTTACGCCTTCGATATCAGCGTTCAGCGCTGCTGCGTCTTTTTTAATGGTTTCTGCATTACCAACGAGGATCAGCTCGGCAGTTCCCTCTTTTAAAATCTGGGCGGCAGCGGTCAGAGTTCTCTGGTCTTCGCTTTCCGGCAGAACGATGGTCTTTCTGTTCTGTCTGGCCTTTTCTTTCATAAGATCAATGAATGCCATGATAATTACTCCCTTCTGGTTTCCATAGTATTTTTATCATACTTGTTTCTATTATATCGCACACAAATTGGCGATACAAGTTCGTTTTTCCAAAATTTTGCACTTTTTTCAATACGTTTTGTTAAAAAAAAGACGGGCAGAAGGAAATCTCCCTTCCGCCCATGCCTTTACACAGTCTCTTTTCTTCTATTTATTTAAATTTTCTCGTAATCTTCCACATCAATCACAAAGATCGTAGCGCCGCCCACTTCCACGTTCATCGGCATTGTGGCGCAGTTCATCATTGCGGAGCCGGAGATATACGGCATATTGATGGTGATCTTCTGTCTTGCGCCGCATTCCTTTTTGATCGTTTCGATGGCTTCTTTTACACGCTCCTCCTCGGTACCGATCATCAGAGTCGTATTGCCTTTCCGTAAGAAGCCGCCGGTGGATGAAAGCTTTGTGATACTGAAACGTTTCTGGGTCAGGGCGTTGACCACTTCATCCTCATTATCATATCGTATAATAGCGAAAATCAGTTTCATAGGATCAGTCCTTTCTTTTCTGGATTTTCTCTAGTATAGCACAGTTTTTGTCAAAAAACAAATGAATATTTCATTAATTTCATATCAATTCCCCAGGATTTTTCCAGTTGATTTCCCTGGGCTTGTATGATAAGGTAACAAAAAACGTGTGAGGTCAGATAAATGAAAACAGCAGCCGTCATTGCAGAATACAATCCGTTCCACAACGGCCACAGCCGCCACCTTAAAGAAGCAAGGGCCCTTACAGGGGCGGATTTTGTCATGGCAGTCATGAGCGGGGACTTTGTCCAGAGGGGCGCTCCGGCGGTCTTCCATAAATATATGCGGACCAGGATGGCCCTTCTTTCCGGGGCGGACCTGGTGTTGGAAATGCCGGTATTCGGGTCAGTGGCCAGTGCAGAGGACTTTGCCTCCTGCGGCGTCTCCATGGCCGCCAGGACCGGAGCGGCGGATTTTCTCTCCTTTGGAAGCGAATCCGGGGACCTTAAGCTCCTGGAACGCCAGGCCGCTCTTTACGAGGCGGAAACGCCGGAGGTCTCTGCGCGTATCCGGGAGGGGTTAAAGCGGGGGCTTTCCTGGCCTAAGGCCAGGGAGGAGGCCTTCCTCCATACAGAAGCTCCAGTCCCTGTTTCCCCCAACGATATCCTGGCCTGCGAATACCTGCGGGCCATCAAAAGCCATGGCTCCTCCATGCTCCCGGTCCCGGTGGAACGGAATGACGGGGGCTATCACAGCAGCGGGAGAAAAGGAAGCTTTGCCTCTGCCACTGCCATCCGGAAGGCCCTGGCAGAAAATGACCTGGATTTTTTAACTGAGGTGGTGCCGGAAGCCTTCTTTTCGTGCCTTAAGCTAGAGTCCTGTCCCCAGGTCACAGCCGACGATTTTTCCATGATCTTAAATGAAAAGCTTCTGACCCTGCCGCTCTGTGAGCTGACGGGGATCTCTGGCATGCCGGAGGATCTGGCGAGGAAGCTCCACAAAAACCGGCTTTCCTTCGCCTCTTTTTCGGAACGGACTGCTTCCTCCAAGGACCGGCAGTATACGTACGCCCGGGTGAGCCGCTGTCTTTTAAATACGGTGCTGGGGATCACCCGGGAGGAAACGGAGCGCTTTAAGGCCATGGACTCGGCTCCGTGGCTCAGGATCCTGGGCTTCCGGAAGGATGCTCTTCCACTGCTCTCAGAAATAAAAAAGCATTCCGCGGTTCCCATGATCACCAAAACGGCCGACGCGGCCGCTCTTCTTTCCGGCCCGTCCCTGGCGCTTTTTTATAAGCATTTACAGTGTGCGGAGCTTTACCGTCTGGCAGCAGAATTAAAGACCGGGCGGCCCATGCGGAATGAGTTCACCCGGTCTCCGGTCATAATATAGATTTAATCGTCCTGCTCCATCAGAAGCCGGTACAGGGTCGGCTCCGCGTGAAAGAACTCTAAAACAGCCTGGAGCTCCTCCCGGTCTTTTCTGGGGCCGCCCTGCTTTACGGCCCGGATCAGGAGATTCTTCGGAGTATGCTCCATATCGATGAATTCCAGGATCTGTACCCGGTAGCCGCAGCACTCCAGGATCCTGGCCCGAAGTGCGTCTGTGAACAGGGCAGCCATACGTTCCTTTATGATCCCGTACTGGAGTACCGGCTCCAGAAGCTCATTTTCCATCTGTCCATTGAGCTCATGCTGGCAGCAGGGGACGGAGAGGATGACCTTTGCGCCCCAGCGCACCGCCTTTTCCAAAGCAAAATCCGTTGCCGTATCGCAGGCGTGGAGAGTCACCACCATGTCCACCTGGTCCACGCCCTCGTAGGAGGCGATGTCCCCGGTATAGAAAGCCAGCTTTTCATAGCCGTATTTTACGGCCAGGCCATTGCATTTTTCTATCACATCTTTTTTCAGATCCAGCCCGATGATCCGCACCGGGTATCCTTTCAGTTCCTTCAGATAATAATACATGGCAAAGGTCAGATAGGACTTTCCGCAGCCGAAATCCAGGATCACAGACTCCCTGGAACGGTCCAGCTTCGGCAGGATATCCTCAATGAATTCCAGGAACCGGTTGATCTGGCGGAATTTGTCATACCTGGAATTTACGATCTTTCCATCCTTTGTCATAACGCCCAGATCCACCAGGAACGGGACGGCTCTCCCTTCCTCCAGAATGTAATTCTTTTTCCGGTTATGGGCCAGTCCGCTTTTCCAGGCATCGTTTAAGGCATCCGCCGGCTTCCGGGCCTCTGCCTTTGGCTTCCTTTTTATGGAAACCTTTCCCTTTTTGCTCACCAGGACCGAGGCCGTCCAGCCTTCGGTCTCCGCCTGGGCCTGCTTAAAGGCCGTACCCATAAGCTCCGTCAGATAGGCGCAGGCCTGGGAGGCGTCCATATTTTTATGGAATGCCTGTTTTCCGCGGAATTCCTCGGCCTGGAAGGCCACCTGGCCTGCGGAAAGCACCGGGCGAAGGCGCATCCGGATAAAATCGTCCTTTCCCGTCTGCCCGCTTAAGACCACGGAAAGTGGCTGCTCCCTTAAAAAGTCCGTAAACAGCGCCTGTATCATTTCTTTTTCTTTTTTCTCAAGCTCTATCATCGTTTCTCGCTCCATCCGCTCCGTAAAAGTTCTTTCTTTCCCTCCAGATGGGAATAGTCGTTAAAGCGGTTCAGGACCGCCGTGCCGTCCTCCCGGAACCAGAACTCTGTGATCCCGCAGTTTTCCAGGTGAGAGGCCAGAAGCTGGGTCTTTGAAAGCTCCATGCCCAGATAATGGGCCGTCATGCTGCGGATTACGCCGCCGTGGGTCACCACTGCCACTGCCCTGTCCCCGGAGGCCAGGATCTCATTCATCACCGGCAGGACCCGCTTTACCACATCTGCGGCCGATTCGCCTCCGGGATAGGGAAGATCCTGTTCCATTTTTTTTCGCTGGCTTAAAAAGCTGCCGAACCGCTCTGCGATCACCGGATCAGCCAGACCCTCCAGATCCCCGAAGGAGATCTCCTTTAAGTCCTCCCGGATCACCCGCTTTACCTTTAAGGCTTCGTTGATCCGGTCGGCGGTTTCCACAGCCCGGCAGAGGCCGCTGGACCAGACCACGTCGATGCCCTCATGCTTCAGACGCTCTCCCAGGAGGTCCGCCTGGGCCCTCCCCTCCTCCGATAAGGGAACGTCCACATTGCACAGGGGGCTGTTCTGCCGCCCATGGCGGATCAGAAGAATTCTCATGGGCGCCTCCTTATACGGTAAGAATATCAGACATCCGGTCCCGTCTGGCAACGGCCATATAAAAGTCCGAGGCCTGGTAGGGGGTATCTCCCATGTCCACCTCCAGGCGCACGGTCTCATAAGCCAGCTCGGGCATATTATTTTCCTGGCTCAAATGGCCAAGAAGGATGTGCCTCATCTTCCCGCTTAAGATGCAGTTTAACAGCCGCCCGGCATTTTCGTTGGAAAGGTGGCCGAAATCGCCCATGATCCGCCGTTTCAGATAATACGGATAGGGACCGGTCTCCAGCATCCGCAGGTCATGGTTGGATTCCAGAAGAACCGCATCCAGATCCAGCAGATGGTCGATGGTATACTGGTTATAGTGGCCCAGATCCGTAGCTACTGCAATGGATTTATTTCCAGACTGGATCCGGTAGGCCACAGGGTCCGTCGCATCGTGGTCGATGTGGAAGGGAAGCACGTCCATGTCTCCCACCGTAAACTTCACGTCCGGCAGCACCGGGTGGAGGAGTTCCTCCGGATACTCTCCCAGTCCCTTGATCTTTTGTATTTCCTGTAAAGTCCCCTTTGTTCCGTAAATGGGGATCGCATATTTTCTCGCCAGAACGCCCAGGCCCCGCACATGGTCTGTGTGCTCATGGGTGATGCAGATGGCGTTCACCTCTCCAGCCTTCAGCCCCACCTCAAAAAGTCCCTGCTCGATGCGCTTTGCACTGATGCCTGCGTCCACCAGGATATGGGTGCTTTCCGTCCCCGCGTAAATGCAGTTTCCGCTGCTGCCGCTGGCGATACTAACAAATCTCATGACAAAGAATCTCCTTTAGCTGTTTTTCCGTTTCCAGGGCGCTTCCGCTGTTGTCGATGACGCGGCTGCATCTGGCCCTGTACTCCTCCTCAGATGACTGGCTTTCTATGATGCGTTCACATTTTTCCCTGGAATAGCCGCGGCTTTCCATGAGACGCCGGATCCGGCACTCCGGGTCTGCGTACACATACCAGATCTCGTCAAAAAGACCGTCGGGAGCCGTATCGAACACGGCTGCTTCGATGACTGCCAGGGAGCGCCCGGACGCTTCTGCCCTTTTTCCCAGGGTCTCCCAGACCAGGGGATGGATGATGGCGTTCATGGTCCTTAAGGCCTCTTTATCATGGAAGATCCGTTGGGCCAGAGCCGTTTTGTCCACAGAGCCGTCGGGAGCCAGAAAGCTGCCTCCAAGGGCCTGGACGACCTGCTCCAGGCCTCTGGTCCCGGGCTCCATGAGCTCGTGGGCGCAGGTATCCGCCAGAAAAACGTCTGCGCCGAATTTTTCCCTTAAAAGGGCCAGTACCGTAGATTTACCGGCGCCCACCCCTCCGGTGACGCCGATGATCCGTTTCTTTTGTGTTTCCATTTAACCGCCTCGAATTTATTTGGCCTCAAACCAGTTTTTTCCATCGTGCATATCGATCTCCAGGGGCACCTTCAGGGCGGCCGCCCGGCTCATTTCCTCAGACAGGATCCGCTCCACCTGTGCCTTTTCCCGAACTGCCGTTTCCACCAGAAGCTCATCGTGGACCTGCAGGATCAGCCTGGATTCCAGGCCCTCCTCCCGAAGCCTCCGGTCCACCCGGATCATGGCGATCTTTATGATATCGGCGGCCGTTCCCTGGATCGGGGAATTCATGGCCACCCGCTCGCCGAAGGAACGCTGCATGAAGTTGGCAGATGCCAGCTCCGGTACAGGACGCCGCCGGCCGAACATGGTGGAAACGAAGCCCTTTTCCCTGGCATCAACCACCAGGCCGTCCAGGAAGGTCTTTACGCCCGGATACGTTTCAAAATACTGATTGATATATTCCAGGGCTTCTTTCCTGGAGATGCTCAGGTCCTCGCTGAGGCCGAAGGCGCTGATGCCGTAGACGATGCCGAAGTTCACGGCCTTGGCGTTGCGCCGTTTTAGGGGCGTTACCTGGTCCAGGGGGATATGGAACACCTGGGAAGCTGTGATGGCATGGATGTCCTGGGCGCTCCGGTAAGCCTCGATGAGCCTGGAGTCTCCCGACATATGGGCCAGTACCCGAAGCTCGATCTGGGAATAGTCGGCGTCCAGGAATATGAACCCGTCCCTGGGTACAAACACCTTCCGGATGGCCCTCCCCAGTTCCATGCGGATGGGGATATTCTGGAGGTTGGGCTCCGTGCTGGAAATGCGTCCGGTGGCCGTAATAGTCTGGTTAAAGCGGCTGTGGATCCTTCCGTCTGGTCCGATGAAGTTTCCCAGGCCCTCGGCGTAGGTGGAATTGAGCTTTGCATACGTCCGGTAGTCCAGGATCTTCTGTACCACTGGATAATCGGGAGCCAGCTTCTCCAGTACGTCAGCAGCCGTGGAGTAGCCTGTCTTTGTCTTTTTTCCGCCCTTTAAGCCCATTTTTTCAAACAGCACCTCGCCTAACTGTTTCGGGGAGTTGATGTTGAACTGGCTTCCGGTCATGTCCCAGATCTCCTGCTCCAGGACTGTGATCTGCTGCTTCAGTTTTTCACCGTAGGCGGAAAGTTCCTCCCGTTTTACGGCGATCCCCTCTTCCTCCATATGGTACAGGGCATAGATCAGCGGAAGCTCGATCTCCAGGTACAGATCCTTCATGCCCTCCGCTTCCAGCTTTTCCATAAGGATCCCGCCGGACTGGTATGCACAGTGGCCCAGGAAACCTGCAAACGAAAGGAAGGCTTCCGGTTCCTGCTCCATGGCCTCCGCATACGTCAGCTTTTTCAAAAGATCCGCCCTGGAGGGAGCCGTAAGTCCCAGGTGATCCCTGGCCAGATCGTCGTAGTCATACGTATCCTTCAGCGGATTTAAAAGGTAAGCGGCCACAGCGGCGTCATACACCGTGTCCCCATAGCCCAGATCCAGGAATGGAAGCTGGCTTTTCAGCCCCAGGGTCCATACATGTCCGGTCTGGTACAGCTCTGTCATTTTACCGACCAGGTACTCTCCCGTAAGGAAGCCCTGCTTCTGGATCAGATACGCGTTCTGGCCATCCAGGCACAGGGCGGCTCCGGAGATCTCCGTTCCCTCGGCCAGCAGGACGGCCCCAGTCCGTTCGGATCCCATGGCCTTCTGGAACAGTGCCTCGGCCACGGCCAGATCCGTTACAGCATGGAAATCCAGAGCTGCAGCTGCTTCCTTTTTCACATGGTCCCCGAATCTTGCCAGCAGGGATTTAAATTCCAGGCGGCTCATGTATTCATATGCTTCTTTTGTGTAGAAGTCTCCGATCCTGGCGTCCTCCGGAGAGAATTCCACCGGAGCATCGATGCAGATCTTTGCCAGCTTATAAGAAAGCTCAGCCAGATCTCTGTGCTCCTCCAGGGATTTTTTTGCCCGGGGAGGCTTTACCTCTGAAAGATGCTCGTAAACGCCGCCCATGCTGCCAAACTGCAGGATCAGATTTGTCGCTGTTTTTTCTCCGATGGAGGGAACTCCGGGAATATTGTCGGAGGTGTCTCCCATAAGGGCTTTTACGTCGATAAACTGCTCCGGCGTTACCTGATACTCCCGCTTTACATCCTCCGGATAGTAAGTATGGACCTCTGTGGTCCCACGGCTGGTCTTAGGGATGCTGATCTTAATATGGGCATCAGAAAGCTGGAGAAGATCCCGGTCCCCGGAGACCACCGTTACCTCCATCCCGGCTGCCTGGGCCTTTTTCGCCACCGTTCCCAGGATATCGTCGGCCTCATAGCCCTCTCTCGTAAAGATCGGAATGCCCATGGCCGTCAGAACCTCCTTCATCAGGGGAACCTGCTCGTGAAGCTCTTCCGGCATGGGCTTTCTCGTTCCTTTATAGGCATCGTACATGGTATGGCGGAAGGTGGGAGCCTTCAGGTCGAAGGCCACGGCCAGATATCCCGGCTTTTCTTCCTCCAGCAGTTTAAAAAGAATATTTAAAAAACCATAAACGGCATTGGTATGGAGTCCCTCGGAATTGGTCAGTCCGGGAACGCCGTAAAAGGCACGGTTTAAAATACTGTGCCCGTCGATCAGTACCAGTTTTTCCATAATCGTCTCCTAAATTGATATAAAGAAGCCTGCCTGCTTCCAGATCCTGAGCTGTAAGAGGAACATGACCACCAGGGCCATGGCCATCAGGGTGCTGATGGCATAGCGGGCCACCTGGAAGGTGAAGAAGCGCCGCAGGACAGCCTCTGAGCTCTCCAGCTTCCGTTTCAGATCGCCGACGATGTCGTAGGTGCCGTCGGCCTCATCCAGCTTTTTTAAACCCACATCCACCATATAGTGGATCTCCAGCTCTTCCCGGCAGTTCTCGCAGGTCTTAATGTGCTCAATGAAATCCTCCAGCTCTGTCACCGAAAGCTGGTCGTTGATATACGGGATCACCATTTTCTCCGCTTCCATACATGTCATCACCGGCACGCTCCTTTCCATACTGCCGAAAAATGGAGGCAGCTTTTACTGCCTCCATCATACACCAGATTGGTCATTATTTCAACGGCGAATCTTTTTCAGCCTCCTGGACGGCTTTCTGATGGTCCCCGTTTTCCTCTGGCAAAGCTCTTTTTTCTTCTTTACAAAAAGGAATACCAGGACAGCCGCCGCCAGGAGCGCACCTCCTGCCAGCGCCGGGATCATCCAGCCTCCCTTAGCACCTGCGCCTGTTTTTTCCGCCGTCAGCTCAAAGTCAGTCCAGGCAGTGGAGAACACCAAGGCGCTCTGGTCCTTTTTCCAGCCGGCCTCTTCCGTCCCCTGGGCTGTTTTTATGGTCAGCGAAGCGTTTTCCCAGTCCTTTGGAAGGATAAAACGGTAGGTATAGGCCTCCGGGGACTCCTCCTCACCGCCCAGATCTCCGGTGAGCGTGATCCTCCAGGTCTCACGGCCCTTTTCCTCTGACAGCTTTTCTGCTGAAAGCTCTGTATCCTCATGGAAGGTGCCCTCGGCCAGGATCACAGCTCGCACGTCATCCCGCCGGGCGCTGCTTTCCACCGTGGTCACATGAGGCGTATAGACGGCCTTTAACACATGATCAAAGGTGATGGTATCCTCGCCCACAGGCTCCCATTCTCCGTAATATCCCGGCTTCTGCGGCACGGAGGGAACGGCAAGGCCGGAAAGCGGCTCTCCATATTTACAGGAAACGCGGCCCGCCAGAGTGTCATCAGCGATATACGTCAGAGTAAATTTCCCGAATTCTTCAGGGACGTTTTCTTCTGCCATGAGGCTTTCATAGGAAATGGGCTCGGCCTTTCCCGCGTAGCTGACTCCGTCAATGCCGGCGCTTCCATTCTCCACAAACCGGTTGCTTGAAATCTCGCCTTCATCATCCACACGGCCTGCAATGGCGCCGCAATACATCTCACCGTCCCCAATGGATACAAAGGCAAGATTTTCTGTCAGATTGTAGCCATCCCCGGCAATGCCGCCCACAAAGTTTTTGCCAGAGGCCATACATTTACTCTGGGATCTTCGGATGGTGGAGGCGGAGCTTCCGGCGATTCCTCCCACATAGCTTCCATCAGTGCTCTCCACATTTCCGTAGTTCCGGCAGTCCAGGATATATCCCAGATCCATGCGGCCAACGATACCTCCTGCGTAGTCTTTTTTGGAGGTGACGGGTACCCGGTTCTCACAGTTTAACAGAATCGCCCGGGTTTCGTAGTGAAAGCTGAAGGAATCGTCCCCGACCCGCTCAATGTCCTCCTCCGGATCCAGCATACTTTCCACAGCCATGGCTCCGGCTACGCCTCCGGCGTTGATGTCTCCTTCCACCACACCGTTGTTAATGCAGCCCTCGGCCTTTCCGACGGTGGTCTTATAGATCTCTTCCTCGGATACGTCGCTCCAGAGATCGTCCTTATCGGACTCCCTGGCATCGTCCGCCGCGTCGTCCAGCACATCGCTGATGACCTGGAGCTGGTCCTTTAGGCTCCGCATATCCGCAGAAAGGGCGTCTCCAGTGGCTCCCACCTCCTGGTTCAGGAGATCCAGCTGGTCTCCGATGGCGCTGACGGAGTCATGGACCTGGTCTCCCTTGGCCTTATAGTCGTCACCCAGGGGCTTGAACTGGATGTCATCCCGGTCCGAGAGATCCTGGAACAGGCGGTGTACCTCCGCGGCTGTGTCAGCCACATCATAGGAGACGTGCTCCAGGGTATCCATGGCCTCCTCCAGGCTCCCGGCGCTGCCCCGGAGCTTGTCGGCAATGGCCGGGAGATCCTTGATGGCTTCCCGGAACTGCTTTAAAGTCTCCCGCTTGCCCTGGGCGGCATTTTTATATTCCGCCGCCTGCTCCTCCATATCTGCGGCCAGCTCCGAGGCTCCCTCCAGATCGCCCTCCTCCAGGGCCTTCAGCATGTTCTTTGCATCCTCACGTATGGCGGCGGCACATTCCTTCTGGATGGCGTTGTAATCCTTCATTTTCTGGATCATGTCCCGGAGCTCCTGTTCTCCTTTGGCTCCGGCACCCAGGGCGCTTCCGGCCTCGTCCACACAGTCCTCCAGAAGCTCTACGCCCTCTCCCACTGTATCCAGGATCCCCTCAGCGCTGCTGGTGATCTCGTTTAACCGGTCCACCGTATCGCCGACCCGGTCCATGAGATCATTAATGACCTCCAGATTTCCGTCGGCCCAGTCCACAGTCATATCTGCCAGGTCGGAGGTGTGGTCCGAGGCGGATTCTGCATAATCAGAAATGGCGTCCAGGCGTCTGGAGATCACATCCCGATTTCCGTCCGTGTGATCCATGGCGGCGTCGGCCAGGCTGGAAAGCACAGATAATTCGTGATCCAGCTTATCCAGGGTGTCCGTGGAAAAGATCAGCTGGATATCGGGGGCAAGCTGTCCGGCAATGCCGCCCACATCCTTCCTGCCATTGATCTTTCCCTTATTGGTACAGCCGGACAGGCAGCCGCTGGTACGCCCTACGATCCCGCCCACGTTGTAGCCCACATGAGGATAGCCCACTGCGCCCTCATTGGTGCAGTTTAAGATATTTCCATTGGAAAAGCCTGCGATCCCTCCCGTATCCTGGGATCCCTCAGCCGTATCCTTGGCATTTTCCAGAGTGCTTTCTGTCCGGTCCAAAGCCGTGTCCTTCACATCAGCCGGTGCCTCTTCCTCCAGACTGGCGCTGAGCCCTCCGGCCAGGGGATTGATCCGTGCATGGTTTACAGAGGCGGAAATGGAGCCATCGTTCCGTCCGGTGATGCCCCCGATGTATTTTTCTCCCTGGACCATGCCGATGACCCGGCAGTTTTCGATCCGGCCCGTTTTTTCTGTGATGCCTGCGATCCCGCCTACATACATGGTCCCGTCGATGACTCCCTCAAAGCTGCAGTCCCGTACAATGCCGCGGACGCTGCCTGCGATCCCGCCCACATACTCCTGGGCGCCGTCAGCCGACACGGTGCCGGAGACGGTCAGTCCGTTTACAACCCCATCCTCTGCCACAAACCGGAACAGTCCCTGGTAGGAGTTGCCTCCGTCCAGATCCAGGCCGGAAATGGTATGGCCGTTTCCGTTGAAGGTACCGCAGAAAATCGGCACAGGAGAAACGTCTGTATCGGCCAGACTGATATCAGCCGTCAGATTTATAGTCTTTCCTCTGGACCAGGAATCCAGGGTGCAGTTTTTTGAAAAGGCGGCAAAATCCTCGGCGCTGGAGATCTGGACCGTTTCGCCGTCCGCATAGGCGGGAATGGATGAAAAGGAGGAAGCTGCCAGGACGGCGGACAGGATCACTGCCGATATTTTTTTTGCTTTATGCTTCATGGTCATTTTCTCCTTTCTCCGTATTTTTCTCGTTTTCATCTGGTTTTTCTTCCAGGCTGCCGGAATCTTCCCCGTCCGGCAGCTCCCCGATGGCCTTCACCGCATCCGGATTTCCAGCAGAGATCACAGCGGAAACGTCTCCCATTAGGACTCCGTGGACTTCGGCGTCGATCTTACCGGAAACTGTGCCGCGGATCCGCCCGTCCAGCCGTACCATGCCCACGGCCTCTGTGGTCTGGACGATGGCCGGATATTTGATATTGAAGGTGGTCCGGTCGATGATGGTGTCTCCTAAAAGCAGAATGCCCGGAAGGATCCCCATGACTAAGAGCATGGAGATGATGGTGCCGCGGCCGATGCACAGGCCTACGGCGTAAATGGCCGGATCCGTGGTCATCTTGCTGATGAAGATACCTGCAGAGGCCATGATGGTCCCGGAGGTGAATATCGTGGGGAACGACAGGTTCAGCGTTTCGATCATGGCCTCTCTCCGCGGCATCTTATTTTTCAGCTCCTGGTAGCGGCTGGAGATTACGATGGCATAATCAATGTTGGCGCCCATCTGGATGGAGCTGACAATCAGATAGCTTAAAAAGTATACGGGGCTGTTCTGGAGCGTGGGGAAGGAAAAGTTTAACCACACGCTTCCCTGGATCACCAGGATCAGCAGCACCGGAAGGCCCACGGACATGAAGGTGAATAAAAGCACCAGGATCACGAATACGATGGTCAGGACGCTGATGAGCGTATTGTCGTGTGAGAAGGAGGACGCAAGGTCATAATCGCTGGTGGAATTGCCCACCAGATAAAAGCTTCCGGCCGGATAATAGCCTCCGATCACCTCATGGAGGGTATCCAGGAACGCGAAGGTCTCCTGGCCCTCCTCCGGCAGAGCCAGATTTAAGAGCATCCGGGAGTATTTTTCGCTCTGGAGCTGCTCCTTGGCGTCATTGATCTGTTTGTTCAGGTCATCCAGATCACTTCTGGTATCGTCGTCCAGGGTGATATATCCCTGGTCCAGATACCCGTCACCCACATACTGGTATAAAAACTGGAACATATCGATGATGGGGATCTTGAAAACATCGATATTATTGATGATCCGCACATATTCCTCCCGGTCGGCGGCGTAGGCCTTATAGAACAGGCGGCAGATCTCCATATCCATATCCGTCAGCTCGGAAAACTGTCTGGGCGTCAGGGCGTCCGTCAGAACATACCCGTCCTTTACCTCCACGTTGGCCAGGCCCAGGGCTGTGTCCACCTGGGGAAAGGCGCTGAGACGTTTTAAAAGCCGCTCCTCCGTCTCATAGTCCCCGGCCGGGACCACCACTGCCAGGGTATTCTGGCTTCCAAAAACGTTGTCTATATTCTCCCTGGCGATCTCCGTTTCATTTTTCTTTTCAGTTTTCACTGTATTAGTGCCGTAGGAATACGGGCAGTTTCCAGCCAGATAGGCGGCGGCGGCAAAGGCGATTACAAACAGCGGCGGAGTGATGTATTTCAGACTGGTCACAAACCGGCCCCATACGGTGATCTTCGGGATAAAGCTCTTATGGGGCGTCCGCTCGATGAGCTTTGAAAACAGCATAAGAAGCCCCGGCATTAAGGTAAATACCGAGAGGATACTGAAAAGCACGGCCTTGATAAGGACGACGCCCAGGTCCATGCCGATGCCAAACTGCATGAACATCATGGCAGCCAAGCCGGCTAGGGTAGTCAGGCAGCTGGAGGAGATCTCCGGGATCGCCTTGCTTAAGGCCAGGATACAGGCTGTACGGGTATCTGCCGTCTCCTTCTCCTCGCTGAACCGGTGGCACAGGATAATGGCATAGTCAATGGCCAGGGCCAGCTGTAAGACCACGGCGATGGAATCGGAAATAAAGGAGATCTCTCCCAGAAGATAGTTGGTTCCTTTATTTAAGAGAGCCGCAGCCACAAAGGTCAGAAGAAGCACCGGGATCTCGCCATAAGTCCTGGAGGTCAGGAAGAGCACCACAAGGATCGTGATGGCGGCCACCACAAGAATGCTCTGCATTTCCTTTTCAAGCCTTGCAGACCCGTCCTCTCCTACCTCGGAGGAAATGGAAAGGTCGTAATCCTTTAAGGTCTCCCTTAACTGCACCATGGCCTCTTCACTGACGGGATCGTCGGTCTCTCCCTCAAAGGTCACGGAATACAGGGCGGCTGAATCCTTATAGTAGTCGTCCCGGTCATCGGCGTCGATGGTATTTTCATCCTCGTCTACCTGATCGCCAAAGGTCACAGAGGAAACGCCTGGGATGGCCTCGATCACATCCTTCAGCTCCTCCGCATTTTCATATGTAATATTGGAGATCATGACCCGGGCTGTGCCAAAGGTGGTAAATTCATCTTCCATCAGCTGAAGCCCCTGCCGTGTCTCCGTCTCCTCCGGCAGATAATCGGTAATGTCATTATTCACCTGGACCCAGCCCTGCGAAATAAGGCTGAAGATGATCCCTGCTGTATACAGCAGGAAAAAAAGGTTTCTTTTATCCACGATCAGAGTTGCCAGCCGGACAAAGAAGCCCGGTTTCTGTCTGTTGTCTTCCATAATTTCTCTCTGCTCCTTCCTCTGTCTGGTCTGTTGTTTCAATGTACAAAACTATATATCAAATGCTGAAAACTTCCCATACACAATATTCGTCACTTGTGTAAATCTGCACATTTTGATATAATTGTGGTGCGTTTACGGAAAAAAGATCACGATAATGGAGAGTATATGAAACGAAACGAATTGTCCCTGCACAGAAAAGAACAGATGGCGGCCTCTTTGAAAAAGCTGATGACGAGAAAAAATCTGGGCCGCATTACCATACAGGAGCTGGCCGACGACTGCGGTATTAACCGATACACATTTTATTACCACTTCCAGGATATTTACGATCTGCTGTCCTGGACCTTCCGGCAGGATTTCGAGAAGCTGTTTGCCGACCGGTCCCAGTACCCCACCCTGGAGGCGTGGATCCAGAATCTGATCCGCTACTTAAAAGAAAATGCTGCGGTGTGCAAGTCTGCCCTGAGCAGCATGGGGGGCGATTCCTTCCGGCGGATCTGCGTGGAGGACATTTCCGGAATGATGCATGACCGGCTGCGGGAGCTGTGCCGTGGGCGGGCTGTCCCTGATGATTACCTGGATTTTCTGGCTGCGTTTTACCTGGAAGCTGTTTCCGGGATCATGATCGGCTGGATCCAGAGCGATATGGAATCCTCCGAGGAGCAGCTGACCCGGTATCTGCTCATTGCCCTGGAGGGCTCTCTGGAAACCTCCCTGGACCGGTATGTGCGGAGCAGTCCCATGACGGAAGAAACCAGCTGATCCTCTTCCTCCCAGGGCGGATGGCATCTGGGAGTTCGGTTCTCCCGGATGGCTTATGGAAAAAATACGAAAAGGGCGCTGTACACAGGAAATTTTCCTTGCGTACAGCGCCCTTTCTGGTAGTGCCGGCAGCCGGACTTGAACCGGCACGAGGTTGCCCCCGTCAGATTTTGAGTCTGATGCGTCTGCCATTCCGCCATGCCGGCATCGGTTCAAAACCGAATATAAGTCTATCATAGGTTTTGAAGATTTGCAAGGGAAATTTTTATTCAGAAAAATCTGCCGGTCTGAAGGGCCGGCAGATCCATCTTTTTAGTGGTGGAACAGCCGGATCCCCGTAAACGCCATGGTCATGCCATACTTATTGCAGACCTCGATGACATTATCGTCACGGACAGAGCCGCCTGGCTGGGCAATATATTTAACACCGCTCTTATGGGCTCTTTCGATGTTGTCTCCAAAGGGGAAGAAGGCATCGGAGCCCAGGGCCACATCCTGCATCTGATCCAGCCATGCCCGCTTCTCTTCTCTTGTGAATACTGGCGGCTTCTCTGTGAAGATCTTCTCCCACTGACCGTCCGCCAGCACGTCCATGTATTCGTCCCCGATGTAAACGTCGATGGCATTATCCCGGTCGGCCCGTTTGATCTTATCGATAAACGGAAGGTTCAAAACCTGGGGAGCCTGCCGTAAGAACCAGTTGTCTGCCTTCTGGCCTGCGAGACGGGTACAGTGGACTCTGGACTGCTGGCCCGCTCCGATACCAATGGCCTGTCCGCCCTTTACATAGCACACGGAGTTGGACTGGGTGTACTTTAAGGTAATAAGGGCGATCATCAGATCTACCTTTGCAGCTTCCGGCATCTCCTTATTATCTGTAACGATGTTGGACAGGAGATCTTTATTGATATCCAGCTCATTGCGTCCCTGCTCAAAGGTAATGCCAAACACCTGCTTGCGCTCGATGGGATCGGGAACGTAATTTTCGTCGATCTGGATCACATTGTAATTTCCATTTTTCTTTGCCTTTAAGATCTCCAGGGCCTCCGGCTCATAGCCCGGAGCAATGACGCCGTCGGAAACCTCTCTTTTAATGAGCTTCGCCGTATCCACGTCGCAGGGATCGGAAAGGGAAATAAAGTCGCCGAAGGAAGACATACGGTCCGCTCCTCTGGCCCTGGCGTATGCACAGGCCAGGGGGGAGAGCTCTCCCAGATCGTCTACCCAGTAGATCTTCTTTAATACGTCGTCCATGGGAAGGCCCACAGCGGCTCCGGCTGGGGATACGTGCTTAAAGGATGTGGCTGCGGGAAGTCCGGTGGCCTTCTTTAATTCTCTTACCAGCTGCCAGCCGTTAAAAGCATCTAAAAGGTTGATATAGCCCGGTCTTCCGTTCAAGACGGTGATGGGCAGTTCGCTTCCATTCTCCATGAAAACCCTGGACGGCTTCTGGTTGGGGTTACAGCCGTATTTTAATTCCATCTCTTTCATTGAAACGTCTCCTTTTGTATATGATCTGTTACTTATTTTTATTTACGATCCTGGTCTCATACGTTCCTGTGGCAATATCAATGAACCGTACGAACAGGGAAACCTTGTTATCCTGGTTTAAGCTGTTCCATACCATCCCTGTAAATTCGTCGATGGTCCCGTCGATCTCCACCCGCTTCGGCTCGCCTTCAAAGCTGGGAAGGGGATTTCCGTCGCCCATGTACGTATGGATGAACCGGCCTTCGCCGTTTAAAGGCTTTTCATAGGCATAGGTAAACCGGCAGCAGCTTTCCGGATCTCCATTGCTGCTCTTTAAGATGGACATGGCATAATTATAGCCTCCATTTTCAATGTGCATGATCCCGGAGATACGGGGCGTATAGTTGGGGCCATCCGGCTCAAATTCCCGGCAGCGTAAGGACTGCTCAAAGGTGAGCTGCTTATCCATTCCCTCATAGATGGTGTCGGTCTGGTCTCCATTGGTCACGATGGTCTTATTGCCCAGGACACGGACCGGCGCATAGATAATAAGGCTGGGATCAGAAAGCTTTGCCGGATCGAAGGCCTGGGTGCGGATCCCCTCTCCCTCTTCTACAAATACGCGGTTCCTGCTGTTTTCGCTTCTGCCCATGATGAAATACGCGGTGACAGCCTTTGTTCCGTCTTTGGATCTGCCGATGACGATTCCTCTGCCCGGATAGGAATTACTCTTTAATTCCTCTGCAAGTGATAATAATTTCATAGGATACTCCTCCAGATCGTTAGTTTTCGCTGTTTTTATAAGAAAAGGGAGATGGCAGCCCGGCGGGTATAGCCCTCTTCCAGTTCATGCTGATGGTAAAGATAGCCTTCATCCTCATAATATCTGGCCTGCTTTGGACATTTTTTAATGCAGGCCCCGCATTTGATACAGATACCTGTATATTCCCGCACGTTCTCATGGCTGATGGAGCCCATGGGACAGACATCGGCACAGATCTTACAATCGTCGCAGGCGTCAGAAACCAGGGATTTTACCTTCCGGATATCAATGGAAACGCCCTTCCGGTCTCTGGGCTGGTAGTAGCCCCGGTAGGGATGGGGTACGCCCTCTACTTCCACAGGGGCAGGCACTTCTCCCTCTGGAAGCCCCTTCACCTTCTCCGCAACCTTTCCGGCAAAGGCCAGGGCCTCTTTCATATCGTCTGCATCGGGACGGCCGGCAGCCAGAGCCTTTGAGAAGGAATGCTCGCCTACAAAGGCAGCGGCAGCCACTGTATGGAAACCGGTATTTTCCAGGATGTCCCGCAGCTCAATGAGACCGTCGTCGAAATTTCTATTTCCAAAAAGCACCACCGGAACCGCAAGAGCGCCGTTTCCCTGAATGGTGGCCAGGTATTTTAACATTACATTGGGAACGCGTCCGGCATAGACCGGCGTTCCGAAGATCACCAGATCATCTTTCCCCGCAGCAAAACCGTTTTCTCTCATTCCGGGAAGGGTAAAATCATAGTCCTCCCGCTCTGCCCCAAGAAGCCGCGCCGCCTCATCGGCAATGGTCAGAACTGTTTTCTTGGTGGTATCTGTGGCGCTGAAATAGACCGCCCATACTTTTTTTCTTTCCATGGTGTTTGACCTCCCTCACAGGACATAGTCCTTCATTATGTACAGCATACCATATTTTCCTGTGGTTGGAAATACACAATTCAAAATCCATTACAGAAAATTAAGAATTTCTACATATTTCTTCTCCTGTACTTTAAACGGCCTATGGTTTATAATGATATCCATACGGCAGCTTTATGCTGCGTGAAGGAGGTTCGTTACAGATGAGAAAACAACACGTTCTGTTTGCGGCGCTGGCAGCCGCTGTGGCCCTTTCGGCTTCCGGATGCAAGTCCAGGGAAAAGATCGACCTGGATACCCTCCATACCTCAGAGGCTGAGACCATGGCTTCCACGGAGGCTTCCGGCGGGGATAAAGAGAAAGAAACGGAAAAAGAGACCCAGAAGGAAACGGAAAAAGAAACAGAGGAGACCCAGAAGGGAGCGGATTCCTCTTCTGCCCTGAGCGTCCGCTCCAAGATCGCCACGGAGAAGCAGGGAAAGACGTCCATTGAATACGCAGTCTTATCCAATCTGCGGGATCCGAAGATGGAGGATGCGGTCAATGCTCTTATTAAAGAAAAAGCGCTCCAGGTTTTAACGGATTATCAGATCGATCCGGCGGCCGATACCCTGTCGGTCAAATGCACCGTCGTGTCTCTGGATAAAAACAAAGCGGTCCTTACCTATGAAGGCTCTCTGATGGTAAACGGAGCCGCCCACCCCTCTGATCTTTTTTATACCACCACGGTGGATCTAAACAAGGGGACGCTCCAGGGGCTTTCCGATTACGCCGACGCCTATACCATGGCCGGATATATCCTGTCCGATGACTGTGTGCTGAAAAAGCCCGCAGACTCAAAAGAAGCGCTGGAGTATTTAAAGACCCAGGACCTCAACGCCATGTGGGAGATCCTGAAGCAGTGCGATTTCACGGCGGAAAATCTGGAGGGCTTCCCCCAGTCCTTTTCCTACGAGAACCAGGGCGTTATCTACATGGCCGTGCCTGTACCCCATGCCCTGGGCGATTACGTGATCGTAAGCTATACGCCGGATACGAAATAGTTGATTTCCTGTTGGATTTCTGATAGGATTATGGGAAGATCAATGCCCGGGAGAATGCTCTGTGTCCGGGATACAAATAAAGAAGAAAGGCTGGATAATACTATGGAAAATGTAACGATCATCGAACATCCGCTGGTGCAGCATAAAATCTCCATGCTGAGAGATAAGAGAACGGGTACAAATGAATTCAGGACCCTGATCGAGGAAATCGCGACTCTTATGGGCTATGAGGCCCTGCGGGATCTTCCTCTGGAGGAGGTCGAGGTGGAAACTCCCATCGAAACCTGTATGACTCCTGTTATTGCCGGAAAGAAACTGGCCGTGGTGCCGATCCTGCGTGCAGGACTTGGCATGGTCAACGGGATCCTGGCCCTGGTGCCCACTGCCAAGGTCGGCCACATCGGCCTGTACCGGGATGAAAAGACCCATCAGCCCCACGAATATTTCTGTAAGCTGCCGGATCCCATCGAGCAGCGTACCATCGTAGTAACAGATCCCATGCTGGCCACCGGCGGCTCTGCCGTGGCAGCCATCGACTTCATCAAGCAGCATGGCGGAAAGCATATTAAATTCATGTGCGTCATTGCGGCTCCGGAAGGCCTGGAGCGTCTCAGAAAGGCCCATCCTGATATTCAGATCTATGTGGGCCATCTGGACCGCCAGTTAAATGAAAAAGCCTACATCTGTCCAGGTCTGGGCGACGCCGGAGACAGGATCTTCGGAACCAAATAAAACAGACAGCAAAGGAGCTGCTGCAATAGAAAGTTTTCTGTGCTTTCCTTTTGCAGCAGCTCCTTTTTTACGGCCGGGCATCCAAGTGCGGTGTGTCCGGCGGTCCTTAGCTTCCGCCGGGACCATGCATGGAATCATTGAGCTTCACCATGTGGATGTGGTCCTCCCAGATCCCATTGATCCTGAGATAATATTTAGAAAGGCCCTCGTTTACAAAATCATTTTTTTCCAGGATCCGGAGAGATGCCGCATTGCGCGGCATTACATTGGCTTCGATCCGGTGGAGCTTAAGCTCTTCAAAGGCATAACGGACCAGCATTTCCACAACCATGGACATATACCCTCTGCCTGTGTGGTCCGCATCCAGCTTATATCCCAGAAAGGCCGAGCAGAATGCTCCCCAGACCACATTGGTGAGACTGATCTTGCCGATGAGGCCCTGATCCGGTCCGGCTTCCATGATATAAAAGTGAAATCCCGTTTTTTCTTCAAATTCCTGCATTTCTTTCCGCAGGATCTTCCTCTGGTATGCAGGCGAGAAAAAATCTTCACTGCGGGCAGGCTCAAATGCCTTGAGAAATTCCCGGTTTTTCTGATAATATTCCGCCGCCTGTTCCGCCAGGGACAGCTCCGCCGGCACCAGCCGTATATGAGCATTTTCCATCATCTGCATTTCCTCCCCATTTTCCGTGTACTTTAAGGCAGAGGCACATCCGCACCGCTTATTCGATCCTGAGAATGACCGCCCCCATGGTAAGCTCTCCTGCACCGGTTACCGTATACCACCTTCCTCTTCGCAGACGGATCTTCTCCCGTATGCCCGGAGTAAGATAGCCGATCTCATGCGTCTCTCCTGTTTCGGTATCTGTAAAGACCACGGCTGTATCGCAGCTGCTGGAAACCCGGACGGCCCCAAATACCGGCTGTATCTGCTCTTCCTTCAGCGAAGAGCCTTCCCTGTCTGCCAGGGTAAACGTATGGGTCTTCTGGATCCCCAGATAAAAAAGAAACGCTGCGCCCATAAGTATCAGTAAACAAATATGGATCCGTTTTTTCATAACTGCACCTTCCTTTCTGACCAATGCATGACCCAAACCATCTCCAGATCCAGTACAAAGAAATGGGAATGGAGGTCTACTGGATCTGGATCCATCATCCATCGTCATATCCGGTCTGGGAGTCCAGATCCAGCTGGTGGAATCAGGTCACATCGTATAAGACCGCCTTGAAGCATACGCTGCCCCCGTCCTTATATCTTAAAGGAACCGGGATCAGGAGCATGGCGGCAATGACTGTCATTGGTTTCTTTTCATCTGGCTGCCTCCTTTCCAGGGCCTTATAGCGCCCCGGTTTTATAGTATTTTCTTGTCAGAAATTTTTATGACGGCTGGCGGATGCCAGACGTCTGTATCCTCCGCAGGGATCTGACACAAGGACAGCAGCGGCAGACCGGCCGTTACCCCTCTCCCATCATCCAATGTCCATGATGCTCCCGGGTCAGTACAGTCCGGTAATAGGCATTGACTGCTGACACAGAGTAATCATTGGACGGATCCATAGGATCATACCTGCTGACGGCGATACACTGAAAAAGACTTCTGTATTCTTCCGGCAGATGCTTCAGATGCTGTGGTTCATACATCAGTGTATATGCATCCAGTGGGCCCCCATCATAAAAGGTGTACCCATAGATGGGATCCGCCGCCCCATATTTTCCATCGTAAAAAGCCTCCACCGCCGAATGTCCATGGTATGCCCTTTCTGGATCAGCGAGATACATGGGGATCATTTCTCAGCATCACTTCATAGGCCGCACCAAAAACGCCATAGCCCTGCTTCATTGGGTGTACCTCCTAAATTGTTATAGGATCAGACTCTGCACATAAACAGAAAACTCTTTTCCGGATCATCCACTGCGGGAGCCTTCTGAAAGGAGGAGTAGATGTTTATTTCCTTAAAGCCTGCTTCTACTAAAAACTGTTCCATTTCCCCAGGCCTGTATAAATGGGTCTGGAAATCCATACGCTCACGCTGCAGCAGCCTGGCCCCATCATAAAGCTCATAGATCCCCGGTGAAAACTGTGTCTGGCTCTGTTCATCATAATGGTTTCTGCTTTTTAAGACCAGTGTCAGACCTTCCTTTGTTTCTGCCGAGGCCGTTATCTTATATCCATCGTCGTCGGGACACCGGTCTGCCATAGTCTCAACGGCAAAGATCAGCCTTCCCTCCGGGGTCAGCATTTCCTTCTGCTTTAAATCCAGTTCATCCCTGGGCGCTTCCTTATGCAGGAGCTCATACAGCTCTGTACGCAGACTGCCATAATAATTTTGTTTCATTTTATCCATTCTTTTCCTTTACCCCTTTATTTCACTGCCGCATTCTATTATTTCAGCCCTTAAAATATTTTTAAGATAATCCAAAACGAATTGACGTCCTTCATCACACCTCACGATCTGCGGGATGTGCCTGTATAGTAAACATAATGGCAGGATAAATATGAACATCATTTCCAAAAATATCAGCCATTCTCCTTCGGAAAAAAGAATCGCAAAAAGCATGGTCACAATAAAAAAAAACTGACTTCCCCTTTTTATATGATCCAGAGGTATAAACTCGCCCTCTAAAACAACGGTATCGTTTACGCTTTTTATCTTTGCCTTTAACATTTCCCAACCGCCGCCATTCATACTGCCTGCTGCATAAGCAATGCATAATTCGTCTCTTTCATCCTTATAGGAGGAAAGGACTGTTTTTCTATACGCCTGATTCGATAGACGGAGTGGCTGTGTCGTCTGCTTTATTGTTGTTAATACGTCTTCTTTTGAATATGGGATATAGATCCGGTAAAACTCGTTCATAGGATCTTCCCCCGCGGATCTCTGAAACATCGTTTCCTCCTCCACAGGAATTTTAGCGTAAGCTCTTTTTCTAAGTGCAGGATGGACAGCCATACCTGTCCTATACCATAATCCGCTGGCAGAACAGCCGTATTTTTACTGTGTCACATGGATGTCCCAGGTCATATAGACCAGGCCCGCGTGGATGAGAAAGCAGGCGGTAGTAAGGATGGCTGGGACCAGCCTGTTATCTGCTGTTTTCTGAACCTTTCCCCAGAATGCGCCGGTCACCCATATCTGGGATGCAGAAAACAGAATAAATGAGGGATCATGCTGAAAACGGATCTCCATATGGGACAATGCAAAGCAGATAATGATATAGTTGACAGAAACGGCCAGCAGATCGATCCAGCCGGATATTTTCTGTTTTATAAACGTATCCCCCCTTATACAGCTTCCAGACGCATTGAGAAAGATCTCCAACGGCTCTCTAATCCTCAGATAACGCCATGGGAACAGAGGAGATCTCTCCCTTTTCCCCAGAGGCAGCCTCGTTGGGGTCGAACTGGAGGGCGCTCTGGACAGTGATAAACGCTCCGGCTCTGTTCCAGCCGTTTGACATACGCTTTTCCATGGCAGTCATAACAGGATACTGGAACCATCTTCTCTGGTGTGTGTAGTTGAACCAGCTGCTGATGATATAGCCATCCTGGAGCTCACAGGCCGGGTAGGCCACGTATCCGCTCCATGCGTCTCCCTGGCGGGGCATGGAAAAGGCCGCAAACACATCGGTGTTTTCCTGCCGTCCCCAGAAGACCGTATCAGAAACCGCTGTCTGGCTTCCCAGGAAATAGTAGGGGGACCGGTACCGCATCCCATCCTTTTCATACAGGACCTGTCCGGTCACCTCCCCGCAGGCCTGCCAGCCCTCCCGGATATCTCGGTACACCGGCCAGAGCTGGAGCGCCTCCGTTCCATGGAAGGATGGACGGGACATCCACTGGAAATGATGGAAGATCCTCCACGTTTCCCTTTCCCCGGGGATCTGGACTCCGACTCCTGTGAGACGCAGCTCCTTTTCCTTCCGATACGCCTCCTCTTCCAGGCGGCCCTCCTCTTCATTATATTTCATGGTTCGTTTCCAGCCCTCGCTGACCATCTGGTCAGAAACGTCCACAACGACCCTGAAAGCGCCGTCACAGGCCCGTATGTCCTCCAGGGAAAGGTCGTTTAGGACGTATTCGGGAAAGCCAAGCTCCATCAGGCGGTCCCTGGTATTCTCCACATCCTCTGGTACAGGCAGTTCCTTCTCCCACTCCATGGGATACCGCCCTCCAAACAGATATCCGCAGGCGCCGCCCACAAACAATATGAGGACCAGGGCCAGTACGATCCGCCTCTCTCCTGCCGGAGGCTCACTGTATGAGAGCTCCGCTCCCGCCTCTGCAGCTTCCCTTACCTGCTTATAAAGGCTGCGGAGGATCAGCACCAGGCTGACGATCATGCCCACAACGATCAGAAGCCCCTGGTAATGGGTCGCTGCCAGCAGGTACATACCGCCATACCACGCCATCAGTCCTGCCGCGCCTTCTGCCCGGGGAGGAAGCCCGGCCCGCTGCCGGACAGCCCTGAATCCGCGCCAGAGACAGAAAAACTCTGCCACCGCCAGGGCCAGGCTGACCAGGACCCATACACCGTCTCCCAGGCTGGAAAGCCCCGGGAGAATGGTGGTATTAAGGATCAGAGTGACCCAGACACACCCTGCCCGGACGGCGGCCAGGAGACAACCGGAGCGGAACCATGGGTTCTCTTTCCGGAGCGCACGGAATCCCAGGACCATAAGGACTGTTCCAATGGCAGGAAGGATGTGATCGAGGCACCAGAAATTTAATGTAAAGGATGTGAGGATAATTCCCATAAGCACGCGGCCCATGGCCCTTTCCCACGGACTTTTTTCAGAAACATCGGGAATCCTGTTTTCTTCCATGGTCATCCTCCTTTCCGTGTTTTCCGCCGCCTGTATCATGGTCATGCGGCATCAAAGCCTGCACATTTGTGGTTATTTTTATTATACATGAAAAATCCAGAATATTTAGGACTTTTTCCAGTTGAATTTCTGACATTTTTCTTAATGGCAATTTTTTGAAAATATGCACAAAAAGGACCGCTGACTTATTCACATGCCGATGTGGGGCAGTGGCCGGATCCTCCTATTGATGGAATGGTTTCTGTATTATTCCGCGATATTCTTTATATAGTTATAGTCGATGTTTCCTTTTATAACAGAATAAAAAAAGGGATCTTTTCTAATAGTATCCTCCGAATTGATAATGAAATTATTCCAGTCACCGGCTTCATTCCCGTCGGACAGGTAAACATATAATTTATAGCCATACCCAGAATAGCCCATCGAAGGCCTTGTTCTCTTTATCTCAACATCGTTCAGATCATCAATGATATGTTGGATCTGTTCTTTGTCTGTAATATGTGTCGCATTACCGCTGCTGCCGTTAAAAACAACAATCTCCAGGACTTCCTTGTGATCTAAGTCCATCAGGTCGACCGGAAGCGTATACCAGACGAATGTGCCAGCCAGAAGAATCGCTGTAACCGATGATACCAGGATCGTTTTCCGTTTCATGATGATCTCCTCCAATATGATTCCCATTTAAATAATTTTGGTTTTCATGTAATTCCATGCTTCCTTGTAAATTCAGATTTTTAGTTTGGAACAGGGCCAATTACCCCCAGTGCGATCAGATCAAGAAAGGCGATCGTCAGAATCGTGCCCGCTGCAAGAATGAGGAGGAATACTTCCAGAACGCGGCATAGGTTCTTGTTTGTTAAACCAGTCCTTATTCTGGTGAAGCACAAAATCGAAATGCCAATAATCAGCAGGGCGGTTATATTATAAATTACCATTTCTTTCATACTGTACCTCCTTTCAGATCCTGGTCTATCGCTCTCTTACATTAATAAGATCATACTATGGCCAAAGGACATGGTATGTATCCTTCCCAGGCGTCTGGCCGCCAGGATTTTGCGGTAAACGCAGAAAACAGATGCACAATGGTATAATGTCTTCTTATACAGTCATTATATCATAACTCCCTTGAGCACTTCTACCGCTATTGGGTACTTCTTACACATGACCGAAAGGATCGAAAAATACAGACGCGTTCATCCTTTTCTGTGCAAAGCATTTTCATGTCCTCCTTGACAAAAATTTTAGCACGTACCATCATCAGTTTAGCACAAGCCGGCTTAGTTTATCAGTCTGTCACATCTGCTGAATTTTATTTTTGAGCATACGCTTGATGTCATCGCTCATGGTTTCGTACTGGTATTGCTGAAATGGACATGAACCTTGTAGGTCGTCTTGCCGAATTTCTTTACCATCGCCAACGTGTTTTCCGACGCCCTGGCCGCAGTAGCGGCGTCTGCTATTTGCATAATACAGGGTTCTTTATTCATGGCGCTCCTTTCTCTGAGCAGGTCTGTGCCGCCTGGTAAAAAATCAGACGTGCTTACTGTTTATAATGTTTTTTGCTACCTGTCGGGTAGCACCGGTATTTTCCTCCCGGAAATTCTTCCCGTCAAAGAGGATCGGCACACACCGTTCCAGAATACGGTCATAGATACGGGCGTGGGCCAGATCAAGCGGTTTTTTCAGCTCGGACAGTTTCAAGTTTGTTGTGATAATCATGGGGCAGCGGCTGTCAATGACGAAAAACATAAATGCTCTTGCATGGAACACATGATATTGATGTGTCAAAAAACATATTTGCTTTTATATCCGTACTTTCCAAAATCTTCATAAAGCATATAATCAGCTTTCAGTTGTAATACATCACGGATAATCTTTAACGCGTCCGTAGTAGAAAAGCGGACACGAAAGTAATCAACCAGCAGGAACAACAACTCTCATAGTTTGAAACGCCCAATCTGTGTTTCTATGATTTCTTTTAACTCGTCATTCAATGGTTGTTTCCCTTTTTCAATACGATTATAATACTCACGACTGATACCACAGGCAACAGCAAGTCTTGTTTGTGTTACTCCGTATTCTTCACGCTTTTGTCTTAATTCTTCTATAAAGTTTTCATCATTCATTCTTCAATTCCTCCATTCCAAAAAGGCAATTACCATATTTGAGAATTACCTATACTTAAATTTCTGCAAAAGAAAAAGACAATCAATTTCTCGTTTAAAATCAACTGTCTTTCCTATATCTTATTCAATTTTTCCAAGTGATAATGCATAATTTATATCACACCATGTAAAATGCGGTTTTGCCTTGTAAATACAGCGTTTTCCGCTTAGTAGTGCATAGTGTCTCTTGTTTTTTGTGCCCTCCCTGTTAGATAACGGGGGCTTGATGTTCGCTCGCAAGCTCACTCCGTCAGAATAGAACTGCGAAATCTTTCCAAGTAGTAAACTATACTTTCGTTTTTTTTTCTAATCTTTCCGAAATAATTTTACAATATTCAGGATTCAATTCGATACCGATATACGCTCTATTTAAATTTTTGGCTGCTACTAATGTTGAGCCACAACCACAAAAAGGATCTAAAATAACTTGTCCTTCTACGGTTGTTAGATTTATTAAAAATTCCATAAGAGCTACTGGCTTTTGAGCTGGATGAAGCCCTCTGTCATCTTGTGAAGTCTTGCATTTAATAATATTAGAACAAACTTCAATCCCACTATTATTTAAAGGATTATTCTTGAAATATTCTTCATTATATCCGCCCACACTATGTAAGCGAATATTATCAGTTAATGTTCCTCCGATTGGGTATGGTTTCATAAACCACAATATGGGCTCAAACAAAGGTCGTAAATTTCCTAATTTCCACCCTTCCCATCTCACAGCATTTTCATTATCTCCTCGTCTTTCAAAAACCACTTTTACATTCTGTGCTCTATGAGCTGCAGCATCTTTTTCCCAAGCAATCATATCTTTAAATATAAACCCAGCATCTTCCATTGCACAAATACATCTATGTGAAAATCTTCTGCCTGCAAAGACAAAACAACTAGCTCCAGGTTTTAAAACTCTCAACCATTCTTCTGCCCATGTTGAACACCAATTATAATATTCTATCGGCATCTTTTTATCGGCTTCTGACCAGCCATTTAAAGGTTTCCCTCTTTTTTTAAACACTGATGATTTCTTCTGTGCTGGGCTTGTTCCTAAAAGCGATGAATTAGTATTATTATGTAATATATCCCAAGTATCCAAAGATATCCCGTATGGTATATCTGAAAGAATCAAATGAACTGATTCACTATCAATATTTTTTATTTCTTCTATTGAATTACCACAAATAATGGAGTTTGTTTTCATGTAATCGCCCCCATTTTACAAAGAATTCTTATAAGACATAATTGCTGATATCTTCTCATTAAGTTTTCTTGATTTAATCAGTTCTTTAATAGCTTGCTCTCTTGTATATCCTTCAATATTTTGTATTTCTGTTTTTAATATAGCTATCTCATCATTACTTCGTTCTAAAATATAGGACTTACATTTATTTAATTGATTTTCAAAATCATCAAGTGTAGCTGAAATTCTATCACATACCATTTTATTGATATAAGGAAACAAACAATTCATTCTATCTGCAAAAGCAATTTTACTATCTCTTTCTATTCTTGTTGGTGCATTCCAAATTTGCTCTAAGCTCAAAGAAACATCTTCTACAACTTGCATATTTAACAAAAACAGCATATGTTCCCAAGATAGTAAACACACTGTATCTGATAAAGAAGATGAGTATATCTGACTATTTGTGTTAGGAAATTGAAAATAAGGTGCTACTAAAATGGCAAAATCATGTTCCATTCCCCTCCACTTACTTAATGTAGATATTTTAAAATCTTTTTGATTCTTTGCTGTTCTACTCAATCTAAAAGTTTTTGCGTCTGCTACCAATGTATAACCATGTTCACTTTCTGCAATAATATCAGCACTATTTCCGCGTTCAGATACAGCTTTTGCTTTTAATCCAATTTCTGAAAAACATCTTGCTAATACAATGTCAGAAGCTTTAGAATATAATTTTTCTTCAGTAGAACTTGCCTCTATAGTTTCAGGTATCGTACCAATTTCTTTTACAATCTCTATAAAATCTTCTTTTGACAAAGCATTTATATAGGCTTCTATCTCATTTCCAGAAACCTTGAAATTCTTTTTTTCTTTTTTAAGTTGAAATAATAAATCCAAAAAATCCGAGTATTGTTTTTTCATTCTTTATCTTCCTTTCGTATTGGTGATATGCATTATATTATAACATTCAAAGTTATTAGCGTCATCAATTTTTAGTATTTATCTTATGAAATTTGCAAGCAGGTAAACACAGGTTATTTCTTAATATACTTTTGTTTGGGAAACTCCCACGTATCATCCGGATATACTTTTATGTTGGATTGTTCATATATTTCTTCTGTATATGTCCATAATCCGTTGATAAATACAGACTTTATTTTTCCAATGACTTCAAACAGCTGATTTGCTTTATTTATATCTGTAAAATTTTGTTGACTTGTTTTTATAATTTCCATATGCGGGTCCTCCATAAAATCCCGATTTCCCCGGTTCTACAACCCGGGATTTTATATAGATAATTCAAATTCAATTTCATGACGCAAGGGTATAGAATTTTCACCAATTAAAGGAATATCTGGCTTTAATTTTCTTGAAATATCTAATGCATTACGGAACAGATGTGCCATGTCAAATCCTCTTTTTTGATAAAATTTAATGGCATTAATATTATCATTGGTTGTTATAAGAATAATCTTTTGACATTTTCTTTCCTTAGCCTCATATATAACAGCTTCTACAAGTTTACTCCCAATTCCTTGATTCTCCTGTAGACTGTCAAGAGATGTTATCTCTAATATATCGTTATAAACTATGTATGTTATCAAACCAATAATATTTTTCTCTTCAATAAAGTAAAACCCCTCTACCTTAGTCATATCAATTTCCTTGCCACGAATAATCATTGTTGTCGTATACCAATGTTGCTTAATAAATGCATTAATAAGATTTCTATTCCGACTATTAATTCTTTTGCATTCCATATTAATACCCCCTCAAATTCCGATTTATCGGTTTGTACTGGCAGAAATTATACCATATCCAATTACGAAAAGCAATCTGCACTACTTCGGTGATTGTCTGTAGGTTTTGCGGTGGCTCTGCCCCGCGCCCTCGACCTCTCCCAAAGAACAAAGTGGAGTGTTACGCAATAAGGCTTGAAAAGGCTTGATTATTAAGGCGTTGTAGGCGCGAAAATCCACAGGGTAAGCCTACCCACGAAAACGGCTCATATGATATTGTCAATATTAGTTGACACATTTTTCTCAAGGATATCACTATCTATGCCGCCAATTCCAAAGTCTCATAATACTGCCTGCGTTTTATCATAGGGGGAAGCCCGCCATTGGCAGAGCAGATCCTCCGGTTATTCCAGTAGCTGAGGAAATATCTCCAAATGAGTACCTTTAATTCCTCTACAGTCATCTGCTTTGTGTCATAGCGGTCGTAGAGAAGTTCCGTCTTCATTCTGGCCCACATACTCTCACAGCGTGCATTATCATGGCAGCGTCCTCCGGCACTGTTCATGCTTTGATGGATGTGGTGCTCCCGGATGGTCTGTCGGTAGGACTCACTGGTATACTGTGTTCCACGGTCACTGTGGATTACAGCGCCTTCCAGTGCGGGATAAGCAGTCAGGGCGTTTTCCAATGTTTGGATACACAGATCTGCTTTCATATTTGTTCCCATCGCCAGACCGAGGACGCTAAGATCAAAGCAGTCAAAAATCGCAGATACATATAGTTTTCCATTGGACGCTGGAATCTCTGTGATATCTGTAATGCATTTTTCTAATGGGACATCTGAATGAAAATCCCGCTTCAGCAGATCATCCGATTTCATGGCTTCCCGGTCTGCCTTTGTGAGCCCATTCGGCTTTCTCTTTGGCCGATGGCTCAGGCCGGTCTGATCCATAACCCGGTATACGGTCCTCTCACTGGGGATATGTACTCCCTCCGGCTGCTTCAGCAACAGCGCCTGATACATCCGGATCCGTCCATAAGTATTGTTACATTCATCCTCGCTGATGATTTCTTTCATGGCATCCGCCAGATCCTGGTACTTCCAGGGACGGTCTTTGTTCGCGAGATATTTATAGAAGCCTTGCCGGCTGATACCACGTATCCGGCAATAAAATGCAATTTTCCCGGTAATCCTGCCGTCCTCTGTTTTTAAAGCCAGAAATATCATTCTCTGGTTTTTGCTGACTTCCGACGGCTAGCGGCGAAAAAAGCGCTGGCTTCCTCCAGAAATTCGTTTTCTTCCTTCAGGCGGCGGATGGGAGAATGTCAGCTTCGAGGACAAGCGGCAGGTGGTGGACGATTGATAACCGTTATCCGGGCAACAAACGAAAAGGTAGAAATCGAATGGAAAATCTGACGGGCTTCCCCCGTCATACGCTATCCCTTTTGTGCCCTTGTCTATATTAGTGAGGTGCTGCTTCCGAAAAAAGGTGTCCGCTTTATTGCTATTAACAATAAAACGGCGTGACCATCCCGGCCACACCGTTCCCTGTATCTTCATTTGATCTTCAGCCATCCAGCCCTGCCTCTTCCTGCCCGGATCTCCGCAAGGCTTCATTGCTGCCTTAATCGTGCTTTTTAGCCACTTCCCCCTGTTTTTTATAGATGGAGTTTTTATCCACGCAGCCCCGGACGCTGGATAAGGGATAGATATTGGAATCTCTTCCGATGACGGTGCCAGGATTTAAGATGGAGCCGCAGCCCACCTCCACCCGGTCGCCCACCATGGCCCCGAATTTTTTCATTCCTGTTTCCAGATCCCCGTCCTCTGCGTGGACCTTCACCAGAAGCTTATCGGATTTTACGTTGGAGGTAATGGAGCCGGCCCCCATGTGGGCCTTAAAGCCCAGGATGGAGTCGCCCACATAATTGTAATGGGGGACCTGGACCTTATCGAACAGGATCACGTTTTTAAGCTCTGTGGAGTTTCCAACCACAGCATCCTCACCCACCAGGGCATTGCTCCGCAGGAAGGCACAGTGGCGTACCTCCGCATCCTTCCCGATGATGATATTTTCTCCCAGATAGGCACTTTCAAAAACCCTGGCCGTCTTATGGACCCAGACAGTCTCACCGCGTTTTTCATATTCGCTTTCTGGCAGACGGCTCCCCAGCTCCAGGATAAGATCCTTGATCCTGGGAAGGGCCTCCCAGGGGTACTCGCACTGCTCCAGTAAAGGCCTTGCCAGTGTGTGGTCCAGATCGTAAAGGCACACGATCCTTGCTTCTTCTTTTTTCATCACAGCCTCCATTCCTCCGCCGCAGACGGCGGCACAAAACGTTTCCTACTTTTTATAAAACTGGGCCGCGGCGTCGAAATACGGCCGCAGCAGATACTGGTTGTTGATCTGGCGGACCCCGTTGGTCCTTAAGGTGACGAACCGCTCCAGCTTTTCCATATATTCCGCCGGGGTAATGGTACCCTCTGCCACATAGGTGAGGCCCTTTTCCCAGCTGGCCGTCAGCTCTGGATTTAAAAGCTGCCGGATGGATGCGCTGCATACGTCAAAGACCATCTCGCCCAGAAGCGTGGGCGTGATCACCTGGGTCTTTTTTGCCAGAGACAGGTACTTGATGGTGCAGAGCTTCTTAAGGATCTCCGCACGGGTGGCACTGGTGCCGATGCCGCTGCCCTTGATCTGGGAACGGAGTTCCTCGTCCTCAATGAGCTGCCCGGCATTTTCCATGGCTAAGATCATGGAGCCGGAGGTGTACCTCCTGGGAGGAGACGTCTCTCCCTCTTTGATCTCCAGCCCTGTAAGAGCCAGACGCTGTCCCTTTTTAAGGCCCGAAAGCATGACCAGAAGGGCCCTGGCCTTCTCACCGCCATCCAGTTCGATCTCTGTCTCATTGCCTTTGCCGGCCTGTTTTTTTTCTTCTCCGGATTCCGTTTCCTGGTCTCCGGTCTGTTTCTCCGCCGTTTTTTTTGGAACATAGGCGGCCTTCAGATAGCCTTCCTCCGCCAGTACCCTGTAATTGGCAAAGAAATGCTCTCCCTGCTTTTCCAGGTCCAGGGAAAATTTCTGATAAACAGCCGGCGGATAAAAGATGCTTAAAAATCTCCGGGAGATCACCTCATAGACCTTAAGCTGCAGGGAGCCCAGGGTCCGCAGGGCCCCAAAGCCCTGGCCCGTAGGAACGATGGCGTAGTGGTCTGTGATCTGCTTATCATTGACGTACCTGGTATTTCCTATGGTCTTAAAGCTCCCCAGCTCCAGTGCCTCAGAGGCCAGGTCCGCCAGCGGGGCAAAATTCTTAAGTCCGCCGATGTTTTTATGGATCTCCTTTGCCACAGCCGAGGAAAGCACCCGGGCGTCGGTCCTTGGATACGTCACCAGCTTTTTTTCATATAGCTCCTGGACCACCTTCAGGGCCTCGTCGGGACTGATCTTGAACATTTTGGAGCAGTCGTTCTGAAGCTCCGCCAGGTTATATAAAAGCGGGGCATTTTTCGTTTCCCGTTTTTTCTCCATAGAAATTAAGGTCCCCTCCATGGGGGATGCTGACAGGAAGCGGATCAGCTCCTCTGCCGTCTTTTTCTCTTTGAACCCGTTTTCTTTATATAGGGCCGGGGTTTCGTAATATCTGGACCCCTTCACGGCCTTCCATTCTGCCTCCACGGAAATGCCTTCCTGGCCTGGAACGTCAAAGGAGCCCAGGACCCGGTAAAAAGGCGTTTTCACAAAGCTGCGGATCTCCCGTTCCCTCCGGACTACCATTCCCAGGACACAGGTCATGACGCGGCCCACGGACAGCACCGCCCGCTTCTCTTTTAAGTAAGAGGCCACAGTATTTCCGTACTTCAGAGTCAGTACCCGGGAGAAATTAATGCCCATCAGATAATCCTCCTTGGCCCGCAGATAGGCGGAGGCCGCCAGATTATCGTATTCAGACAGGTCCTTTGCCTCCCGGACTCCCCGCAGGATCTCCTCCTCCGTCTGGGAATCGATCCACACACGAAGACGCTTTTTCCCCCGGACTCCGGCCATCTGCTCCACCAGACGGTATATATATTCTCCCTCCCGTCCGGAGTCGGTGCAGACGTAGATGGTGTCCACGTCAGGCTGGGTCAGCAGCTTTTTCACAGTCAGAAACTGTTTTTTTACGCCGTCGATGACCTGATATTTAAATTCCTTCGGAAGAAATGGAAGGGTATCCATGCTCCACCGCTTCAGGGCCGGATCATAGCTTTCCGGATAGCTCATGGTCACCAGATGCCCGACGCACCAGGTGACCACGGCTGTCTCCGATTCGATGAACCCGTCCCCCTTTTTCCCCGATATCTTAAGCGCCCGGGCAAACTCCTGGGCAACGCTGGGCTTTTCTGCTATAAATAAGGATTTACCCATGGACCTCCTTTCCAGGGACCGTAAAACGCAGCTCGGACAGTAAAAGGGCTGAGAACATGAGCACACAGCCCAGAATCATCCTTTCTGTCAGGACCTCCCCCAGGAAGATCACAGAAAACAGGGTCCCGAATACGGCTTCCAGGGATAAAAGAAGGGAGACCGTATTGGCGCTGAGATATTTCTGTCCCACGGTCTGGATCAGGAATCCCACAGTGGTACAGATGAGGGACAGATAAAGAAGTCCCAGGATCAGGCTTTTTTGAAGCAGAATGGACGGATCAAAGGCTCCGGGGCCGTCTAAAAGCGGAGCCAGCAGCCAGTTGAACACGCCCACAGCCGCCACCTGGACCGTTGCCAGGAGGATGGGATCGCACCGCTTTGTATATTCCTCCGTACAGATCATGTGGACGGCAAAGCAGACGCCGCAGAGGAAGGTCAGCGCGTCTCCCAGGTTGATCCCGGACTCATGCTTTAAGGTCAGAAGAGCCAAACCGATGACCGCCACAAGCCCGGCTGCGATCTGGTTGAGGCCCGGCCGCTTTTTGCTGATCTTCCAGTATAAAAACGGCACCAGGACCACATAAAGGGCCGTGATAAAGGCATTCTTGCTGGCTGTGGTGTATTTGATCCCATAGGTCTGGAACAGATAGGCCAGGGTCAGGAAGATCCCCATAATGAGCCCGCAGGTCAGGGACCCACGGTCCAGTTTTTTCATCCGGCCCGGAAAAGCCAGGGCCATGAAGGCAGCGGCCAGGGTAAACCGCAGCGCCAGAAGATAGGACGGCGGCACCAGGTCCACAGAGTTTTTCATGACCACAAAGGAGCCGCCCCAGATCATGGTGATGAACAGGAAGCCGGCCGTTGCCAGGAGCTTTGCGTTTTTACTTGTTGTTCCTTCCATGGCTCTATTTTCCTATATAGAACCGGTAGCTGGTCCGGGTCACATGGGCGGTCCCGGCCTTGACCACAGGCGACGGGAACTGGGGATGATTGACGGAATCGGGATACATCTGGGTCTCAAAACAGAACGCGTCCCGGTCCTCATAGGAAGCACCGTCCTTTCCCTTTTCCCCGCCCAACCAGTTGCCGGTATAAAACTGGACGCCGGGAAGGTCTGTATAAACATCCATGGCCCGGCCGCTGGCCTCATGATACGCACTGGCTGCCAGTCTGCAGACGCCCGGAGCATGGTTTAAGCACCAGTTATGGTCAAAGCCCTTTCCCTGGACGATCTGGATATAATCGGAACCAATGTCTGTTCCGATGGTCTTCGGAGTCCGGAAATCCATGGGCGTTCCTTCCACTGCCAGGACCTCTCCAGTGGGGATAGAATCCGCATCCGTGGGCGTAAAGGAATCTGCCAGGATCTGGATGCGGGTATCCAGCACAGAGCCGGATGCGTGGCCGCCCAGATTAAAATAGGCGTGGTTTGTCATGTTCACCGGAGTATCCCTGTCGCTGGTGACCGCATAAAGGATATCCACGGCATTTTCCTTTGTCAGGGTGTATTTTACGGAGATCTTCAGCTCTCCAGGAAATCCCTGGTCGCCGTCGGGACTGTCCAAAAGAAACACCACAGAATCCTCTCCCACTTCCCGGGCGGCCCACAGTCTCCGGTCATAATAATCGGGACCGCTGTGGAGGTTGTTCTCTCCCTTATTTTTTCCCAGGACATAGGAAGTTCCGTTTAAGGTAAAGGAAGCGCCGCCGGTGCGATTGGCGATCCGGCCCACGATGGAGCCGAAATGGGGGCCATTGACCAGATAACCCTCTGCGTCGTCATAGCCCAGCAGCACATCTGCCAGATCCCCGTTCCTGTCCGGGACCATCATGCTTACCCAGACAGCGCCCAGATCAGTGAAGGAAGCAGATACGGTGCCGTTGTCTATGGTGTAAAGACTGATCTCTCTTCCGTCGGCCATACGTCCAAAATGCTCTTTTTTTACTGCCATGATAACCTCCCTGACTTACTTATGTGTGATGTAGCCCTGCTCCGTCAGAAGCTCTGCGCAGAGCACAGCCCCGCCGGCGGCTCCTCTTACGGTGTTATGGGACAGGCCCACGAATTTCCAGTCATAGACCGTATCCTCCCTGAGGCGTCCGATGGATACACCCATTCCCTTTCCGAAGTCCACATCCAGAGTCACCTGGGGACGGTCATCCTCCTCCATGTACTGGATGAACTGCTCCGGTGCGCTGGGAAGTCTGAGCTCCTGGGGAAGTCCTTTAAAGCTCACCAGTTTTTCGATCAGCTGTTCTTTTGACGGTTTTTTCCGGAATTTCACGAAAACAGCCGCCGTATGGCCATTGAGGACCGGAACGCGGATACACTGGCAGGTGATCACCGGCTCCTTTGCCTTTACGATCACGCCGCCTTCCAGGGTCCCCCAGATCCGTAAGGGCTCCTGCTCGCTCTTCTCTTCCTCTCCGCCAATGTAGGGGATGATGTTCTCCGCCATTTCCGGCCAGTCCTTAAATGTCTTTCCAGCGCCGGAGATGGCCTGGTATGTGGTGGCCACTACCTCATAGGGCTCAAATTCCTTCCATGCAGTCAGGGCCGGGGTATAGCTCTGGATGGAGCAGTTGGGCTTCACAGCCACAAAGCCCCGGGTCGTTCCCAGGCGTTTTCTCTGGAAGGGGATCACTGCAAAATGCTCCGGGTTGATCTCCGGGATCACCATGGGCACATCCGGCGTCCAGCGGTGGGCGCTGTTGTTGGATACCACGGGAGTTTCCGTTTTGGCATATGCCTCCTCGATGGCCCGGATCTCGTCCTTCGTCATATCCACGGCGCTGAACACGAAGTCCACGGTGGAAGCCACCTTCTCCACCTCAGCCACGTTCATGACCACCAGCTTTTTCACCGCCTCCGGCATGGGTGATGTCATTTTCCAGCGGTCTCCCACCGCCTCCTCATACGTTTTTCCAGCAGAACGGGCGCTGGCTGCCACCGTCACTACCTGGAACCAGGGATGGTCCTCCAGAAGGGAAATAAATCTCTGGCCCACCATTCCGGTGGCTCCCAGGATGCCGACTCTCAGTTTCTTTTCCATCATTGTTTCTCCTCGTTGTTTTTATTGTCTCCTGCCCTGATACGGACAGGTGAAAGATCTAAGATGCTTACAGGATCTCCAGGGCCACCTGTACCATATCCATAAAGGAATTCTGGCGTTCCTCGGCCGTGGTGGACTCTCCAGTGATCAGGGAGTCTGAAATGGTCAGAATGGAAAGCGCCTGGGCTCCTGCCAGCGCGGCGTTGGCGTAAAGGGCCGCCGTTTCCATTTCCGCAGCCAGGACTCCTACGTCCTTGTAGCCCACGCCTTCTTTTTTTGCCTTTTCCGGTGCATAGAAGACATCGGAGGTCAGTACATTGCCCACATGGTAGGAGAGGCCCCGCTGTTCAGCCTCCAGGGCTGCCTTGATGAGAAGTCCGAAGTCCGCGATGCAGGAATAGCCGTCTGGAAGCCCCAGCTCCTTTACATAGCCGGTGCCTGTGCATGCGCCCATGGCCAGCACCAGATCCCGGATATGAGTGGTCTTCTGCATGGCTCCGGCAGTGCCCACACGCACCAGCTTCTTTACGCCGTAGAAATTCATCAGCTCGTGGGAATAGATGCCCATGGATGCGCAGCCCATACCGGTTCCCATGACGGAAATGGGCTTATCCCGGTAAAAGCCGGTATACCCGAACATGTTTCTGGTAGAATTGAACTGCTTTGCTCCTGCCAGGAAGTTTTCTGCAATGTATTTTGCCCGCAGCGGATCTCCCGGAAGCAGGATGGATGGTGCGATCTCGCCTTCTTTTGCTGAAATGTGAGGGGTTGGAATGTTGTTTGCCATATCAATGGTCCTCCTTTGATGATTATACCCTTGTTTTTGTTCCTTTGCCGTCCCGTTTCGCCATCTTAAGGCGGTTTAAATGGACTTCTTTTTCTTTATAGACTGCCAGCGGCTCATTTTCCGGGAAATAAACGTGTTCCAGGCTGTCGCCGTCTTCCAGCTTCATGCCCCGGACGCCGCGGCTGTTCTTTTTAAGCTCCGGGATCTCATTTATCATGAACCGGAGGAACATGCCCTCCTTTGTCTGTAATACGATCTCCGTTTCCCCGGAAAGGATCCGGATTTCTGCCGCCTGGTCGCCCTCAGAAAGCTTTGTGGCGGCCACCATGCGGTTGGCTGTGAGGAATTCCCCGCCCGGAACGATCTTAAGCATAGCTGCCCTTGTGGCAAACAGAAGCTTCTTTCCAGGAAGCTCTGACGCGGGCATGGTCAGAAGGATCCGCTCCTTCGCGCCCTCGAATCTGCTGATATTATCCAGGGGTACTCCCTTATCCTTCAGTTTTCCCGCCGGTACGTCGGCGGCCTTCACCTGATACATGGATCCGGTGTCTGTAAAGAAGCAGATCCTGTCGTCGGTCATAACAGGAACCGTTTCCACATGCTCCGCCTGGACGGTCTCCGGATTCCTCTCATAAACGGCTTTTTCCAGAAGCTTACAGTAGCCGAACCGGTCCATGGCAAAGATCATTTCCCGGGCCGCCTCCTTTTCCTCCTGGTATACGATCTCTTCTCCGTCCTCGATCACGGTCCTCCGCTCCACAGAGAACTCCTCCCGGATCCGGTCCAGATCCTCCTTGATGACCGCATCCATGTTTTTCTGGCTGGACAGGATATGGCGGTATTCCCGGATCCTTTTTAAGGTCTCCTTATACGCCTTCTGTAAAGCCAGGATCTCCAGACCGATGAGCTTATAAAGCCGCATTTCCAGGATCGCGGACGCCTGGCGCTCTGTGAAGCAGAGCTTTTTCGCATCCTCCTCAAAGCCCGGGGAGCGGAATTTAATATTGGCGGTATTCCCTGTCATCAGGCATTCTTTGGCGTCCTTTAAGTTCCTGGAGCCCCGGAGGATGGCGATGATCACATCGATCACGTCGCAGGCCCCGATGAGGCCCTCCTGGACCTCCTTTTTTTCCAGCTCCTTCTCCAGAAGAACGTTATATTTTTTCGTCATGTTCTTATACTGGAATTCCAGGAACGTATTTAAGATCTGCTTTAAGTTCATGGTCTCCGGCCGGCCGTCGTCGATGGCCAGCATGTTGACGCCGTAGGTATCCTCCAGCTTTGTCTTCTTATATAAGATATTCCGTATCTTATTGACATCCGCGTCTTTTTTAAGCTCTAAAACGATGCGGATCCCTTCCTTGCTGGACTGATTGGAGATATCCACCACATCCGGCAGTTTCCGGCTCTCCACCAGCTCCGCCACGTCCGACAGGAACTTATTGATCCCGGCGCCGATCATGGTATAAGGGATCTCGGTGATCACCAGCTTATCCCGGTCCGCCTTCCTGCGGCCCAGCTCCACCTCCACCTTTCCGCGGAGGCGGATCTTTCCCGTCCCTGTCTCATAAATGGAAAGGAGATCCTTTTTGTTGGCGATGATGCCGCCGGTGGGGAAATCTGGTCCGGGAAGATACTCCATCAGATCCTCTACCGTCATCAGCCGGTTGTCTATGTAGGCCTTCACCGCATCAGCCACCTCTCCCAGGTTGTGGGGCGGGATGCTGGTGCTCATGCCCACGGCGATGCCCTCGGCGCCGTTGATCAGAAGGTTGGGGACCCGTACCGGCAGCACCTCCGGCTCCTTTTCCGTCTCGTCATAGTTGGAGACGAAGTCCACGGTCTTGTCCAGGTCCTTTAAATAAACTTCCTCTGCAAATTTTTTCAGCCTGGCTTCCGTATAACGCATGGCGGCGGCCCCGTCTCCCTCGATGGAGCCAAAATTTCCATGGCCGTCCACCAGGGCCATGCCTTTTTTAAAATCCTGGGACATGACCACCAGGGTCTCATAGATGGAGGTGTCGCCGTGGGGATGGTATTTACCCATGGTGTCTCCCACGATACGCGCCGATTTCCGGTGGGGCTTATCGTGATCCAGATGGAGCTCGCTCATGTCGTAAAGCACGCGCCTCTGCACCGGCTTTAAGCCGTCCCTGGCATCAGGGATGGCTCTGGCAGTGATGACGCTCATGGAATAATCCAGGTAGCTTTTCTGCATCTCCTCGGAATATTCGGTCCTTAATATCTTTTCAGCCATTGTCAGGCTCTCCTTCTTTCCTGTTTTCCATTTTTCCGCATGGAACCGTCCGTTCCTTCCGGTCCCTCAGGCCGTTCTGCCCTGCCCTTTAGGCGTCGATCTCCGCCTCGTCAGCGTGGTCGTAGATGAATTTTTTTCTGGGGGGAACGTCGCTTCCCATTAAAAGCTCCGTTACCTCGCTGGCCATCCTGGCATCCTCGATCTCTACCCGCTTAAGCACCCGGTTTTCCGGGTTTAAAGTCGTTTCCCAGAGCTGGTCCGCATCCATTTCACCGAGGCCCTTGTACCGCTGGAGGGTAAAATCCCCGGAATGGGTCCTCTTATACTCCTCCAGGGCCTTGTCGTCATAGAGATACCGCTCCTCTCCCCGTTTGGGGACCACCTTATAAAGAGGCGGCATGGCGATATAAACGTGGCCGTCGTAGATCAGCTCCGGCATGAACCGATACAGGAAGGTAAGCAGAAGCGTATCGATATGGCTTCCGTCCACATCCGCATCGGTCATCAGGACGATCTTATCATATTTTAATTTGGTGATGTCAAAATCGTTTCCGTAGCCCTCGGAAAAACCGCATCCGAAAGCATTGATCATGGTCTTGATCTCCGCATTGGCAAGGACTTTATCCATAGAGGCCTTTTCCACGTTTAAGATCTTTCCCCGGATGGGCAGGATCGCCTGGTACTGGCGGTTCCGGCCCATTTTTGCCGATCCTCCGGCAGAATCTCCCTCGACGATGAAGATCTCGCATCTGGACGGATCCCGGCTCTCACAGTTGGCCAGCTTGCCGTTGCTGTCAAAAGAAAACCTGGATTTTGACAGCATATTGGTCCTGGCCTTTTCCTCTGCCTTCCGGATCTTTGCCGATTTTTCCGCGCAGGCAATGATGGATTTCAGAACCTCCAGATTCCGGTCGAAGAAAAGCTGCAGCTCCTCGCCGCAGATGGAAAATACGGCCTTTGTAGCGTCGGCGCTGGCCAGCTTCGTCTTTGTCTGGCCCTCGAAGATGGGATCCGGGTGCTTCACTGCCACCACTGCCGTCATTCCATTCCTGGTATCGGCCCCGGTGAAGTTTGTGTCCTTTTCCTTAAGGATCCCCAGCTCCCTTGCGTATGTATTGATCAGGTTCGTAAACCGGGTCTTAAAGCCCACCAGGTGGGTGCCGCCTTCCTGGGTGAAGATGTTGTTGCAGAAGCCCAGAACGTTCTCTTCGAAGGCGTCCACGAACTGGAAGGCCGCCTCTACCTCGATATTTTCAACGGTTCCCTTAAAATATACCGGCTCATGGACCGCTTCTTTCCCGCCGTTCAGCTCCCTTACATAGGCCACGATGCCGTCGGGCTCAGAAAATACCAGGCTTTCCTCCTCGCCTGGGCGGCGGTTTTCATAGCGGATCGTCAGACGGGGATTTAAATAGGCCGATTCATGGAGACGGCTTTTGAGCCAGTCGGCCTTAAAGCGTGTTTTTTCAAAGATCGTAGGATCCGGGAGAAAGTTGATCTCCGTTCCCGTTTCTTTTGTACGGCCCAGGACAGGCAGAAGCCCGTCCTTTAACTCCACTGTGGGGATCCCCTTTTCATATGCGTCAAAATGGATATATCCGTCCCTGTATACCTTAATGGACAGCCGCTCCGACAGCGCATTCACCACCGATGAGCCCACCCCGTGGAGACCGCCGCTGGTCTTATAGGAATCATTATCAAATTTGCCTCCCGCATGGAGCGTGGAAAGCACCACACGCTCGGCGGAAACGCCTTTTTTATGTAAGCCCACCGGGATCCCTCGGCCATTGTCCCTTACGGTACAGGAGCCGTCGGCCTCCAGGACCACCAGGACCTCCGTACAGTATCCCGCCAGGTGTTCGTCCACTGCGTTGTCTACGATCTCATATATTAAATGGTTTAAGCCCTTTGTGCCAACGCTTCCAATATACATGCCGGGCCGCTTCCTGACGGCTTCCAGGCCCTCTAAAACTGTGATACTGTCAGCATTATACTGTACTTTCGCCATGAAATACCTCCAAAATTCTTATGGCGCGGCCGTCATATCCCGCGCCGTTTCCTGTGATCCATAAAACATAGTCCCACCCATTATACACTCACCCGGAGAGATTTTGCAAGGCTTTTAGCGAATCCATGTTCGATTTATTGTATCCGCCCAGCCGCGCATCTTTTTGCCCGCCTGCAGCGGACAAGAAGCGCCGGGCGTCTGCATGGATGGTTTTCTTTATGGAATGGATAAGGATTTGTATATTGATTTTTTCCCTTTTTCTGTTATATTAATACTTGGTCTTATTTTTAACAAAAAAGGAGAGTTACTATGAACAAACTTCTTGACCTCTTCCTTACCTTTGCCCGCATCGGCGGCCTGACCTTTGGCGGAGGCTACGCCATGCTCCCGATGCTCCAGAGAGAAGTCGTGGAAAAGCGCGGCTGGGCTTCGGAGGAGGAGCTGATGGACTACTACGCCATCGGACAGTGTACTCCGGGTATCATCGCCGTGAATACGGCCACCTTCGTGGGCCAGAGGACCGCCGGTATCGCCGGAGGCATCATCGCCACCCTGGGCGTGGTATTCCCGTCCCTGATCATCATTACGGTCATTGCCGCCTTCATCCAGAACTTTTCTGATCTGGCTATCGTCCAGAACGCCTTCGCCGGCATCCGTGTCTGCGTCTGTGTCCTGATCTTCAATGCGGTGGTAAAGCTCTGGAAAAAATCGGTCATCGACAAGCCGACCCTGGCAGTCTTTCTTGCCGTTTTTGCCGGCTCTGCATTCTTAAACCTGTCTCCGATCCTTTTCGTGATCCTGGCCGCTGTGGCTGGCATCCTTTTAAAGAATAAGGAGGTACAGGCAAAATGATGATCTATTTACAGCTTTTCTTTGAATTTTTCAAAGCCGGGCTTTTTGCCATCGGCGGAGGAATGGCGACGCTTCCCTTCCTCTACGATATTTCCGACAAGACCGGCTGGTTTACATACGGACAGCTTGCCGACATGGTGGCCATCTCCGAGTCCACCCCTGGCCCCATCGGCGTCAATATGGCCACCTATGTGGGCTTTACCACAGCTGGTATTCCTGGTTCTGTGATCGCCACCCTGGGACTCATCGCTCCGTCCATCATCATTATCCTGATCATCGCAGGCTTTTTAAAGGCCTTCAAGGATAATAAATACGTCCAGCACGCTTTTTACGGTCTGCGTCCGGCATCCACCGGTCTCATCGCCGCCGCCGGATTTTCCGTATTCGCGCTGATCATGTTCCATAAAGACGCTTATGCGGCGTCTGGGAATATCCTGGATCTGGTGAGTATTCCCAACCTGGTCCTTCTGGCAGTCCTTTACTATTTTACCGCTGTCTGCAAAAAAACCAAGGGACTTCATCCGGTGGTTTTCATCGCCGCATCCGCTGTCATTGGTATTATCTTCCAGTTTGGCGGCGTGTAAGCCTGCCCCCGGCTCCTGGAGCCATTTTTCTGCACGCAGGTATTCATAAAAGCCGCAGGCCTGGCCCGGAGATCTTCTCTCCGCCAGAGCCCGCGGCTCTTTTTGTGCGTTCTGCCGGAAGGCCTGCCCTCTCCAGGCACTTCCTCCGGCACGCCTCTTTTCTGTTTTATTTCGTATTCTGTATGGAGTTCTGCTCCTCGGTCAGGTTCAGAAGATCTCCGATGACAGCGGCGTCCACAATGGCGATCATATTGGAGCCCTCCATCTGGAGATACCGTTTTTCACCCATAACATCCACGAAATTTCCCACATAGACCGTCAGGGACTCTGTGTTCCCGCCGTTGGAAAATTCCACATCCAGCGTCATCCTCTGATCCTCTGTAAGGCCCGCGGAGGTCAGCTCCGGCCCGGTTGCATGGAAGGAGGCGAACTCCTGGGGCTTTAAGGCTGTCATTCCAGCCGCGATCCGGGTCATGTCCTCTGTATCCGCCGTTTTATAGGAAACGGTCTTTCCATCTACGACAGTCACGGCCTTTACAAGATCTCCGGCCGCAGCCGTAAGATCCAGGCTGTCCCGGACCACCAGGCTGTCATAATCAAAGACCAGGGCGTCCAGAGCCTCCGGCTTTATGGTGTATACATTTTCGCTTCCCTCAATGGTCATATAATAGTTTCCGGCCGGATCTGCATCACCGATGAAAAGATATTTTTCCCCCTTTTCTCCGTCTGTGATGTAAACGGAGTGATCCGCGTCATCCAGACCGTACTGGTCCAGATCCTCTGCGTCCTCCACCTCTGATACGGCACGAAGATTTAAAAATACATCCGCCATGGCCTGGAACCGCTCCTGGTCAATGGGGATCTCCTTATCTGTGGCGTCCTGCCAGACACCGTCCTCCATCTTAAACAGCATTTCCGCCTCCGGGCTGCTGTAACAGAAGTCAATGGGCTTTTCCAGAGCCAGGACCGGGATCTCCGCTCCGGTCATATCCGCTGCGAAGGACTCGTCCCGCAGTTCCTTAAATTCCGTCTGGGGAGCCTCCGAAAAAGAAGCCTTTCCTCCGGAACAGCCCGCCAACATCAGTCCCAGAGCCATCACCACGGCTCCCGATACGATCTTTTTCTGTCTCATATTTTTTCTTCATCCTTCCATATTTAAAATTCGATCATGCCTGACCAGTATATCACAGCTTTGTGTCGTCTTTGTGAATCCTTCAGACATTATACCCCTTCGGGGGAAGTATGTGAACCCCCATTGTCTAAAGCCAATGGGCCTCCTGTTTCATCGACCTCGTGACCTGCCATCTCCACAGACGTAAATTCGGACAATTCCTGCCCTATATTGCACGTCTCCCCTCAAAAAGAGCCCGACGCCTACTCGGCGTCAGACTCCATATCTCTCATACAAAAACATCCAATTACCGCCAGCCCGAATCCCAGGGCTCCGCATATATACGATATGTGGGAAACAGACGGCACTGTCATTCCCAGAAGAATGATCCCTAGTCCAAGGATCTGGTATTTTACTCCTCGCATGAAAGCCCTCCTCTCCATCTATCTCAACTGTGGATTTCTTTCTGCTTAAAGTATACTACAATCCTCTGTCTGATAATATAGATATTTCCGAAATAATTTCTTACGATTCTATTGCTTCGGATCCAGCTTAAGACCAGCCAGGGCTTTGGCAAAAGCGTTGTTCACCGGTTCCTCCGCTTCCTTCCTCTGCTGGTTCATATACCGGGCCACATCTCTTTTGGACACGCTCGCCCCCTCCTTCTTCCTCCGTTCCTGGAAGGCGGAAAGCTTCTCCTTATGGCCGCAGGAGCAGACAAAGATCTGTCCGTCGCCCTTTCCCCGCAACTCCATCCGTTTATGGCACACGGGACATCTGGCATTGGAGGTCCTGGAGATCGTTTCCCGGTATCCGCACTCCCGGTCCTGGCAGACCAGCATCTCGCTGTTCTTTCCTTTCACCAGCAGCAGGTTTTTTCCGCACCTGGGGCATTTTTTACTTGTCATGTTGTCATGGCGGAATTTTCCCTCGCCCCGTCGGATCTCTCCGGTCAGCTCCTCCGAATAGCTGCGGATCTCGGTCATGAACGCGGTCCTGGAAAGCTCTCCCCTGGCGATCCTGGAGAGCTTCATTTCCCAGTCTGCCGTCAGCTCTGGCTTTTTTAAGTCCTCCGGCACCAGCTCCAGAAGCTGCCTGGCCTTGGAGGTCAGAAGGATGTCCTTCCCCTTCTTCTCCAGAAGGAAGCTGGAAAACAGCTTTTCGATGATATCTGCCCGGGTCGCCACAGTACCCAGGCCTCCGGTCTCTCCCAGGGTCTTTGCCATGGCCTTATCCTGGGACTCCATATAAGCCACTGGATTTTCCATGGCAGAAAGCAGGGTAGCCTCGTTGAAGTGAGCCGGGGGCTTGGTCTTTCCTTCGGTCATGGCAAAGGAAACTCCCTGGAGCACGTCTCCTTCCTTAAGGTCCGGAAGGATCTGGCCTGCCGCAGAGCTTCCATCTCCTCCGGCATCCTCTGAATCCGCCTCCATGCCTCCATCCAGATTTTCATAAACGGCCCTCCATCCGGCTTCCTTTATGACATTTCCGTGGGCCGTGAACAGCTCCTCACCGGCTCTTACGGTGATCTCCGTCTGCTCGTACTCACAGGGCGGGTACAGGACTGCCAGGAAGCGGCGTACCACCAGGTCATAGATCCGCCGCTCGTCGATGGTCATATGGGTCAAGTCCACAAACTGCTCTGTGGGGATGATGGCGTGATGGTCCGATACCTTCTTATCATCCACAAAGGAGGGCTTTGCAGGCAGCGGCTGGTTTATGAGCCGTCCCGCCAGGACCCGGTACGGGCCCACGGAGCATGCCTTTAACCGTTCCTTTAAGGTGGGGACGATGTCCGAGCTCAAATACCTGGAGTCTGTCCTGGGGTACGTTAAGACCTTATGGTTTTCATAAAGCCTCTGCATGATGTTCAAGGTCTCCTTGGCCGAATAGTCGAACCGGCGGCTGGCCTCCCGCTGGAGCTCCGTCAGGTCGTAAAGCAGAGGCGCCATGGTCTTTTTCGGCGTTTTCTTCACCCGCTCCACCACGGCCTGCTTTCCGGAGATCTCCTTAAGGACATTCTCGATCCGTTCCTTCTGAAAGGAGCTTCCGCTGCCGCTCTTTTTGTCCTTCCAGGCCAGGGTGAGGCTGCCTGCCCGGCCGCGGATCCCGTAATAGGACTTTGGCACAAAGCGGCGGATTTCCTCCTCCCGGCTGGCGATCATGGCCAGAGTCGGCGTCTGGACGCGGCCGCAGGAAAGCTGGGCATTGTATTTACATGTCAGCGCCCGGGTGGCGTTGATCCCCACCAGCCAGTCGGCCTCGGCCCGGCACATGGCTGCGTCATAAAGGGGCTCATACTCTCTTCCGTCCTTCAGATGGGCAAAGCCCTCCCGGATGGCCTTATCGGTGACCGAGGAGATCCAGAGACGCTTTAAGGGCTTTCTGGCCCCGGCCTTCTTAAGGATCAGCCTGGCCACCAGCTCCCCCTCCCGGCCTGCATCGGTGGCGATGATGATCCCGCCCACATCCTTCCTGTGAATCTGCTCCTTTACGGCGTTATACTGCTTTGCCGTCTGCCGGATCACCTCCAGTCTGAAGGTCTCCGGCATCATGGGAAGATCCTCCAGCTTCCATTCCTTATATTTTTTGTCGTAGTCCTCCGGGTCTGCCAGAGTCACCAGATGGCCCAGGCCCCAGGTGACGATATATTTTTCGCCCTCCATGGCCCCGTTTAACTGCTTCTGGCATTTTAAGACCCTGGCGATATCCCTGGCCACGGACGGCTTTTCTGCGATCACAAGTTCTTTCATTCTGCGGCTCCCTTACTCTGTCTTCTGGGAAAAGATCTGCCGGAACAGATATTTTCCGCTTTCAGTCCGGAAGATCCTCCGGAACACGTCCTCCCGCGTTTCCGGGAGGGCTCCTTCTTCAAAAAGGTTCACTAAAAAGTCAGCCTCCACCAGGAGCTGGTAATCCATTCCGTCGATGTCCGTATACGTGTGGTGATGCCCCACCAGATAGGATACCCTCCGTATGACGGTTTCCGGCCATCCCTGGGAGGCCAGCAGCTTTTCCGCCTCCGGGGGACCTTCGATCTCCTGGTATCTTCCTGTGTTGCGGCCATATTTTTCTTCCGATTTATGGATCCCGATGTCGTGGACGATGGCGGCGGCCTCCAGGATCTCCTGGTCCTCTCTCCCTAGGCGTTCCATCCGGCCCATGAGCCTGGCGTATTCATACACCTTGGTGAGATGCTGGATCCGCCTGGGATCCCCGGCGTCGTACCGGATCATGGCCAGCAGGAGCCGGTCTGTTTTTCCCGGGCCGTCCGCCGGACATTCCAGCTGCCGGTCGTAAGGCTCCTGCCTTACATGCTCTTCCATGACCTCCTCTGCGTCCACGCAGCCCATGGATTCATAAAACTTCTGGGTCTCTACCGCCGAATGGGAGGAAATATAGAGCTTTTCCGCCCCTTGATCCCGGGCCCAGTCCTTTGCCAGTAAAAAAAGCTGCCGGCCGGCCCCATGCCCCCTGAGATCCTCAGATACATGGAGGCTGGTCATATCCCTGTACTGGCCCCGGCTTCCCATGTGTCCGCCCTCCACGGACACAAACCCTTTTAGAACCCCTGGGAGTCCCAGAGCCTCTGCCTGGAACGCTCCGTATACAGCCCCATTTCCATCTACGGTATTCTTCAGGCACTGCACCAGAAAATCGTATTCCTCCCGGCTCCAGTCATCAATAAAAGGGGCCGGTTCGATCACCCACCGGCCCTCTCTTTTTCGGTAACAGTCCTGTACCGTCTGATGTCTTATGAAGTCCTGGAACAGCTCCGGCGTCAGCTCATGCTTTTCAAGTCTCCGATACTGGATCATCCCAAAACACTCCTTTTATTTATCCCAGATATGCTTTAATAAGGCGGAAGGTATTCTCCACTCCATCCACATGGCTTCTTTCATAGCCGTGAGAGGCAAACACGCCCGGTCCGATGAGTCCGTGGCGGATATCGTTTCCGGCCTTTAAGGTAGCCTCCACGTCAGATCCATAATGGGGATAAATGTCCACGGCAAAATCAATGCCGTTCTCCTTTGCCAGACGGATCTGGGTCTTTACCACGTCGTAGTTATACGGTCCGCCGCTGTCCTTGGCGCAGATGGATACCTGATGCTCGGTGCAGGAAAGTCCCTGGCCTACACAGCCCATGTCCACAGACCATGCCTCGGTCACGCCCTGGGGCACCGGAGCACAGCCGCCGTGGCCCACCTCCTCGTAGATGGTAAAATGCAGGTAGATCCGGCGCTTTGTGGCCACCTTCTCGTCCTTCAGATATCTGGCATAGCCCATGAGGATGGCGGAGGACAGCTTATCATCCAGGAAACGGCTCTTGATGTAGCCCTTTTCCGTCACACGGAACCGGGGCTCGAAGCAGACATAGTCGCCGGCCATGATCCCCAGAGCCTCGGCGTCGGCCTTCGTCTTCACATCCTCGTCCAGGATCACTTCCATCACATCCCAGGTCCTGGGTGTGGTCCCATAGCTTCCGTTCACATGGACCGACGGGTTGGCAAGCTGGCATGTCCCCTCGTACACGCCGTTGAATTTTGTGATCACGCGGACGTTCTCCGCCTCGGCGTTGTTGGCCTGCATCCCGCCGATGTTGGTGAGCTTTAAATGGCCGTCTGCCTTGATCTCATGGACCATGGCTCCCAGGGTATCACAGTGCCCCTCCAGTAAGATGGCGTCATTCTCATCCTCTCCGCCCAGGTCTGCGATGACGCTGCCCTTTCCAGTGCGGTATGCGTGATAGCCCATTTTTCCGAACTCGTCTAACAGATACTGGGTCACGCCCTCGCCATAGCCCGAGGGACTGTCGATATTGATGAGGTTTTCTGCCTGTTCCAGGATATAATCCACGTATTTTTTATTGTCCATAGTACCTTCTCCTTTTTTATTTTCTATGTCTCATCATAGCATAAGATCGCTGTTTATGCAATGAAGGTCCAGCCGCTTTTTAAGCTCTGCATGCTCTGGCGCGGAAAGCTCCGGATCGGTCTTAAGGAGATGTTCCACATCCGCGGAGACCTTCTGTAAGGTCACGGCGTCCGTATAGATATCTGCCAGCTTAAATTCCAGGTCCCCGCTCTGGCGGATCCCGAAAATATCTCCCGGCCCCCTGAGCCTCAGATCCTCAGATGCGATGAAAAAGCCGTCGTTGGATTTATTTAAGACCTCCAGCCTCTGGTTTTTTCCCTTGTCCCCGGAGGCGTTGACCATGATGCAGTAGGACTGGTCTCCGCCCCGGCCCACACGGCCTCTCAGCTGGTGAAGCTGGGCCAGGCCGAACCGCTCGGCGTTTTCGATCATCATGACCGTGGCATTGGGAACGTTGACTCCCACCTCCACCACCGTTGTAGACACCAGGACCTGGATCTCTCCACGGGCGAAGGCCTCCATGATCCCGTTTTTTTCCTTTCCCTTCATCCGGCCGTGGAGGTACTCCACCCGGATCCCGTGAAGATTTTCCCGGAGGACCTTTGTATAATCCAGGACGTTTTCTGCCTGGATCATCTCGCTTTCCTCCACCATGGGACAGATCACATAGGCCTGGCGGCCCTTTTCCACCTCCCCGGCGATGAACTTATACGCCCGACTCCGGTAGCTGGTATCCACCACACAGTTTTTAATGGGAAGCCGGTTGGCTGGCACCTGGTCGATGACCGAAATGTCCAGATCCCCGTACAGGATGATGGCCAGAGTCCTGGGAATGGGCGTGGCGCTCATGACTATCATATGGGGGAAGCTGCCCTTGCTTCCAAGAAGCTCCCTCTGGGCCACGCCGAACCGGTGCTGTTCGTCAGTGATCACCAGGGCCAGCCGGTCATAGACCACCTTTTCCTGGATCAGGGCATGAGTTCCGATGATGATGTCCGCCTCGTTGGAGGCGATCTTTTCATAAGCCAGCCGCTTTTCCTTTGCCGTCATGGAGCCGGTCACCAGCACGGCGCAAAAGGGAACGTCATATTTCCGGAACATGGCCTCCACGGTTTCATAATGCTGCTTTGCCAACACCTCTGTGGGAGCCATAAGGGCCCCCTGGAAGCCGTTTTCTGCGGCAGAGACCAGCGCCAGGACGGCGATGATGGTCTTTCCGGAGCCCACGTCTCCCTGGATCAGCCGGTTCATGACCTTTCCGCTTTTAAGATCCGCGTAAACCTGCGAAAGCGTCCGTTTCTGGGCCTCTGTGAGCGCGTAGGGAAGGGCAGCCTCCAGGCGGCGGCTTTCTGTATCCTTTTCAAATATAAAGCTGCTCTTTAAGTCCTCCCGGCTCTCCTTAAGGCGGCGGACTGCCAATAAGAATAAGAAAAATTCATCGTATACCAGCCGCTTTCTGGCAGCCATGAGGTCTGCCTGGTCCTCGGGGAAATGGATGTGCTCGATGGCAAAATTATATTCCGCCAGCTCATTGGAAACCCTGAGCCCCGCCGGAAGATAGTCCTTTTCCATGACCCGGAGGCTTAAGGCCTGCTCCATGGCCGAGGTGATGGTCTTATTGCTCAGCCCTTTGGTCTGGCCGTAGACCGGCTGCATCCGCTTTAACAGCGCTTCATAGACCTCTGGCCGGTACATCTGGGGCTGCTCCATCACCAGGCCGTTTTTTTTCCGGCTCACCTTCCCCCGAAAGATATAGCGGCTTCCAGGCTTTAAGGTGTTTTTCAGATAGGGCATGTGGTACCACACCAACCGCAGCTTTCCGGTCATGTCGCTGATGGACGCCGTCACCATGGATGCAGAGCCGAAATGATGGCCCGAAACGCCATTTTTTAAGTAACCGTCCACAGCCATGACCGTCCCGTCCTCAAGGGCTCCCATGGGCTTTGGCTCTTCAAAGGTGTCGTAGCCCCTGGGATAATAATGGAGCAGATCGTCCACAGTCCTTACGCCCACCTTTTCAAACAGCTTTGCCGTTTTTTCCCCGATGCCCTTTAAGGTCTCTACCGGCTGCATATTATCTATATTCATATTTCCAACCCTTTAAAAAGCGCCGCGTACCGGCCCGTATCCCGGGCCTCCGCGGCGCATATCCATTGGTTCTGTTCCTTTTATTCCACAGACAGCAGATAGTAGTAGATAGGCTGTCCGCCGTCGTTTAACTCCACTTCGCAGTCCGGGAACTGTGCCCGCACCTGCTCTGCCAGCGTTTCCGCCTCGTCCTCCGTCACGTCCACGCCGTAGTAGATGCTGATCAGCTCCGCATCCTGGTCCGCCATGCGCCGGATGGTCTCCACGGTGGTCTCTGCCACGGATTCTCCCACAGCCAGCATACCGGAATCTCCGATGCCCATGATGTTTCCCTCCCGGATCTCCATGCCGTCGATGGTGGTATTCCGGACTGCATAGGTGATCTGGCCGGTGCGGATCCGTCCCATCTCTTCCGTCATGCTCTCCATATTTTCCTCCGGAGAGGCATCCGGCATAAAGTTGATAAGGGCTGCGATGCCCTGGGGTACGGTCCTTGAGGGAACCACCAGGATCTTCTTATCCTCCACCAGGCTCTTTGCCTGCTCTGCCGCCAGGATGATGTTCTTGTTGTTGGGAAGGATATAGATCACGTCGGCATTGACCTTATCAATGGCGTTTAACATATCCTCGGTGCTGGGGTTCATGGTCTGGCCGCCTTCGATCAGATAGTCGGCGCCGATGCCCTTAAAGATCTCTCCCAGGCCCTCGCCGATGGAGACCGCAATGAAGCCGTAGGGCTTTCTGGGCTCCTCTTTCCTCTTCTGCTCTTCCCGCTCAGCCGCAGCCGCCTTTTCTGCGTTCTGGACCAGCCGCTCGTGGTGCTCCTCCCGCATATTGTCGATCTTCATTCTGGAAAGAGAACCATAGGTCAGGGCCCTCTCGATGGCAAGGCCCGGGTTATTGGTGTGTACGTGAACCTTGACCACATCCTCGTCGGAGACTACTACCACACAGTCCCCCAGGGATTCCAGATAGCCCTTGAAGCTGTTCTCCTCTTTTTCCCCATATTCTTTTTCTACATTAATGATAAACTCCGTACAGTAGCCGAATTTAATATCCGCAGTATCGATCTCTTCCCGTCCGGCTGCCGCAGAACCGGTGTAGCCGCCGGTCTCCACCTGGGCGTCAAAGGGGATCCCCCTTCCTAAAAGGCCGTCCAGGCCGCCCTTCATCACCTGCATAAGGCCCTGGCCGCCGGAGTCCACCACGCCTGCCTGCTTTAACACAGGAAGCATTTCCGGCGTCTGGCTTAAGACGTAATCGCCGTGCTCGATGACCTTCTCAAGGAATTCCACGATATCGTCGGTCTCTGCCGCCAGCTCCACAGCCTTTTCCGCCATGCCCCTGGCAACGGTCAGGATCGTACCCTCTTTGGGCTTCATGACCGCCTTATAGGCCGTCTCCGCAGCTCTTGTGAAGGCGTTGGCAAGGACGGTCACTGTGATCGTATCCTCGCCGGCGATCTCCTTTGTAAAGCCTCTGAAAAGCTGGGATAAGATCACGCCGGAGTTACCGCGGGCCCCGCGCAGGGAGCCGGAAGATAACGCCTTGGCGATGGAGCCCATGGCAGGCTCCTCGATGGCAGCCACTTCCCTGGCGGCGGCCATGATGGTCATTGTCATATTGGTACCCGTATCCCCGTCCGGAACAGGAAATACGTTTAACTCATTAATCCATTCCTTTTTCGCTTCCAGATTCTTGGCAGCAGAAAGAACCGCTGTCTGGAACAGGGAAGCGTCTGCGGATTTAATTCCCATGGATTACTTCCTCCTTAATCTATCACTCTCACGCCTTCAACGTAAATATTGATCTTTTCCACCGGCATCCCGGTAAATTCTTCTACTTTATATTTGACATTTTCGATCAGGTTGTCAGCAACAGTGGAGATGCTGACGCCATAGGATACGATCACATGGAAATCAATACTGATTGCATTGTCGTTGACTGTGACGTTGATGCCATGGGTCAGGCTTTCCCGCTTTAAAAGCTTCACAAGACCGTCTTTCATGCTGACCGCAGCCATTCCCACGATTCCGAAGCATTCCACAGCAGTCGTTCCGGCATAAAGCGCGATCACGTCCGTATCGATCAGGATCCGGCCCATTTTATTATTAATACATCCCTTCATAGTCCTGCCTCCATTTCCATTAAAATAAACGCCGGCGCCTGGATCTCCTGTAAAAAAGTGAAAATCCGTATGCGCAGTCCCGTCGTTATGCGGCTAGTATACCATAACATACTACCACTGTCCATCTCTAAGAAAAATTTTTTCATAAAAATGAAGGATTTTTTTATTTTTCTCTTGCAAATTTCTACACTTTCTGCTATCATACATGTGTTATGGATTTTTGTATAAATCCCAAGAAGTGTTAAGGAGGTGCAATCATGGCAAAATGCGCTATTTGTGAAAAAGCTGCTCACTTTGGTAATGGAGTAAGCCATTCCCATAGAAGATCCAATAAAATTTGGAAAGCTAACGTTAAGTCTGTAAAGGTGAAAGTTAATGGCGGAGCTCAGAAGATGTATGTATGTACTTCTTGCTTAAGATCCGGTCTCGTAGAGAGAGCTTAATACCTCCGAACCAGATAACGACAAAACCAAGGCATGTGAACCAGAATCCGGTCCATATGCCTTTTTTGTTTTGTTCAGAAAGCTTCCCTCCATGCCAGAAACGGGAATGCAAAAAGCGGCCCGCCGTGCCTCCACAGCGGACCTCTCCTATTCCTTATTCATATAGCCCTTTACGGTTCCTAATCCTCCTCGATCAGCCGCATGCCCGCCGTCTCGGTCACAGGAAGGGAAAATACGATGGCCCTGGCCTTGGTATCCAGGCCGGCCTTTTCCATGATACTCGTCATGATGGCGTTTTTTCCTTCTTTCCTGGTCACCATAAAGATCACCTCTTTTTCCTTTGCCAGGGAGACTCCGAAAAACTTCTCAGCCTTTTCCGCCCCGGTCCCCTTGGCGTGGATCACGGTACCTCCCGGCGCATGGGCCGCTCTGGCTGCATCCATCACCAGCTCCGTGTAGCCCTGGTTGGCGATCACCACCAAAAGCTCATACTTTGTATCCTTCAACGTGCTCTCCTCCCCTTTTACGAACCCACGGCCGTCCGTGAGAAACTCAAACTGCTTCTTTCCTCCAATGCTGCTGACGGGAACGATGAACGCGATCCCGCTTCCCGGTATATCGATCTTGATCTGGCGCTCCAACCCGGTCTTTAACCGCTTCCACTCTTCCCCTGTGACAACAGAAAAGATCACCGCCTTCTCCGCCGCCTCCAGGCCAAAGGCATCCAGGATCTCCGAAGCCGCTGTTCCCCGGCCGTATGTAAGGAGAGTCACCGAAAGTCCATGTTCCCGGTAAAAATCCAGGAAACGCCGGGCCTGGTTCCGGTCGCTGATGGTCGCTATCATATATAATCCACTCATATAAACCTCATATCCTTTAAAATCCAGACTGTATCCTGTATGGGCCTCCAAAGCCCTCTGTTTCCTGGTTAAAGTTCAATGACAGCATTGTCGTCGATGCCGTCAAAGGCCAGGACACCAGCTCCGGCAAAAGCCTTCCTCTGCTTCCGCTCGGTGATCCTTGCATAGAGCCCCATGATCTGAATGGTGATCAGGGGCGTCATGGCAACCATGGCCACAACGCCGAAGGCGTCTGTTACGATATTTCCTCCCAACGCTGTGCAGGCTCCCTGGGCCAGGGGCAGCAGGAAGGCCGCTGTCATGGGTCCCGATGCCACGCCACCGGAGTCAAAGGCAATGGCCGTATAGATCTTCGGAACAAAGAAGGAAATTCCAAGGGCCACCGCATAGCCCGGGATCAAAAACCAGAGAATGGAAATACCCGTGATCACGCGGATCATGGCCAGTCCCAGGGACACGGCCACGCCCACAGAAAGCCCCATTCCCATGGCTCCGGCCGAGATGGCCCCGTCAGTGATCTCTTCCACCTGTTTATTTAATACATATACGGCTGGCTCTGCCTTGACGATGAAATATCCGATGACCATGGCAATGGGCACCAGGATCCCGGTGAACCGGAAGCCTGCCAGCACCTGGCCCAGATAATTTCCCGCCGGCATGAAACCCGCGTTGGCACCGGTAAGGAACAGTATCAATCCCAGGTACGTATAAACAAAGCCCACCAGGATCTTTTTTACCTTCCGTTTTGCCAGTTTTAACAGGAATATCTGAAAAATCATGAAAAACAGAAAGATCGGGAGAAGAGCCATGGCGATCTCCTTCATATATAAAGGGAAATTCAGAAGGAACATGAGCCCCATTTCCCGGGAATCCCCAAATTCCTGGATCGCCGGCGCAGTGTAGGCAGCATTCTGGGGATTGTAGATCATGCCCAGGATCATCACGGCCAGGATCGGACCCACGGAGCACAGGGCCACCAGGCCGAAGCTGTCGTCGGCTGCGTGGCGGTCGCTTCGGATGGCCGATACGCCCACGCCCAGGGCCATGATGAACGGCACGGTCATGGGACCGGTGGTAACGCCGCCGGAATCAAAGGCCACGCTTAAAAAATCCTTTGGCACAAAGGCTGCCAGAATAAATACCACGGCGTAGCAGACCACCAGAAGAGGCGGAAGGGCCATGGAAAAAAGCATACGCAGGAGGGCGATCACCAGGAAGGCCCCCACACCGCAGGCTACCGACAGGATCAGCGTCATATTGGGCACCGCCGGGACCTGGCCCGCCAGCACCTGGAGATCCGGCTCTGAGATGGTGACGATAAATCCAAGGAGAAATGCCACCGCAGTGATCAGAAGCAGCTTCCGGCTTCTGGTCAGACAGGTGCCGATGCGCTCTCCCATGGGCGTCATGGACATTTCCGCGCCCAGGGTAAAAAACATCATGCCCACCAGGATCAGCACCGCTCCCATAAGGAAGCACAGAAGGACGCTGGGGGAGAGGGGCGCAATGGTAAAGCAGAGGAGCAGGACGATTCCGATGATGGGAAACACCGCCTGGGCCGCCTCTTTCCACTTTTCTTTTAATTTTTTTCTGATTCCAGACTGTTCACTCAACGTTTTCTTTCCTTTCTTACGGATCCGTTCCGTCTTATGAACAACAGAACAGATTATAACCCAGGATCAGAAGCGAAATGGCAATGACCACCATCACAAAGGATTTGGGGAGGATCAGTACCCAGGTCATGCCGACGCCAGTACAGAAGATCATAAGGCCGCACAATCGTTTCATACCAGCCTCCATTGGAAAAGACGTTCTGGTACATCATATGCAGCCGGACTTCCTATTTTTCTTCTTTTGCCTCCGCCTCATAACCCGCTTTCATATCCTCCGCCTTTTCCATGGCCTCCGGGGAAATATCCTTTCCGCCCACAAAGCGGTTTACCAGATCCGGCACCATATCCAGAGCCTTTGTCATGGCGTCCTGGTGCCGGATGTTCACAAGCCGGGTCATTCCGTTCTGGATCACCAGGATGGCGCTGGGAGACATCCTGGCTCCCATGCCGCCGCCGGTATTGGCTTTGGAATTCTGGACATAGGAGCCGGCTCCCATGCCGCAGGACACGTCCATCAAGGGAATGATGATGGCGTCCTGCACCTTTAACGGCTCTCCCACCACGGTCTTTGTCGTAATAAAATTATCCATACCCTTCAAAAGCGCGTCCACCGTTGAAGGAAACTGATTTTCTGCCATTTCTTACTCCTTTCTCCTGCCTCTTCCCCGCAGCAGCCTGCGGAAATTTTTATTTAAGAATACACGGCCGGCGGTCCACAGGACTGTGGCTGCACGGATCCGCCCCCGGATATGGACCTCTCCCTCCAGGATCTTTTCCTCAAACTCCGGGATCAGCGTGAAGCTTCTGGCGTAAACGCCGTAAAAGGGACTGACCGCCGCCAGTACCTGGCCCGTATAGCTGGGATCCTCAAACCCGAACCGCAGGGTCCCCTTAAGGGTCTGTGGAAGCAGATGGCGGATCAGCCGGACGATCTGCCGCCTTACCAGCCGGAAGGTCTTTTTATTTTCTTCATCCGTGAGGGTCCTCTTAAGCTTCCGGTATTTCATCTTTGCAGAGTGGAGCCGCTCTCTCATACGCGCCGCCATGTTTTTTAACCGTTCCAGGCGGAACGGGAATTTCTCTGCCTTCTCCATCCCATTCTGCTCCGGCAGACGATCGGGACTCTCCTCCTCTGCTCCCAGGAGCTCTGCCATATGGACCATTTCCGGCTCCTGGTCCACAGGTATGCCGGCTTCCTCCTGCCCGGCCCCTGGACCGCTGACCGACTCTTCCTGGGAACCGCCGGCCCCAGACATCTCACCCTCTGGCCCGTATGGCGGAAAGCAGTCGTCCATCCCGGCCCAGGGATCCTCATTCCCCGTATCCTCCATCTCCGGTTCCCTTTCCCAGAGGGTCTCCTGGAACGGCTGGAGCCATAAGACCTTCACCGTCACCACCAGCTTCTCCTCCCAGGAGACCGTGGCCTGAAAGGCACGGAACAGCCAGGAAATACAGGCCTCGCCCCTGGATACTTTATAAAAGCTTCCATCCGCCCGGTACCGTACCGGCACAAAGAGGGCCAGGAGGACACCTGCCAGGATCACCCCCAGAACTGCAAGCAGGATGATCCCCAGGATCTTCAGTACGAACAATAACACATGGAGCATTCCAGACTCCCCTACTCTTTCAGATTTCCCAGGAGAAAACCGGCAACATCAAAGCCTCCTGTCTTCTGGTATACCTGGTTGACGATCCTGGCAGAAAGCCGGACCGCGTCGTCGTGGTCGGCAGCGATCCCCAGGACCAGCATATCTTTTTCCTTATAATATGGCTGCGCCAGGGCCATGGCCGGATAAAGGTCCAGAAGGTTTTTCCCATTGGAGGGAAGGGTCAGGATCCAGTATCCTGTTTTTTTCCCTTCTCTCACTGCCTGGATGATGGAATACCGCCGTTTCTTCGCCTCATCCCCCACATACAGCCGTTCATAAAACCGCATCCTAGCCGCAGTTTTTCAGGATACAGCGCCGCAGAAGATCCAGGGCCTCCATGGCTGACTGTTCCCGTACTTCTGTTCTGGAGCCGTGGAAATGGCACTCCTCCACCGTCACGTCGCCGTTCAGACAGCAGGCAATATAGACCAGGCCCACGGGCTTTTCATCGGTGCCGCCGTCTGGGCCTGCGATCCCAGTCACTGCCACAGCGGCCTCCGCATCGGCCTCCTCTGCTCCTCCAGCCGCCATTTCCCTGGCCGTGGGCTCACTTACAGCCCCGTATTTTTTCAGCGTATTTTTTCCCACTCCCACCATTTTCCGCTTGGCCTTATTGGAGTAGGTGACAAAGCCCTGGTTAAAGACCTCGGAGGCCCCAGCCACGTTGACGATCTTCGACGCGATCATGCCGCCGGTACAGGATTCCACCGTGGTCACTGTCAGCTTGTTTTTCACCAGGAGACGGACCACAGCCTCCTCCATGGTCTCGTTTTCCCTGGTGGTGTAGTACATATCTCCCAGGGCTTTTTTTATGGACCGGGATATGGGCCTTAAAAGCTCTTTTGCCCGTTCCTCATCGGTCTCCGCCGTTTCTGCCAGCACATGGACCTCCTTCCCCCGCCGTCTTGTATAGACCGGGATGGCGCTTCCCTGGTTCAGGATCTCCTTTAAGGCGTCTTTTACTTCAGTCTCGCTGACCCCATAGATCTTAAAGATCTGTCCATATCCCTTTTCTGTTCTGATCATTACATTTTCCCTTCTTTCAGAACATTCACGTTTTTCGCGATATAATCCACCAGAGAGATCACAGTCAGGATCAGGGCGATCCATACCACGGCCGTTGTCACCATGGACAGGGCCGGGATCCCAACGATCAGGAGGACCACTGCGATCATCTGAAAGGTGGTCTTAAACTTTCCCCAGTAGCTGGCGGCGATGACCACCCCGTTGTCAGAGGCCACCAGACGGAAGCCGCTGATGATGAATTCCCGGCTGATGATCACAATGACCATCCAGGCCGGGAGCTCCTTAAGCTCCACCAGGCAGATCAGGGCCGAGCATACCAGCAGCTTATCGGCCAGAGGGTCCATAAATTTTCCAAAGTTGGTCACCAGATTGTATTTCCTTGCGATCTTTCCGTCCAGCATATCGGTCAGGCTGGCAATGATGAAGATCGCTGCGGCCACGTACCGCAGGGTCTGGTTTTCGCCGCCGTTGTATAAAAGGGCCAGCACAAAGAACGGGATCATGATCACCCGCAGGATCGTCAGTTTATTCGGTAAATTCATCTTCAACCTCCCCAATCAGATCGTATTCCAGAGCGCCTGTGACCCGGACCCGTACAAAGTCCCCGGACATCAGGGAAAGCCCTGTGTTTACAAAGATCAGCCCGTCCACGCCGGGGCTGTCCATATAGGTACGGCCCACATAGGCATTCTCGTCGGCCACCTTTCCCTCGATCATTACTTCCAGAACGCTTCCCTTCATGGACTCGGACTTTTCAAAAGCAATGTCCTGCTGAAGCTCCATGATCTCTGCCCTCCGGTCCTCCTTCACCTCATCGGGCACCTGGTCCTTAAAGGAATAGGCTGGGGTATCCTCCTCCGGAGAGTAAGCGAAGACGCCCAGGCGGTCAAACTCCATATCGTCCACAAACTCCATGAGGATCTCATGGTCCTCCTCCGTCTCCCCCGGGAAGCCGGAAATAAAGGTGGTTCGCAGAGCAATATCCGGGATCTCCCGGCGGAGCTTTGCCACCAGCTCCCGGATCTCCTTATTGCTGGTCCGCCGTCCCATGCGCTTAAGAATGGCGTCACTGGCGTGCTGGATGGGAATATCCAGATAGTGGCAGACCTTCTCTTCATTCTTTATGGTCTCGATCAGCTCGTCGGTGATCTCCTCGGGATAACAGTACTGGAGACGGATCCACTGGATCCCCGGAATAGAAGAAAGACGCCGTAAAAGCTCCGGAAGCTTCTTTTCCCCGTACAGGTCCTTTCCGTAAAGGGTGGTCTCCTGGGCCACCAGGATCAGCTCCTTTACCCCCTGGTCCGCCAGCTCCCTGGCCTCCCTTTCCAACTGCTCCATGGGAACGCTCCTGTATCTTCCCCTTAAATAAGGGATGATGCAGTAGGTGCACCGCTTATCGCAGCCCTCAGCGATCTTTAAAAATGCGTAGTGGCCGCCGGTGGTCACCAGCCGCTTCGTTTCCTTGCCCACCGGTGCGTCGATGTCCTTAAATACCAGTGTTTTTTCACCCTTTAAAGCCTCTCTTATGGCTCCGGCGATCTCCTCATAGGATGTGGTGCCTAAAACGGCATCCACCTCCGGGATCTCCTCGGTGATCTCGTTTTTATACCGCTCCGCCAGGCAGCCGGTGACGATCAGGGCCTTCAGACGGCCGCTCTTTTTAAGCTCTGCCATCTCCAGGATGGTGTTGACGCTCTCTTCCTTGGCATCCCCGATGAAGCAGCAGGTGTTGACGACGATCACATCGGCATCCGATTCATCGTCCACAAAGCTGTATCCCTCTCCGCCCAGGATCCCGAGCATTTTTTCCGTATCCACCAGGTTTTTATCACAGCCCAGTGATATGAAAAGCAGATTCATTCCAGTTTTTCCTTTCTTTTGAAAAAAAGGGGAAGCCAGCAGTAAATCCCTAGAGCTGTTCTCCCCCCTTTGTTCCTCTTATTCTTCCTTTTCAGCCTCTTCTGCGGCGTCTTTGGCACCGCACTCTGCTTCATCGTTCTCTGTCAGAGAAGCCTCCTCCTCCGGCAGCTCCTCCTCTTCGGGAAGGATCGTCACCTTCTGCTCGTATAATTCCTGTACGGCTGTGGAAAGCGGCTTCTTTCTCGCTGCTCCGGCCACTAAGGGATCGGCTCCGGCGATCAGCTGTCTGGCGCGCTTGGCTGCCGCGATCACGATGGAATAACGGCTCTGGACCACCGGCTGCTCACCCGGCTCCACGCCGCTGTTTACTGCCTCGATCAGGTCTGTATAAGATGGATGTAACATAAAAGGTCTCCTTTCGCATTCTGCGTTCTTTAACAGCCGCCTTTTCCTCTGACAGCTGCTCCCTGCTTCTATATATTGCCGGCTGAGGCCCGGATCCGCCATGGATCAGAGGCTTTCCGCCAGTTCATGCAGCTCTGTTTTTATCCGGTCCATCAGCGCTCTGCTGTTTCCGGCCTTTAAGTGCTGAGACTGGATCAGATGGTGGAGCTCCTCCACGCACTGGTCCACGGTGTCGTTCACCAGGATGTAATCATAGGCCTCCATTTCCTCGGATTCCTCCAGGGCCCGTTTTAAACGGCTGACGATCACTTCCTCTGTCTCTGTTCCGCGGCTCACCAGCCTCCGCTTCAGCTCTGCGGCTGTGGGCGGCACCACGAAGATCAGGATGGCGTCCGGGTACTGCTTTTTCACATTCAGTGCACCCTGGATCTCGATTTCAAGGATCACGTCCTTCCCCTCGGCCATTTTGGATTCCACATAGGATCTGGGAGTCCCGTAATAATGGTTCACATACCGGGCATGCTCGATGAGACGGTCGTTCTGGATCAGCTCCTCAAACTGCTCGTCGGTCATAAAGAAATATTCCCGTCCGTCCTGCTCTCCGGGACGGGGCGCTCTTGTGGTGGCGGAAATGGAAAGCGCGTAATTCTCATATTTCTCCAGCAGCGCCTTCATGACCGTTCCCTTACCGGCCCCGGAAAAGCCCGAGACAACGGCCAGCATCCCTTGTCGTTTCATAGTCATCACTCCAGTATTATTCAATGTTCTGAATCTGCTCTCTTACTTTTTCGATCTCTGTCTTTAAAAGGATGCCCTGGTCCGAGATCTCCAGGTCATTGGATTTGGACAGGATCGTATTGGATTCCCGATTCATCTCCTGGGCAATGAAATCCAGCTTCCTTCCCACGCTGCCGCCGGCCAGGAGCTCCTTCTTCATTCCCTCGATATGACTCCTTAAGCGGACCGTCTCCTCGTCCACGCAGATCTTATCGGCAAAGACCGTCACCTCTGTGAGGATCCTGGACTCGTCGATGGTGGAGTTCTGGAGAAGCTCCCGTACCTTGTCTCCCAGCCGCTGCCGGTATTCCTCCAGGATCTTCGGAGAACGCTCCTCGATAAAGTCCACCATGGACAGCATATGGTCCAGCTTTCCGATCAAGTCGTTCTTCAGGTTCTCTCCCTCTCTGAGCCTTGTCTCCACAAAGTTTTCGGCGGCTCCCTTCAAGCCCTCCTGGAGCATGGCCCACATGTGCTCCTCATCCTCCGGCACCTGCTCCATGGTAAGGACCTCCGGGCACCGGGAGAGCATGGAAACGGTCACATCGTCCTCCAGACCGAACTGCTCTGCCATCTTTTCAAAGTTTTTCATATATTCGGCGGCCAGGGTGCTGTTATATTTTAAGGAAACCTGGTCCTCCGTATAATCCTCGTAGGTAATAAACACATCGACCTTGCCCCTCTGGATATAATCCTTTAAGAGGGTCCGCATCGCCGCCTCGAAATAGTTGAATTTCTTGGGCATTTTGATGCTCAGGTCCAGATAGCGGTGGTTCACTGCCTTGATCTCAACAGATATCTTACATTCATCCGTCACGGCCTCGCACCGGCCGAAACCGGTCATGCTTTTTATCATTTTCAACCATGCCTCGCTTTCACATAGATAAAATCATTATAAGGCAAATGGAAAAGGTAGTCAACCAGTTTTGCCCATGAGATACCGCTTCCTATATTTTAACTGTACATAGGTCATGACCTGCTTCCAGCAGACCGGATTGGAAAGGCCGCCGAAGGCTCCCACCACCGGAAGGCCCTGGATAAATTTGGCGGCCAGCATGTCCATGGCAAAGGCGTTTCCCACCGCCTGGATCTGCGCCTCCAGATCCTCTTCGGATACGGTCAGTTCTTTCTTCTGTACCAGCGTATAGATCAGCCTGTCCACCCGTGCGTTGTTCTCGGCCCACTGCTCTCCCCGGCTGACAGAAGCCTCCAGCAGGCACAGAATAAAAAACCGTTCCTCCGGCGTATCATAGGAAAATCCAAAATACAGCGCCATCTCATAAACACCCCTTAAAAGCATGGCCGTAAATATGGCGATGTCCGGCAGGCCCACGCCTAAAAGCCCCAGCCCCAGGCCCTCCGCCGCGCTGACAGCCTGGTTTTTCAGATTCCTTCTGGCAGCCTCGGTCCGAAGCTTTTTGTACTCCTTCCGGCTTTCCTTTAAATCCAGGGAAAAATCCCGGACCTTAAAATCCTTTTCCAGTTCATCCCTCCGGTAGGTCTTTTCGATCAGAAGATTCCCCTTTTCAAAAATCGTCCGGAAGGCCATGCAGAACGCCTTCTGAAGATTTTCCAACATCTTTGGAGGGATCCTGGCCGTCAGCGCCTCCTTCCAGCTGGGCTCTGTACGGGACAAAGCCCTTTGCTCCAGCCGTTTCTCTTCCTTTTCAATCTTCTCCAGCTCCAGGGTCACTGGAGATTTTTTTATGGATTTCATGCTCTCTTCCACCTCCTGTGGCTGTTTTCTACGGATTATAGCAGAAACAGAAGAAAATTAAAACAGGTGTAAGAAAAATGTCAGACTTTTCTTTTTCCCTTCTGGTATAATTATAATATAAAATATCAGAGTCAAAACAGGCATGTGACCCGCCTTTCTCCAAAAACAAAGGGAGCACAGGCATGGACAAAAACTGAAAAGGAGGGCCTATGAAGCTTAAAAACCGTATATTCCATATCATGACCATTTCTCTCCTCATACTGTCGGCGGTCCTTCTTTCCGCCTGCGGGAAACAGGAGGCAGGATCCATGAAACTCACAAAAGCCGAGCTTTCCGACAAGGAAAAGGCGCTGGCAGACCTGCTGGCTCCCGTAGGTTCGTCCCGTTTATTTGACTTCACCGTGGATGAGACCATCCGGCAGATTACGGTCACCACGTATGAGCTGAAAAACGGACAATGGGACCACTTTACATCCAACAGCACTCCCCTGTCCAGCAGCCAGGGTCTTTTGTTTCTCGGATTTGAAAATATCCCCGATGGGATCCGGACCGGCATACAGATCGATGAAAAAAACAGCGTGACCCAATGGGAGCCGTTTGAAAGCACTGAAGAGTCCTCCGCCCCGGCCGCATGTGTTACCAGACAGCTGGAACAGCCTGCGGATATTATCCTGGAAAAAGAGATTCCTGTGATCCTCCAGATCCTGGATTCCGGTGGCACCATAGAGACTCTGGACCTGGACTTTTTCCACGACCCGTCCAGGGCAGAAGGCTATGGATATGACCGGGTCTTTTGTATTACCGTTTCTTTTAGTCAGACGCCTTTAAGATAAACAGGAGGTGGAATTCTATGAAAAGAAGAAATGACCGATTTACGATCTCAATATACCTGCTGCCGCTTTTCCTGGCCGTTTTTCTCACTGCCTGCGAGGTCAGAGACTCTTATATGAATGCCGAGGTGATTTCCGCAGATGAAACGTCCATCACGGTCCGGCCCATAAAGGCCGGGGACTCCCATGCCCCCAAGGGCGTGCTGGAGGCAGAGACCCTGATCCTTGACCTGACCGGCTATGACAACGTATCCATCCCTGAAGATCTGGCTCCCGGCGATGGGATCCGTGTCCTCTTTAATCCGGATTCCTTTAAAAAAGGAGAGGTTCCGGAAATCGGGATCGTGTTCCAGATCTACCGTCTGGATGAGGATGGGGAGGAGGTGAAAAGCCATGAAGAAATATCCGCATCTGAAAGCAGCGAAGCTCCAGAGCCGGGCCGGGCAGTCAAATGGTTTGACTGTCTCCATGGAGACGAAATGGTCTGGGATGATGTCAGAGAGTATGATCTGGAAGAATTTCCAGGAATCACCTTTCGCTGGACCTCAGAGCAGCTGGATGCTGTGAAGGGAAGCGAAACTACCCCTCTTTACAATGGAATGCCCATCTGGAGCGTTTATTTCTGTGATCTCACCGGGGACGGCAAACCAGAGCTTTGCTCCACCCTGAGTATGGGCTCAGGAATCGTCAACGATCAGATCCTGGTCTATGACTATGCGGACGGCACCGGTTATGATCAGTCGGTCATTTTTTGCGGACAGTTCATACATGCTATCCTTTTCTGTTCTCT
>Kit_p2__coassemble_306_pt1 | contig 105014 bp, 105 predicted proteins | sample Kit_p2__metabat2_high_PE_005 | metagenome-assembled genome bin Kit_p2 | reverse complement strand
CTATTGTGAGTAGCAGGGGATGAGGGGCTCGAACCCCCATCTACGGTTTTGGAGACCGCTGCTCTACCATTGAACTAATCCCCTATAAATTTTCATGAGATTTTTTACTTCCTCTCACGCTTAAAGATGATACCACAGCAGCACCCAAATGTCAATTACTATTTTCCGAAAAATTTAAAAAACTGATGTAATTATCCCTTCCTCTGTCATCACCCCCCTCTTTTGGAGAAAATCCACAGAAAAACCAGGAAAAAGCAAAAAAACTAGTAGATTTTGTCGGTTGACTATTGAAATAACAAATGATATAAAGGAAATGAACACGGAAAATCTATAGCATTTATTTTTAAAGGAGTGATACCCATGATGACGCAGAGAAAGATCCGGATCTCTACCATCGCTGAAGCAAAGGACTTTGTAGCCAGAGCCAGTGAGTGTGATTTCGATATTAATATTTTCTACAACCGTGTGATCATCGATGCAAAATCCATCCTTGGAGTCCTCAGCCTGGACTTTACAAAGGTCCTCACTGTGGAATTTAGCGGAGAAAATCCTGGCTTTGAGGAATTTCTGGACGACCACGACGCGGCAAAGATCCACGCTGTGGCATAAAGATACCGCAGGCCGGAAACACACCGGGGCTGCTGCCAAAGGACATTTTTGTCCCCTGGCGGCAGCCCCATTTTTTATTCGATCCAGGCCACGGCCCTGGCCGGAGCGCCGTCGCTGTTCTCGATCTTCACCGGAAAGCAGGCAAACCAGAAAAGCCCTTCCCCGCAAAGCTCCAGATCCTTAAGATTCTCAATGTTCACGATCTCACAGTCCTTAAACAGCTTTTTATGGCGGGGCAGGTCTGCATCGTCCATGGGATCCAGTCCGATCACATCGAATCCGATCCCCTTATAATGCCCCTTTATGATGTGATCCAGGACCTCATCATCCACACAGGGATAATTTCCAAAATACGCCTCTGTTCCCCAGCGCTTATCCCATCCCAGGTTAAAAAGCAGGAAATCCGCCTCCTCTGCCAGGGCCCCGTATCTCCGGACGCGGTCCATGGTAATTGCGTCTCCCTCCGCAAGGTCCCGGCAGTCGATCACCAGCGCCTGTCCCACAAACTGGTCCGCAGGGAACTGATCCAGAGTCGTCCGTCCCTCATATAGATGGGCCGGCGGATCCATATGGGTTCCCGTGTGGGAATACATATGGAGAAGCGTTTCCTTAAATCCATCCTTTTCATAGCTGCTGGCCGGTAAAAGCCCCGGCGTTTCCGTCCCCGGATAGACCGGCATATCCTCCCGGATCGTATGGGTCAGATCGATCACTTTCATTTCATATCCCTCCTCTTTTCCTCCTGGCGATCCGCCGATCCTGAAGCCGTGTTCCAGCTGCCTTATGCGCGGCTGGGCACCGACTGGAACGGGAGCTCATCCGTATGGGAAACCGGGGAAGAAGAAAATACCCCCTCGATGGCCTCCCTTACATTTTCCACTCCAATGAGCCGGATCCGTTTTTCACCCCGGAGCTTCTCCAGATTGGCCCTGGGGAGCACACAGGCCGTAAAGCCCATCTTCACAGCCTCTGCCACCCGCTGCCCGGCCTGGGATACGGCCCGGACCTCGCCGGAAAGGCCCACCTCTCCAAAGATCAGCATGCCCGGATCCACCTCCCGGTTCTTGAAGCTGGACACCAGGGCCATGACCACAGCCAGATCCAGGGCCGGCTCATTCATCTTCATGCCGCCGGCGATGTTTACATAAGCGTCGTACCGGCTCATGGCATAGCCGCACCGTTTTTCCAGGATTGCCAGTAAAATATTGATCCGGTTATAATCCACGCCGTTGGCCGTTCTCCTGGCCATTCCGAAACTGGTGGCCGTCACCAGCGCCTGTACCTCCAGGAGAATGGGCCTGGTCCCCTCCAGAGAGCAGGCCACCACAGCCCCGGAGGCCTCCCTGGGACGGCCGGAGATCAGCATCTCTGACGGATTTTTCACTTCCTCCAGTCCCTTTTCCTGCATCTCAAACACACCAATCTCGTTGGTGGATCCGAACCGGTTCTTCACAGCCCTCAGTATCCGGTAGGAATCGTTCCTGTCTCCCTCAAAATACAGCACCGTATCCACCATATGCTCCAGGACCCTGGGACCGGCCACCACGCCCTCCTTGGTCACATGGCCCACGATGAAAATGGTGATCCCCAGCCCTTTGGCGGTCTGCATCAGCAGATTGGTGGATTCCCGTACCTGGCTGACGCTTCCAGGGGCGGAGGAAATATCCTCCCGGTACATGGTCTGGATGGAGTCGATGATCACCACGTCCGGTCTCTGATTTTCAATGGCTCCACGGACCAGATCCAGGTTGGTCTCACAGAGGAACAGAAGCTCCCCGGTGATCGTACCGATCCGGTTGGCCCGCATCTTGATCTGCTTTAAGGACTCCTCCCCGGAAATATAAAGGACCTTTTTTCCAGCCATGGACAGATTCCGGCAAACCTGGAGCAAAAGGGTGGATTTTCCGATCCCGGGATCTCCGCCCACTAACACCAGGCTCCCCCGGACGATCCCGCTCCCTAAGACCCGGTCCAGCTCCCCAAAGCCGGTGGCCGTCCGGTCCTGCTCCTCCAGGGAAATATCCGAGATATGGACAGGGGCAGTGCCCCGGCCTGGGACACGGACCCTTTCGGCTCCCTGGGATCTCCGTTCCGAGACCACAGGCTCCTCCACAAAGGTATTCCACTCCTTACACGCCGGGCACTGCCCCATCCACTTACCGGATTCATAGCCGCATTCCTTACAGAAAAATACTGTTCCTGTTTTTGCCTTTGCCACTATAATATCCTTTCTCTTTCCTTACTTCCGGACTACCTTCACTTCCACGGTCTTTCCCTCGGAAAGCTCCACGGAAAGGCTCAGTTTTCCGCTCATATTGGTCTTCATGCCGCCGATGGCCGCGCCGTCCTCAAACACCTCATATTCCATGTCGTCTTCCAGCTGGATCGTGATCTGGGCGTCCTCTGTTCCCTCCACCTTAAAGGATACCTCTGTGTCCTTTACAGAAAAATCGGTCACTGCAGTTCCCGGAACAGACTCGTATACGAACATGCCGTTGCGCTCCAGTTTTGTGATCTCCTTAAAGGTCTTTACTTTATAAAGATCTCCGTCATGCTCGAAATCCTCGGCTTTGGATTTCACGTCCAGGGAATAATTGCCAAAGCTGATGTTCCCATTCTCTTCTGTACGGATTAATTCATTGATCACTGACATAATACTTAGTCTCCTTTTGTGTATTTCCTAAAACTCCTGCGGTCTTTTATGATCCTTTTCTGATCACTTTTATCATACCACAACCCCATCCTGTTTTCTAGCAGTTTGTGGGTGCCTGGCAGAAAATTTAAGCTGCCCGTCCTTTAAAAGGAGCTTCACCGAATCTCCCTCTCTTACCCTTCCTTCCAGGACGGCCTCCGCCAGCTTATCCTCCACCAGGTTCTGGATGGTACGCCGCAGGGGCCTTGCCCCGTATTTTTCATCATAGCCCTTTTCCACCAGGAAATCCTTCACATCCTCCCCGGCGTTTAAGCGGATGGACATCTGCTGCTTCGTCCGCTTTCCGACGGTATTTAACATGATGGAAACGATCTCCTTCATATGGGTCTTATTGAGGGGATGGAACACGATGATCTCGTCGATCCTGTTTAAAAACTCCGGCTTGAACAGCCGCTTTACCTCATCCATGACCCCTGTTTTCATCCGGTCATATCTGGCCTTTTCATCGTCCTGGGAGGTGAAGCCCAGGTGTCTGGGCGCGATGATATTCTCCGCTCCGGCGTTGGAGGTCATGATCACGATGGTATTCTTAAAATCGATCTTATGTCCCTGGGAGTCGGTGATATGGCCGTCGTCCAGCACCTGGAGAAGGATATTGAACACGTCGGGATGGGCTTTTTCCACCTCGTCAAAAAGGATCACCGAATAGGGATTCCTCCGCACCTTCTCACTCAGCTGTCCGCCTCCCTCATAGCCCACATAGCCTGGCGGTGAACCAATCATCTTGGATACGCTGTGCTTTTCCATATATTCGGACATGTCCACCCGGATCAGGGCATTTTCTGTCCCGAACATGGCCTCGGCCAGAGCCTTGCAGAGCTCTGTTTTCCCGACGCCGGTGGGGCCCAGGAATAGGAAGGAGCCGATGGGCCGTCTGGGATCCTTGAGACCCACTCTTCCCCGCCGGATGGCTTTGGAAACGGCGGTCACGGCCTCCTCCTGGCCCACCACCCGCTCATGGAGGATCGATTCCAGCTTTAAGAGGCGCTCTGTCTCTTCCTCCTTCAGCTTTCTCACGGGGATCTTCGTCCAGCCAGAGACCACGTCCGCGATCTCCTCCTCGTCCACGAAAAGGGGCCTGGAGTTTTTCTCCTCCTCCCACTTTTCCCGGAGTTTCCCGATCTTCTCCCGCTTCTTTTCCTGCTTTTTCTTTATTTCTCCCGCTTTCTCATAAGCCTCGGACCGGATGGCCTCCTCTTTGGCCTTTTCCAGCTCCCTGATCCCCGCCTCCAGCTCCTTTACGCCTCTGGGCTCCACAAAAACCGAAAGCCGCACCTTGGAGGAGGCCTCGTCGATCAGATCGATGGCCTTATCCGGCAGGAACCGGTCGTTGATATACCGGGAGGACAGGCGGACGGCCGCTGTCAGGGCTGCGTCAGTGATGGTCACGCGGTGGTGCTCCTCATACCTGGGACGCAGGCCCTTTAAGATGGCCACAGCCTCCTCCTCTGTGGGCTCCTCCACGGTCACCGGCTGGAACCGGCGCTCCAGGGCCGGGTCCTTTTCGATATACTTCCGGTATTCCTCAATGGTGGTGGCTCCGATCAGCTGGAGCTCTCCCCGGGCCAGGGACGGCTTTAAGATATTGGAGGCATCCAGAGCCCCCTCTGCGCCGCCTGCGCCGATGATGGTATGGATCTCGTCGATGAACAGAAGCACATTTCCCGCTTCCCGCACCTCGTTCAGCACATTCTTGATCCGTTCCTCAAATTCTCCCCGGTATTTGGAACCGGCCACCATGCCGGAAAGGTCCAGGATCACCACCCGCTTTCCACGGATGGTATCCGGTACGTCCCCGGCTGCGATCATCTGGGCCAGGCCCTCGGTCACCGCCGTCTTTCCCACGCCCGGCTCTCCGATGAGGCAGGGGTTATTTTTCGTTCTGCGGCTTAAGATCTGGATCACCCGGCCGATCTCATGCTCTCTTCCGATGACCGGATCCAGCTTTCCCTCAGATGCCAGCTTTGTAAGATCCCGGCTGTATTCGTCCAGCACCGGCGTATCCGCCTTTCCATCCCTTCCGCTCCGGCCCTGGACCAGCTCCTCACGGCCGGCAGCTCCTTCCTCTCCCATGGCGGACAGAAGATCGATATAAAGCCTCTGGATATTGATGTTTAATGTATTTAAAAGCCGCACAGCCACACAGTCCGTCTGCTTTAACATCGCCATAAGGATGTGCTCCGTTCCGATGAGCGGGGCATGGAAGCGGACCGCCTCCCTGTAACTGTTTTCCAGCACCTTCCTGGCAATGGGCGTATAGCCCTCCCGGTCACGGATCTGGGTGGGCTGGCTGGAGGACACCAGCTTCTTCTCCAGCTCCAGGACCCGCTCCAGCTTCACGTCTCCGGCCTCCAGGACCCTGGCTGCCGTTCCCGTGCCCTCCTTCATGAGTCCCACCAGGATATGCTCGGTCCCCACAGTCCGGGAACCCGTCTCCTCTGCAGCCTCCGCGGCCAGGATCAGGGCCTCCTTTGCTTTCTCTGTATATCGCTCCATAAAATTTCTTTCATTCCTCCTGTCAGATGATTTCCGGCAGACGGGTCCTTAAAAAGTCTGCCCGCGCCGCATCCAGCTCCTCACGGCTCATGGGTCTCTCTGCCTGGCTTAAAAGATTCGCCGGCTGGATCCCCAGCATGAGCCCATAGACGGAGCATGGCTCCTTCATTTTCAGTATCCCGTCGGCAGCTCCCTCCATGATCTGGGATAAAAATTCCATGGCGTCCTTTCTGGTCAGCCTTCTGGCATATTTTAACACTCCATAGGATTTATACGCCTCGTCTGCGCAGGCCACCGGCCTCTGGCCCATGGCAGTCCGCCGGAGCCGCCGTTCCTGGGCGTCCAGCTCCGCCGCCGCTTTGGCCACCAGGTCCACGATCTCCTTTTCCGTCTGGCCCAGGGTCTTTTGGTTGGAGATCTGGTAAAGAGAGCCGGGATTTTCCTCCCCCTCTCCGTAAAGGCCCCGGACCAGGGTCCCGAAGCGGCCCATGTCTGAGGTAAGGCTGTTAAAATTCTTCCGCCTGGAAAGGGCCGGCAGGTGTAAGACCACCGATGCCCTGAGTCCCGTTCCCACGCTGGTGGGAAACGACGTCAGATATCCGTATTTTTCATCAAAGGAATATTCAAACCGGCTGCCCAGAAGCTCCTCCATCTGGTCGGCCCGCCGGTAGCACTCTGTCAGGGCGGCTCCCTTTTCCACTGCCTGGATCCGTATGTGGTCGTCGCCGTTTATGGTGATCCCCAGCCGCTCATCCTCAGATAAGACCAGGCCTGCGGCCGCCTTTTTCTTTGAGACCCCGCGGCTTATGGCCCTGCGCTCTAAAAGCGCCGTCCGCTCCAGGTCCGGGATCCGGTCCAGATATAAATAGCGGCTGCGGCTGCCGGAAAAGGCCCCGGACTCCTTCACGCCGTTCATGAGCCTTCCCGTCATTTCCACGCTCTGTTCCTTTGTCATCTTTCCCGGAAAAGGATATTCCCTCCAGTTCCTCACCAGCCGTACCCGGCTGCAGATCACGCTGGAGCCCTCTTTTTCCGGCACATCAAACCATTTTTCCATTCTGGTCTGCTTCCTCCTTCAGTCCCCGGATCTCATCCCGGAGCCTTGCGGCCTCCTGGTAATCCTCTCTCCGGACCGCGTTTTTAAGCTGTAAGGAAAGCCTCTGGATCCGGTCCTCTCCCGCTTCCGGGGCTTTTGCTTCCCGATCCCCCAGATCTTCCCCGGAGGCCGTTCCTTCTGCCGTGTCCCCATACGCGGCAGGCCGTTTCCCCACATGGCACTCGCTGCCCTGGAGATGCCGGATATTTTCGCCGATCAGCGGATCGAACACGCTGTAACAGTCCTCACATCCAAACCGGCTGTTCTTTACAAAGTCCTCATAGGTGGTGCCGCAGACAGGGCAGACCACGCCTGCAAACCGGCTCTCATCCTGGGCTGCATCCGGGATCCCAAGAAGTCCCGAAAGCAGCTTTCCCAGGGGAAATTCTCCCTCAAACAGAGCCGAATACTGCCCCAGGTCCAGCTTTCCGGCACACTGGGCGCAGAGGTTGTGCTCTGTTTTCACTCCTCCGGCCACCTCCACATATTTTACGGTCGCTTCCCGCTTTCTGCATTGTTCGCAAAGCATAGGCTTCCTCCTTTATTCCTGCCCCAGGAACTCATCATAGAGCTCATCCACCAGGGCGTGGACCTGGTCCCGGCCCACATCCCGGCAGATCCCCCGGGCAACGATCAGGGCCAGATCATCCTTCATTTCGTCCATGGCCCTCAGCTTATCCATATCCAGGGCAATGACGGCCCCCCGCCTCCGGTCCAGGCGCAGGAAACCTTCCTGTTTTAAAACAGAATATGCTTTATTGACCGTATGCATGTTAATTCCGATCTCGTCCGCAAGCTGTCTCACCGAAGGCAGGCTGTCTCCCTCGTGCAGCGTTTCCGTGGCGATGCCCCGGATGATCTGGTTGCAGAGCTGTACGTATAAAGCCTCCTCGCTTTCAAAATCGATCTTTAGTATCATCCACTCACCGTCTTTCCTGTAACAACTGTTATATTCATATAGTAACAGCTTGCATCCCATCCGTCAAGCGGTACTTTCTTCCCTAGCGCGTCCTGGTGCCGTCCTCGTTCCGGGTGTCCAGGATCTTTTCAAAGATCCAGCAGATATCATCCAGCAGCACCTCCATCTGCGGCCGTTTCTCCTCGTCCATATAATCGGCGTACAAAAGGCCGAACATGGTCTGGTAATCGTCGTAAAGGGCCTCGGGAATATCCGTCATCTCCGACAGCTCATAGGAGCGGCGGCGCACCCACCAGGAAAAATCGTAATCCCGCAGCTCCTTTTTCATATTCAGGTACATATATTCCCCAAATCCGGCCCAGACGGCGTCCGGCTCGGAAAAACGCAGGTAATGGTCCGCCTTGCTGAGCTTATGGCGGATATAGTACCGGTCCCCGGTCTCCTCATCCTTAACGGCTCCGTAATATCCCTTCTCCGGACAGTAAATGAACTTATAGCCGTCGTCTAAAAACTTCTTTCTCCAGCCTGCCGGAAGGGCGTTGATCTTTTCAGCAATCTCGTCTTTTACGGTCTTCTCCACAGAGATCTTTCCTCCGTCCTGCCGCTCTGCCGTAATGAAGTACTGCTCGTCGGGCTGGCCGTCCATATTAAAATAGTGGAAGCCCGCATATTCGTTTCCCACCATGCTGCCGTCCTCATGGAAGTAGAATTTCCGGCCGCCGATGGTCTTTGAGGCTTCCAGGTTCAGGACGCCGGAGGAGTTGAACCAGTACCACTTTCCCCCGATCTCCTGCCAATGGATCCGCACGTTTCCATTCTCATCATAATAATACCATTTTTCATCCCCGTCGCCGGTGTAGCAGCTCCAGCCCTCCGCCAGAGCGCCGCCGTCCTCAAAAAAGTACCGGAGATTGCCCACCTTCTGCCATCCGGTCTGCATATAAGAATCGGAACCGAAATGGTACCACTCTCCGTCGATGTCCTCCCAGGTGCCTGCGGCCATGCTTCCGTCGGGCCGCTCATATTTCCACCGGTTCCCGTCGGGGATCCAGGTCCCGTCGGCTCCAAAGGCGGTGCATACAGCCTGGAGTGAAAAAAGCGCTCCCAGGGCCGCTGCTGCCATCCATTTTCCTTCGTATGGTTTCCTGTTTTTCATATTTCCCTCCAAAAATCTGTTCTCGTCCTTTCCAATCCTCTGTGTCTGCGCTATAATAGCTCCAGTACAGGCAGCCTGCCCATATAATCTGCTTATGAAAGGAGGATCCTCATGAAACGAATCCTTGCCTGGGCCGGGATCCTGGCCGCGGCGGCCGCATTCCTGGCTCTCATCGTCCTGGCTGTCACCGGAGCTCCCGCCAACATCCTCATGGCCCTTGTTTTTGTGGTAATGATCGTTCCCGTCCTTATTTACGGCTTTCTCATGTTCGTAAAGCTGAAAAAAGACGACCGGGATAAGGATATGGAGTAGCTCCATTATACCCTTTTTCCCGGCCGTCTGCAACGGCGCTTTCTTTCCGTTTTCTTACTGTTTTCTGAAACTCTCTTCTGTCCCCGCGCTCTGTGGGGAGCGCCACTTACCTTCGGAAGATGATGTCGTCTCTTCCCGGTCCGTTGGATACCATGGTCACCGGAACACCCAGCTCCTCTTCGATGGTCTCCACATATTTCCGGCAGTTTTCCGGCAGCTCCTCGTATTTCTTAATGCCCCGGATCTCGCATTTCCAGCCCGGAAGCGTTTTATACACCGGCTTTGCCCGCTCCAGATCCGGAGTGGTGGGGAAATCCCTTGTGATCTTCCCGTCGATCTCGTATCCCACGCAGATGGGGATCTCATCCAGATATCCCAGAACGTCCAACACCGTCAGAACAGCCTCTGTGGTTCCCTGGACCCGGCAGCCATACCGGGTCGCCACGGCGTCAAACCATCCCATCCGCCTGGGCCGGCCTGTGGTGGCTCCGAACTCGCCTCCGTCTCCGCCCCTGCGTCTCAGCTCGTCAGCCTCGTCTCCGAAGATCTCGCTGACAAAGGCCCCTGCACCCACAGCGCTGGAATACGCCTTTACAACGGTGGTGATATTTTTGATCTCATAGGGCGGGATCCCGGCGCCGATGGCACCGTAGGCAGCCAGTGTGGAGGAAGAGGTCACCATGGGGTAGATCCCGTGGTCCGGATCCTTTAAAGAGCCCAGCTGGCCCTCCAGCAGGATGTTTTTCCCTTCCTTTACCGCATCATACAGGTATCTGGAAACGTCGCACACATAGGGTGCGATCATCTCCTTATATTCCATCATGGTATCGAACAGTTCTTTCGGATCCAGCAGCGGCTTATGGTATAAATGCTCCAGAAGCACGTTCTTTAAGGCACATACGTTCTCCAGCTTCTCCATCAGCGCAGTCTCATCCCCGAACAGCTCGCAGACCTGGAAGCCGATCTTTGCATATTTATCTGAATAAAACGGCGCAATGCCCGATTTCGTGGAACCGAAGGACTTTCCTGCCAGTCTGGCCTCCTCGTACGTATCGAACAGGATGTGATACGGCATCATGATCTGGGCCCGGTCTGACACCAGGATCCTGGGCATGGGAACACCCTTGCTGGTTATGTCCTTCAGCTCGCCGATCAGATACGGGATATTGAGGGCGACCCCGTTTCCGATGATGCTGGTGGTATGATCATAAAAAACGCCGGACGGAAGGATGTGCAGGGCAAACTTCCCGTAATCGTTGATGATGGTGTGGCCCGCATTGCTCCCTCCCTGGAAGCGGATGATGATATCGGACTCCTTTGCCAGCATATCGGTGATCTTGCCTTTTCCCTCGTCGCCCCAGTTGGCTCCTACGATTGCTCGAACCATTGTTGATCCTCCTTTGGATGTGTGTCGGTCTGCCAGAGCTCTTTCTGATCTCTGACGCTTCCTTAGTGTACACCGGAAAAGTCCATAAGTAAAGAAAATATTATTTATATTCTCCATAATCATTGATTATATTCCCAATGCTCCCAGCACCTCCAGAAACCGTTCCCCTGCCGGAGAAACGGAATTTTTCCGGTCCGTTACGATACAGATCTCCCTGTCCGGCATCCTCTCACCAAAGGTCAGCTCAAAAAGCTCTCCGGCTTCGATCTTCTCCCTTGCAAATTCGTCCATCACACAGCCAATGCCCAGATTCCGCATGGCAAACTGGACCACCATATCGCTGGTGGCCAGCTCAAACTCCGGCTCCAAAAAAACGCCCCGCTCTTCCAGAAACTGGTCCATAAACCGCCGGGTACTGGTATTCTTCTCCAGAAAGATACAGGGCAGGTCCATTAAAGCCCCGTACTCCAGCCGTTTTCCTTTGAGGCTCTGGTACTGGTTCCCAGCCACAAAAATGTTCCGGATCTTTTTCACTGGCCTGGCCGCCACCTCCGGTCTGGCGTCAAAGGGCGTGCTGACCACACCGAAATCAATCCTTCCCTCATACAGGGACTGGATGGTCTCCGGCGTCGGGGCGTTGGACACCATGACCTTGATATTGGGATACCGGCCATGAAACCGCTCCAGGTGGGGGAGCAGGTAAAACTGCAGGGTCATATCACTGGCCCCGATGCGTACCTCACCCATGTCCAGGTCCACCAGCCGCCTTAACATCCGCTCTCCGTCCAGGAGATTTTCGATCCCCCGCTCCACATAGGGGAACAAAAGCTCCCCCTCGGCCGTCAGCCGGACGCCCTTCTGGGTCCGGATAAAGAGCTGGCTGTTTAACGCCTTCTCCAGCTGTTTCACCGCCTGGCTCACCGCCGGCTGAGAAATGCAGAGCGCCTCTGCCGCAGCGGTGATGCTGCCGAGACGCCCTACATAATAAAACACTTTATAATATTCCGTATTGATATTGCTGGTATCCATGAATAAACGCCAGCCTATACGTTGATCTCAGCCTTGACGCCGAGAAGATCCTTATTTTCCTCCAGAACGGGACGGATCACCTCATCCAGGAACTCCTCCACCTGCTGGGGAGCGCGGCCCACGTACTTTTTCGGGTCCATGGTCTTTTTAAGCTCCTCCAGGGTCAGATTGAATGACGGGTCTGCGGCGATCAGCTCCAGAAGGTTATTATCCTTGCCTTCCACCTTTACATTCCTTCCGGCCTCCATGGAAAGCTCCCGGATCCTCTCATGGAGCTCCTGACGGTCCCCGCCGGCCTTTACTGCATCCATCATGATGTTTTCAGTCGCCATAAACGGCAGCTCAGACATCAGGCGCTTTTCAATGACCTTGGGATATACCACCAGACCGTCCACCACGTTCAGGTAAAGGTCCAGGATCCCGTCCACAGCCAGAAAGCCCTCGGGGATGGAAAGCCGCTTGTTGGCAGAATCATCCAGGGTCCGCTCAAACCACTGGGTGGAAGCCACCAGCATGGGGTTCATCATATCTGCCATCACATAGTTGGCCAGGGAAGCGATCCGCTCGCTCCTCATGGGATTTCTCTTATATGCCATGGCAGAGGAACCGATCTGGTTCTTCTCAAAGGGCTCCTCCACTTCCTTTAAGTGCTGGAGGAGACGGATGTCGTTGGAGAATTTATGGGCGCTCTGGGCGATGCCCGCCAGGACGGAGAGCACGCGGCTGTCCACTTTCCGTGAATACGTCTGGCCAGAAACCGGAAAGCAGCCCGTAAAGCCCATCTTCTCTGCGATCATCTGATCGGCCTTCCGGCATTTTTCATGGTCCCCATCAAACAGCTCCAGGAAGCTGGCCTGGGTTCCAGTGGTCCCCTTGGAGCCTAACATCTTCATGGAGGAGATCACATAGTCCAGGTCGTCCAGATCCAGCTTTAACTCCATAAGCCATAAGGTGGCCCGCTTTCCCACAGTGGTGGGCTGGGCCGGCTGGAAATGGGTGAAGGCCAGGGTGGGCTGGTCCTTATACTTCTCCGCAAAGGAAGCCAGCTCCGCCATCACGTTCACCAGCTTCTTCCTCACCAGCTTAAGGGCCTCTGTCATCAGGATAATGTCCGTATTGTCCCCCACATAGCAGGAGGTGGCGCCCAGGTGGATGATCCCCTTGGCGTTGGGACACTGGAGGCCGTAGGCGTATACGTGGGACATAACGTCGTGGCGTACCAGCTTTTCCCTTTCCTTTGCCACATCGAAGTTAATATCGTCCTTGTGGGCCTTCAGCTCATCGATCTGCTCCTGGGTGATCGGCAGGCCCAGTTCCTTTTCCGTCTCAGCCAGGGCGATCCAGAGCTTTCTCCAGGTGCGGAATTTCTTTTCCGGGGAGAAGATGTACTGCATTTCCCTGCTTGCATATCTCTCAGAGAGAGGGCTTTGGTATCTGTCGTACATGATATTCCTCTTTTCCTATACTATTTTCTGTCCTCGATCCCAAGGCGTCTGAATACCTCGTTGTATGCGTCCTCCACGTTGCCCATGTCTCTTCTGAAGCGGTCCTTGTCTAACTTCTCATGGGTCTCCTTATCCCAGAGGCGGCAGGTATCCGGGGAAACCTCGTCAGCCAGGATGATCTGGCCCTTGTGGCGGCCGAACTCGATCTTAAAGTCCACCAGGTCGATGCCCAGGCTGTCAAAATATTTCTTCATCACCTCGTTTACCTTGAAGGCGTATTCTGTGATGGTGTCGATCTCCTCCTCGGTGGCCAGCTCCAGGGACAGGGCGTAATATTTATTGATGAACGGATCGTGAAGGTCGTCGTTCTTATAGCTGAACTCCAGAGTGGGGCGCTTGAACACGATGCCCTCTTCCACACCCATCTTTTTTGCAAAGCTGCCGGCAGTGATATTCCGGATGATGACCTCCAAAGGAACGATCTCCACCTTCTTTACTGCTGTTTCCCGGTCGGAAAGCTCCTCCACGTAATGGGTGGGGATCCCCTCCTTCTCCAGAAGCTTGAAGATGTGGTTGGTCATGCGGTTGTTGATGGCTCCCTTGCCGACGATGGTGCCCTTTTTCAGACCGTCCATAGCAGTGGCGTCATCCTTATAATCTACGATCAAGATGTCAGGATCTTCTGTTGTATAAACCTTTTTTGCTTTTCCTTCGTACAGTAAATCAACTTTTTTCATTCCTTTGCCCATCCTTTTCTTTTGATAGTTGGTAACTGGTTCATTTATAAGCTGTTCAAATAAAACAGCAACAGTTCAGAAGGAATTATAATACATCATTCTGGGAAAATCAAGAATAACTTTACGGCCCGGCTGTTTCCGTCTCTGTTTTTCTATGAAACCAGAACAGGGGGCCTCCGGACTCAATCCCAATGCCGAACACCTCTCCTGCCCGGTCCCCCTCCAGCTCCGTCGGACCGTCTGCCGCTTCCCTTGAGATCTCCACCACTGTATGCCTCTTTATATAGAAAGAAGCCGCTGCCAGAAGCTCCAGGACCAGCATGAGCCTTATGAAAAACCAGAACGCTTTCCTTCTTTTTTCTCTTCTGTATCCATGCCGCCACGGATGGTACGGCCTGTATACATAGCGGATGGCTCCACCTCCTTTTCCTATGTAACCAGAATACCATATTTCCCTGGGAATAAAAAGAGGGAGTCCCACATTTTTCGTGTTACTCCCTGTCCGCTGTTTACTGGCCGCCTGCGGTGCCGGACGCCCCGCCTCCCGTGGTCTGGCCGGACGTTCCGTCCCCGGTCCCATGGGATGTGCCGTTTTCTCCTGCCCCGGTGGTCCCGGTGGTGATCTCCTCCATTCCATCCTTCACATCATCCACCATATCTCGGATGACGCCGCCGCTCTCTCCGTCTGTCCCGCTTTCGCCGGAGGGAAGGTCCACGCCTGTGGCCGAGGTCCCGGGCACCTCTTCTGTGGCCCTGCTTCCGGGAGCCGTGGAAGACTCCTCCCGTCCGGAGCTTTGTCCTGCGGCGCTTCCATTGGTATCATTTCTTCCGCAGGCAGCGGCCACACAGACAACAACAGCCAGCATAATGCCAAAAGTGATCCGTCTGATCTTTTCCATAATAAAAAATCTCCTTTCTTTCTGCCTTAGTATGCACGAAAGAAAGGAGAATATGTATCAGCCGATCACATCGGCCATGTCGTACATGCCCGGAGCTTTTCCTGCCAGGAATTTGGCTCCCTGGACTGCGCCCTTGGCAAAGATGGCCTTGGAATACGCCGTATGCTGGAAGGTGACCACCTCGTCCTGTCCCGCAAAGATCACGTCGTGCTCGCCCACAATGGAGCCGCCGCGGATGGCCTGGATGCCGATCTCTTTTTTATCGCGCTTCACACGCTCGGCAGTCCTGTCATATTTATAGTGGTATTCGTTCCCCAGGCTCTCATTGACCGCATCGGCCAGGGCCAGGGCCGTTCCGCTGGGAGCGTCCACCTTCTGGTTGTGGTGCTTCTCCAGGATCTCGATATCAAAGCCCGCCTCTGCCAACACAGGAGCCGCCTGCTTTAAGATCTTAAATAAAAGGTTCACACCCAGGGACATATTGGCGGACCGGAGTACCGCCGTGGTCTCTCCAAGGGCCTTCACCCGCTCCAGCTGCTCTTCCGAAAGCCCTGTGGTGCATAAGACCACCGGCGTCTTCGTTTTTTCACAGTAAGTCACAACGCCGTCCGTGGCCTTCGCAGAAGAAAAGTCGATGACCACATCGGCTGCCGGACACTGGTCCAGGGTTTCGTATACCTCGTAATCTGCCAGCTTTAAGGGATTCACGTCCACACCGGCCAGGATCCGGATCCCGTCGTCCTTTGAAACGATGTCCGTGATCACCCGGCCCATGGCTCCGTTGCAGCCGTTTAAGATCGCATTTACCATAATTAATTATGCCTCCAAAACAGAAAATTATAAAAGTCCGAATTTTTCCATTTCTTTCTTTAAAAGCTCCTGGTGAGCCGGTTCCATCTCTGTCAGCGGAAGCCTGGGCGCTCCCACCTGTTTCCCCATGAGATTTAAGGCCGCGCGCACAGGGATCGGATTCACCTCGCAGAACAGGGCCTTAATGAGGGGCAGAGCCTTTAACTGGAGTTTTCTGCTGCCCTCCAGATCTCCCTGGAAGAACTTTTCACAGATATCATGGACCGTTCTGGGCGCAATATTGGAAAGGACAGAGATCACTCCTTTTCCTCCCAGAGCTAAGAGCGGAACGATCTGGTCGTCGTTGCCGGAATACAGATCCACGGCTCCATCTGATAACTGCATGATCTCCGCAATGGCGGAAAAGTTCCCGCTGGCCTCCTTCACGCCTACGATATTGGGCACGTCCCGGCAGAGATCCACGATGGTCTGCGGAGCGATGTTTACGCCGGTACGGCTGGGAATATTATAAAGGACTGCGGGGATCTTGATGGCGTTGGCCACAGCTGTAAAGTGAGCCTTTAATCCATTCTGGGTGGCCTTATTATAATACGGGGACACCAGAAGCACGCCGTCAGCTCCCGCTCCTTCCGCTTCCTCAGAAAGGGTGATCGCCGTCTTTGTGCAGTTGGAGCCAGTTCCCGCGATCACGGGGATCCTTCCCTTCACTCTCTCACAGGTAAAGCGGATCACCTCCAGATGCTCCTCCTCTGTGGTGGTGGCAGATTCTCCGGTGGTTCCCATGGAGACGATACAGTCCGTATGGCCTGCGATCTGCTCCTCAATGAGCTCATCCAGTTTATCAAAGCTGATCTCGCCGTTTTCTTTAAATGGTGTTACGATGGCAACACCTGCACCTTCAAAAATAGCCATATGCTCCTCCTCCAAAAAAGAGCCGACATCCGCCAAGACGCCAGCTCCAAAACTTCATCCCTCGTTTTCCATAATCCTATCATCAATCCAGGGAATTGTCAACTTTTAAATTTCCGCCTGACAGGCCCGGGATCCCCGGCCATTACAGATTTTCCACATAGGAGATCTGATCCGCATACTGCCGGATCTCGTCGGGGCAGACCCGTCCGGTCATGATCAGATCCGTCCCGTCGTCCGCAGACTGGAGGAAACGGATAAATTCCTCCCTGGAGATCACCTCCTGGTCCACCAGGCCCAGGACCTCGTCCAGGATCAGCAGGTCACACTCTCCCGTAGCCATGACCTTTTTTGCAAAATTAAAGCCGTTCCTCAGATTCATGGTCTCTTCCTTTTTCTGGTCCTCCGGAAGATCCTCAAAATAGCATCGGGAACGCTCGAAACGAAACACCTTCATCTCCAGATCCATGCGCTCCAGGATCTCCAGGCTCCTCTCCTCCAGAACGCCCTTTAAAAACTGCACGATGATCACCTTTTTCCCGGCCAGGGCTCCCAGCAGTCCATACCCCACTGCGGAGGCCGATTTCCCATTTCCGGGACCATAGATTATGCGTATCGTATTTTTTCTCATGTCCAGCACCTCATCCTTTATGTACGATCCGTTTTCACAGATATATTCAGTAAGATGGATCTAAGCCCGCATATCTTAACACACTTTTTCGTATTTTGCAAGTTTTCCTTAAACAGGAGCTAAGACCGCCCTGGGGCTTCCCTGTCTGCAGCGGGCCTCCTCTTCAGGAAACCTCCCTTCTGCCGGACCCTGCGGTCTCCCGGATCACTGGCAGCATTCCAGCTTGCTGACCGATACCTCATAAGCCGTTCTCTTCTCACACTCGGTCTCACTGAGCTTTTTCGTGTATTCCCGGCTCTGGACCCGGCCCCAGATCTGGATCCTGGTCCCCACGGAAAATCCCGAGGCAAACCGAGCGTTCCTTCCCCAGGCAATGCAGGGAATGTAGTCGGACTTCCCATAAGGACGGTTCACAGCCACCAGAAGGTCCGCGATCTCCCGTCCCAGGGGCGTTTTCCTGTATATGGGCTCCTTACATATGTATCCGTCCAGAAAGATCTGGTTGGTCTTGGTATAATCGGTAAATTCCTCTAAAAACTGTACCTCCCGCACGAACACAGAAAGCACCAGTCGGTTTTTCACGCCTTCATGGCGGTTATAGGAACGGAACTGGCCGTCGGCCTCGATGGTGCAGCCCCGGTAATCCCTTGTCACATCCATAAGCCGCTCCGAAACCATAAGGGGGATCACATCCGCCTGTTCGCTGAGACGGTTGACGGAAAGATCCACAAGATAAAATCCCTCCCCGAATACTGCATGGCTGAATGTAAAGTCTGATACGATGGTTCCGATGACCGTGACCCTGTTGTTTTCCATAACTTTTTCTGACATAGTATTTCTCCTTTATTCGATATGATCAGTTCTTCTGACCGGCCGTTCTCTCCGGCACACTATAATATGTATTCAGCCGTTTCTTTTCTTAGAACAAAAAGATCCATGTTTCGCTCGACATAAACCGCCATGGTTCTCCTTGTCATTTTTCTCCCGTCATGCTAATATCTTTTTATGATACCAGGCCTCCGATGCCGGCCAGCAGAAAGTCCCCGGCTCCCGGACCGGTACCCCCGTACCCATATTATGGAAAGGAGACTTGCCTTATGATCCGTTTTTTACTGGAATGCAGACGGCTCTTTGAAAAATATTCCAAAGACGAAATGTCCGTCTATGCGGCCCAGGCCTCCTTTTTTATCATCCTGGCCTCCATCCCTTTCCTCATGCTTCTTTTGTCCCTGATCCAGGCCACGCCTCTGGTGAACGAGTCCGATCTTCTGTCCCTGGTGGTCCAGATGGTACCGGATACCCTGGACGGCCTGGTGGTCTATGTGCTGGACAGTCTCCATTCTGACTCTCCCATGGCCCTTTTGTCAGCCACGGCCATTGCAGCCCTCTGGTCCTCCTCCCGGGGAATGTTAAGCATCGAGCGGGGCTTAAATCGGGTCTGGGGCACAGGGATCCAGAGAAACTATATCGTCCGCCGGATCATCTGCGCCGGATATACGGTCTTTTTTTCCCTCATGTGTCTTTTGTGCATGGTGCTCCTGGTGTTTGGGGAGCAGATCCAGAAACAGGTCTGGGCCTGGATCCCCCTGATGTCCACCTTTGATTTTCTGGCCTTTCCTGTGAGAGGCCTGGTCACCCTGGCTATTTTATTCGTATTTTTCCTGGCCATTTATGCGGTCCTTCCTTTCCGCAGGCTTTCCGTTAAAAGCCAGATACCGGGAGCTGCCTTCGCATCCGTGGGCTGGGCCCTGTTTTCCACCGCATTCTCCATTTACTTCCGGTATTTTAAAAATTTCACTGTGACCTACGGAAGCCTGGCGGCAGTGATCCTAATGATGCTGTGGCTGTATTTCTGTATCTGTATCCTGTTCATGGGAGCAGAGATCAACTGGTGGTGGGAGCTTCACGCCCCCTACCGGAGCCGAAGCCTGACCAGGCAGCCATAAGGAACTGCTGCAAAAAAGGAAGGCTGAAAGGGAAATGCACCCCTCTCAGCCTTCCTTTTATCTTATCTGCATATCCTGGCCGGTCAGCTCTGTTCCCGGTCTCCGGACCAGTCCCAGTCCGGCAGATGGCATTCACAGAATCGCCAGCCGCTAAGATATCCTGGAGCTGTCCCCGGTCCGGGACGCCGCTCGAAAAACCGTCTCCCGGTCCTCCAGAACATGTCCGGATCCCTTACTTCGCCAGCATCATCCGGTCATTGGCGAACTGGCCGCCGCTGGCCTCTCCAAACTTCTTTAACAGATCCTCCACCTGGAGGTTCTTTTTTTCCTCTCCCGCCACATCGTAGATGATGCGGCCCTCGTGCATCATGATCAGACGGTTTCCGTACTGGATCGCGTCCTTCATGTTGTGAGTGACCATAAGGGCAGTCAGCTCCCGCTCTTTTATGATCTCATCGGTCAGCTCCAGTACCTTTTTGGCGGTCTTGGGATCCAGGGCCGCCGTGTGCTCGTCCAGAAGGAGGAGTTTGGGCTTTTCCAGAGTCGCCATCAGAAGTGTCAGCGCCTGGCGCTGTCCCCCGGAAAGAAGCCCCACCTTACTGGTCATCCGTGTCTGGAGCCCCAGCCCCAGCTTCGTCAGGGCTTCCCGGTAAAAATCCTTTTCATTGGCCTTGATCCCCCAGGAAAGCCCCCTCTTTCTTCCTCTCCGGAGCGCCAGAGCCAGATTTTCCTGGATCTCCATGCCTGCGGCCGTTCCCCGCATGGGATCCTGGAACACGCGGCCGATGTACTGGGCCCTTTTATATTCCGGCTCCCTGGAGATGTTGACACCGTCGATCTCGATCTTTCCCGAATCGATGGGATATACCCCGGCGATCATGTTCAGCATGGTGGATTTTCCGGCTCCGTTTCCCCCGATAACCGTCACAAAGTCGCCGGGATCCAGGTGAAGGTTCAGACCGCAGAGGGCCTTTTTCTCATTGATGGTTCCTTTATTGAATGTTTTTCGTACATTGGTGATCGTAAGCATTATGAATCCTCCTCCCCTGTCTCCGAATATTCCTTCCTGGCCCTCCATTTTCCCAGAAGCACAGGAACGCTTAAGGAGAAGGCCACGAATACGGCCGTAAACAGGTTCATGTCATTGGTCTCCAGGCCCACCCGAAGCACCAGGGCACGGATCAGGAAGTAGATCACAGCGCCTACCACCACGGAGCTCAGCTTGCAGGCAAAGTTAATGAGCCGTCCCATGAGCACCTCGCCGATGACAATGGCAGCCAGGCCGATGACGATGGCGCCGCGGCCCATGTTGATATCCGCATATTTCTGGTGCTGGCACACCAGGGCTCCGGAAAGCCCCACCAGGCCGTTGCTTAACATCAGTCCCAGAAGCTTCATCCGCTTCACATTGACTCCCAGGGCGCGGATCATGTCCTCGTTGTTTCCCGTGGCCCGGAGAGCGCTTCCGATCTCTGTTCCGAAAAACCAGTACAGCACGGCCACAATAAGAACGGCCGCAGCCACGCCCACCAGGATCGACGCCTGGGCCTGGGTGATCCCCAGGCTGTCTCCTACGCTAGAAATGAGTGTTTTCAGCTTTAATAACGGAAGATTGGATTTTCCGCTCATGATCCGTAAGTTTATGGACCACAGAGAGATCTGGGTCAGGATCCCGGCCAGGATCGCCGGGATCTCCAGGACCGTATGCAGGATCCCCGTCACAGCGCCCGCGGCCATTCCGGCCAGCATGGACAACAGGAGCGCTGCCAGTGGATCCAGATCAAAATTAATGATCAGAGTGGCGCAGACGCACCCTCCCAAGGCAAAGCTCCCATCCACCGTCAGATCTGCGATATCCAGAAGCCGGTAGGTGATGTACACGCCCAGTACCATGATCCCCCACAGGACACCCTGTGCTACAGCGCCCTGCATTGCAACAAGTATACCACTCATTTTTCTTTCCCCGCTTATTCTCTTTTTTCCTATTCTACGATCTCAGCGCCTTCCAGGCCGGAAATATCGATCCCCAGGGTGTCGGCTGTGGTCTTATTGACTGTCAGAGCACAGCGCTCTGCCGGAAGGTAGCCGATGGGCATTTCTGCCACATCTGCACCCTTTGTAAGGATCTCAATGGCCTGCTCGCCGGTCATGTAGCCCAGCTGGTAGTAATCGATGCCGTAGGTGGCAAGTCCCCCGGCGTTTACCATGCCGGCCTCTCCGCAGATCACCGGGATCTGGTTGTCCGTGGCGATCATGGCAACGGTGGACATACCGGCAGCGATCACATTATCCGTAGGCGCATAGATCACGTCCACCTTGCCCACCATGGACTCCACCACGCTCTGGATCTCGTTGGAGCTGGGAACCGTATACTCCTCACAGGAAAGCCCTGCCTCCTTACAGGCCTCTTCGGCCATGGCGATCTGGAGCTGGGAATTGCTTTCTGCCGAGCAGTACAGGAGGCCCACTTTTTCTGCGTCGGGAAGCAGCTCCTTCAGCAGATCGATCTGCTCCTTTACCGGCGTCAGATCCGAGGTTCCCGATACGTTGACGCCGGGCTTTTCATTGTCGTTTACCAGTCCGGATTCTGCCGGATCGGTCACAGCTGTCAGAAGCACCGGGATCTCCTCTGTCACGCCGGCCACTGCCTGGGCCGCCGGAGTGGCAATGGCAAGGATCAGATCGCTGCCGTCGTTTACCAGCTTCTCTGCAATGGTCATACAGTTTGCCTGTTCGCCGGAAGCGTTCTGCTGGTCTGCCTCATAATTGATACCAGCCTCGTCCAGGGCCGCGAAAAAGCCCTTGTTGGCAGCGTCCAGAGCGTCATGCTGGACCAGCTGGAGCACACCGATCTGATACGTTTCTCCCGATGCGTCTGCCTCTCCTGCCCCGGCGGCTTTGGAGGTCTCCTGCCCGGAGCTTTCCGCTCCCGCTTCTTTTGCCTCACTCTTTGCAGCCGTTTCTTTTGCGCTGTCTTTACTTCCGGAGCCGGAACAGCCTGCCAGCGACATGGCCATGGCTCCCGCCAGAATTAAGGATAATACTTTCACGTTCTTTCTCATAATACAGATTCTCCTCCGCAATAAAATTCATAACACAGATTGTACTACAAAAAAGCCGCTACGTCAACAATACATAACTTTAAATTTCATGAAGTTCAACGCGCTAAAGTTAAATTTCGGCAAACATCCTCAGATCCTGCCATGCAGCAGGGAAAAGGGCAGAAAAAAGGAAGGCGCACCCATGGGCCCACGCCTTCCTTTGCCTTTAAAAATATTTTTTGTTGCCCCAGAGGTTACTCCGCTTCAGGTCCAGGTACTCGTTATAGGCTTTTTCCAGGATCTGCTTCTCGTTGGAGAATTTCAGAAGATGGTAGGCCTCATAAAACTTGTAATATCCGGAATCCACGAAATATTCCTCCCGCTGTGGTTTGCTGTAATAACTGTCTGCCATCATCAGATACCAGTGTACGTCCTTTTCCACCGTATCCTGGGGCGTGCTGAAAGAATACTGGCTCTTTCCGATATATTTAATGATCGAAGCGGTAACGCCAGTCTCCTCCTTCACCTCCCTGAGGGCGGTTTCCTTAAACTCTTCGCCCGGTTCCACAGTTCCCTTGGGCAGGACCCAGCCTTCATATTTATTCTTGTAATTCTTATAAAGGACCAAGATCTTGCCGCGAAATATAACCACACCGCCACAGCTCGTTGCCTCTATCATTGCAATCCCTCCTGTTGTAAGACGCCCGAGAGGCCGCCTTATTTGGTGTGTCTGATACGCTGGGACTAGTATACTTCTTTTTTGACAGTTTTGCAACCCACGTTTTATAGGATATATTTTTCCTATTTCAGATATTTTTCAAACCACTCCATCATTTCCGAAAGTCTGCGGAGCCGGTGGGAGGGCTTGCCGGACCGGGACAGCTCATGGTTTTCCCCATGGAACAGGCACATCCGGGTCTCTACGCCAAAGTATTTCAGGGCAGAGAACATCTGGAGGGCATCGCCCATATAGCAGCGGTAGTCTTCGTCCGACTGGATGAACAGGGTGGGCGTCTTGGCCTTATGGGCATATTTTAAGGGTGAGCATACCCACATCTTATCCGGGCTGTTCCAGGGATCGCCGGCCGTCTCCTGGAGGTCGAAGGAATATCCAATATCTGTGGTCATACTGAGGGAGATCCAGTTGGAGATGCTCCTCTGGGAGGCAGCTGCCGCAAACCGGTCGGTGTTTCCGATGGCCCAGTTGCACATGAAGCCTCCATAGCTTCCGCCCATGATCCCCACCCGCTTTTCATCGATCTGGGGATAGCGCTTTAATACCTCGTCGGTCATGGCCAGGCAGTTTTCAAAATCCACGGTGCCATACCGGCCGGAAAGGTCTGCAAAGGCGTTTCCGCGGCCGTCGCTGCCCACGGGGTTAGTGAAAAATACAAAGTAGCCCGCATTGGCAAAGGCCTGGCTTTCATGGAAGAACACCGGACCAAAGGTGGCTCTGGGGCCGCCGTGGACCGTAAGGAGCGCCGGATATTTCTTTTCCGGATCGAAGCCTGCCGGCTTCATCACATAGCCGTCCAGCTCCACGTCCTTATATGTAAAGGTAAATTCCTCCACCGGGCATACGTCCCGTTCCGCCAGCAGTCCGTCGTTGAATGCCGTGAGCTTCTCTTCCTTTCCATCCTTCAGACGGTAAATCTCCGTCAGCCCCATGTCCCGCATGGCGGTATACCATACGGCCCCGGCTCCCAGGGATAAGGTATGGACGCTGCCCTGGCGGTCGTAAATGGTCTCAAAATTCCCCTCTGTGTCCACGGAACAGATGACGCTCTGTTTTCTGAAGGTGGAGATGAAATAGATCCTTTCGTCATCGTGGACGATCCCTTCCCCGTCTGCAAATTTACAGTCGCTGCAGATGGAGTTATGGATGCTCCGGTCGAAGAATGCCAGCTCCTTAAGCGTTCCATCCTCCAGACGGAAAAGCTGCGGATTCTCATTGACGCCATAGGTCTTCATTTCCGATCCGAACAGTGTGACGCTTCCCTTTAAGATGCAGGCATAGTCGATCCGCATCCGGTCCTGGGGGATCAGTGTTTCCCGTTCATAACCTTCCAGTCCCACCCGGTAAAGGCCCGGTCTCCAGGATTTCAGATCCGTATACTGGACTCCCGTATACAGGAGGCAGTCCTCCTCCAGCCAGAAATTCTCCACAGTTTCATATTCTGGGGTTATGATCTCCAGGGTTTCCTTCTCCCGGTCGTAAACGGCCAGACGGTTCCGCTTTTTATTGACCACGCCCTTTCCGTTGGCCCAGAAGGGAAGCTCGTCAAAGACCTCATAATCCTTTTCCTCTTTGGCGTACTCGTATTTCACGGACATGAATACCTTGTTCCCGCATACGGCGAATTTTCCCACAGCATAGGGAACGGCAAAGGAAAATTCCGCCTCTCCCCCGTGAAGGCCGATGGTATAAAAGCAGGTCCAGGTCCCTCCGTCCTCGATCTTATCTTTATATTCCTTTTCCCGGCAGCCGGCAAAGAGAAGCGTTTCCCCGTCGATCCAGGAAAAATTCCTCTCTTTTCTTCCGGACGTCAGCTTCCGGACGCTTCCGTCGGAAAGATCCATGGTCCACAGGCAGGAATCATAGCAGTTTTCCTTTTCGTTGACATCCACCACCGCAAAAACGCCGTGCTTTCCATCGGGAGCTGCTGTGAGCCCGGTGGGATAATGATAGTTCATAAAATCTCTGATATCGATCTTCTTCATGTAAGCCCCTCCATAAAAAGGCCATGGGAAAGCTCCCGATGGCCTTGTTTTTCTTTTATGCTTCTCTGTACCCGTTGGGATTCATGGACTGCCATCTCCATCCATCGGCGCACATATCGTCGATCCCGCGTTTTGCTTCCCAGCCCAGCTCTTCCTTCGCCTTTGCAGCGTCTGCATAGCAGGTGGCGATGTCGCCGGCCCGTCTGGGCTTGATCACATAGGGGATCTCTTTTCCCACAGCCCTGGAGAATGCATGGATCATATCCAGGACGCTGTATCCGTGTCCGGTTCCCAGGTTATAAATATAGACTGCTGGGGTATCCTCAAATTTCTTTAAGGCCTTTACATGGCCGTCTGCCAGATCCATCACATGGATGTAGTCCCGGACTCCCGTTCCGTCCGGCGTATCGTAGTCGTCTCCGAATACGCCCACCTCTTTCAGCTTGCCCACAGCCACCTGGGTGATGTAGGGCGTCAGGTTGTTGGGGATGCCGGCCGGGTCTTCTCCGATCATGCCGCTCTCATGGGCACCCACCGGATTAAAATAACGTAACAGGATCACGGTCCACTCCGGATCTGCCTTCTGGATATCCGTAAGGATCTGCTCCAGCATGCTCTTGGTCTGGCCGTAGGGATTGGTGCACTGTCCTTTGGGGCAGTCCTCGGTGATCGGCACAAAGGCAGGATCGCCGTATACGGTGGCAGAGGAGCTGAAGATGATCTTCTTTACTCCGTGCTTTCTCATAACGTCACAGAGCACCAGGGTTCCGGTGATGTTGTTGTAATAATACTCCAGGGGCTTGGCCACAGATTCCCCCACGGCCTTTAAGCCTGCAAAATGGATCACTGCATCGATCTTTTCCTTTTCAAAGATCGCCTCCAGCGCATCCCGGTCCAGCATATCCGCCTTATAAAAGGCGATATCCTTTCCGGTCAGCTTTTTTACCCTCCGTAAGGATTCCTCAGAGGAATTGCTCAGATTATCGAAAACAACGACCTCATGGCCCTGGTTTAAAAGCTCCAGGCATGTGTGGCTGCCGATATATCCGGCTCCGCCAGTTACTAAAATTCTCATATTGTCACGCCTCTCTTTCCTGGATACGTATCTTTTCCGCCGCCGGTCTTTCCGGCTTCCCGATCATTTTCTATTCTATCACGGCCGCTGGAAAAAAGGAATCCTTTTTTCCAGCAGTTTCAAGGAAGCCGGTCTCAGGGGATCAGATATGCGTCGAACAGCTTTTTTGCAATGGGGACCGCCGTTCTTCCTCCGGAGCCGCCTTCCTCCACGATGACACAGACAGCCAGCCTCGGATCCTCCGCAGGCGCATAGCCCACAAACCATGCATGGGTCTCCTTCCCCGTCTCAAACTCCGCCGAGCCGGTCTTTCCCGCTACCTGATAGGCGTCCGTCTTTAAGGAGGAGCCGGTCCCTTCGTTTACCACCCGCACCAGCAGCTCCTTTAAAGCCGCCGCCTCGTTGGCCACCATCAGCTCCCCATAGGCCTCCGGCTTGAATTTTTTCACCGTCTGGCCGCCGGGATTCTCCACATGGTCCACAAAATACGGCTTCATCAGGATCCCGTCGTTGGCAATGGCTGCCATGACCATCAGATTGTGCATGGGTGTCATCAACGTGCTTCCCTGGCCCATGGCCGTCTGCATGATCTCCCAGTCCTCTGCATCCGCTTCCATCTGGTATACGCTTTGTTTATAAGGAATGGAGAGAGGCTGGTCCCGGTTGAATAAAAGCTGCTCGGACAGTCCCTTTAGTCCGTCAAGATCCAGCTCCAGTCCCAGGGAGGCGAAGGCCCCGTTGCAGGAATTGGCAAAGGACGCTGCAAAATCCTCCTCTCCATGGGCCATTTTGTGGTAGCACTGGATCCGGATGTTCTCATATTCATAGATCCCGTCACAGGAAAAGTGAAAGCCGTCATAGGCTCCCGGGTGCTCTCTCATATATTCCAGGGCCGTGATGACCTTAAAGGTGGACCCGGGCGGGTAAAGTCCCTGGGTGGCCCGGTTCAAAAGCCTGGCCTCCTTACTGTCCCCGTTCACCAGGCTGTCCCATTCAGCCTCCACCGTATTGGGATCAAAGGCCGGCTTGGATACCATGGCCAGCACCTTCCCTGTATCCGGCTCCATGGCGATCACTGCTCCCCTTCGGTCTCCCAGGGCATCCCAGGCCGTCTGCTGGAGACGCAGATTCAGGGTCGTCGCCACATTGTCTCCGGTGCTCTTCTCTCCCGACAGCTCATCTATGATCTTTTCCATAAGGTTCACATGGGAGCTTAGAAGATGGAAATTCACCAGGGATTCCAGTCCTGTCTTTCCCATGGTGGAATAACCAGCCACATGGGCAAACAGTTCTCCGTAAGGGTAGCTTCTCGTCTCCTTCCCATCCTCTCCCACCACGGTCTCTGCGATGACCGTTCCGTCGTCAGCCAGAAGCTTTCCGCGGACCGCCCGGTCCGCCATGCCGGCGATCCTGGCATTATATGGATTGTTGATCACGTCCTCACTCTGAAACTGGAGAAAGACTCCCATGTAGAGTCCCATGGCGGCGAACACTCCCACCACGCCGTATGCAAACCACAGGATATTTTTATTGGCCCTGGGATTTGGCCTGGTCTTTTTCATCTTCCTCCTCCTCTCCGCGTTTTAAGATGTACAGTCCCTGGATGATGTTAAAAAGGATAAAGGTAGCCAGCACAGAGCTTCCCCCATAGCTGACGAAGGGCAGGGTCACGCCGGTGGAGGGGATGAATTTGGTGGCTCCGCCGACGGTCAGGAACACCTGGGTAATATAGACCGTCCCCAGTCCGAAGGCAATGAGCTTATAAAACATGGCCTGCATCTTCGTAGCGATCAGCATGAACTGGAGAAAGCAGCCCACGCAGATAAATAAAAGACAAAGGGCATAGATCCCGCCCAGCTCCTCAGAAACTGCTGAAAAAATAAAGTCCTTATCTACCACCGGGATCTTTTCCGGCATTCCCTGGTAAAGTCCCATGCCGAACCAGCCGCCTGTGCCGATGGCAAACAGGGACTGGGCCGCCTGGTATCCGATGTCATCCACGTCGGACCAGGGATCCCTCCAGGCCTGGACCCGCCGCCTTACGTGCGAAAACATATGGTAAGCCGCCACAGCAGCCCCGGCTCCTCCGGCAGCCCCCGCTCCCAGATAAAACCAGTTGGACGTGGCCACAAAAAGCATCATCAGATAGGACACAAAATAGATCAGGGCGTTTCCCAGATCCCTGGACGCCACCAGCACCAGCACATGGGACGCGGCCGCAGCCGTGGTCACGGCAATGGTCTTAAAATCCGTGGAACGGTAAAACATGGTGGCCACAAAAAACACGAAGCTGATCTTCACAAACTCCGATGGCTGGAAGGAAAAGCCGCCGATGGAGATGGAAAGCTGGGCCCCATAGGACGTGTTTCCCAGAAGGCATACGGCGGACAGCAGGGCCAGCCCCAGGCCGCAGTAGATCCAGGGGATCTTTGCCAGCTGCCATACACGGTCAATGATCAGGGGAATGATCCATGTGATCACAGCCGCTGCCGCCACGATCACAAACTGGCGCATGGCCCGGGAGGGGTTTAACCGGGTCAGCATGATAAAGCTGGTGCATAAAAGCATACACGTATTATTCACCAGGAGCCGGGACACGTTCCGGTAAAAAAAGCGGTACAGATAAATATAGCACAGGAAGAAGATCACCTGGGCCCCGTAAAAGAACGCCAGGCTCTCCAGCCCCGTGTTTAAAACGATCACCATATTCGCCAGAAAGTGGAGCATGAACATGCAGACCAGCTGTCTGGAGCAGGCCAGATCCCGGCCCTCCTGATCCTTCATGGAGAAGAACCGGAAATTATAATATGTGTAAATGGCGATCAGAAGGATTATCAAATATCTGGATACCTCCACAACAAGATTCGTCAATGTCTCACCTACTCTACGCCCCGCTTAAAATGACCGCGGGTAAAATTTCCGGACGGCGGGTCCTGTTTTTTTCCTTCCATATATTCTTCATAGAAGGAGCGGAGCACCCGTTTCGCCGTCTCCCTGTCCTCCAGCGTAAGGATGATCCGGTACGCCGCCGGCGACAGCCTGGCTGCCTCGCCGGAAAGCCCCAGGAGCGACAGGGGGCTTTCATTATAGATCGTATTAAAGCAGAACCGGCACTGGTTCTTCACCGGGAAGGCCTTTCCCTTTCTGTCTCTCAGATATAAGACCTCCGGCCGCCCGGTGCAGCCCTCCATGGTCTTTTTCACGCACTGGGCCGATACCATCATGGGGAGGTACCCGTAAACGATCAGCTCGCCCCGTACCCCTGCGTCGGAAAGCTCCCTGGCGTTCAGCTCCACCGGAAGGGTCACCCGGCTGGCCCCATAGGCCTTCATGGCCTTTTCTGCCCGGTGGTTGAACACATACATGCCGTGGTCGAAATACTGCTTCATTTCCGGCAGATGCTTTCTTAAAAATCCCGGCTCCTCCATGGAACCCACGCCTATGGCGTCAAAGCCGGCGTTTTTAAGCTCCTCCATATGGGCCAGGAAAAACTGCTCTGCCTGGGAACGGAAGATCCTTGGCATCATCAGATAACAGGCGCTCCCCGCCTTATGGCAGCGGTCCGCCAGCTCCTTCCACTGGCCCGGATCAAATTCCTCGCCTGCCAGGTAGATCCCAAAGGGCGTTTCTGCCCCGGCCTCCCGTTTTTCCCGCACCAGGGCCAGGGCTTCCCGGAGCTGGTCCATATTGGAAACGGATGCGGCAAATTCCGGAGCCGTTTTCTGCCCGTCCAGACATGCCTGGAGTCCGGTCCCTTTTTCCTCTCCGTTTTCTCCGTCGGCGGCCCGTTCTGCGCCTTCTGCCTCCGTATTTTTATGCTCTTCACCGGACTTCCGGCGGAACCGCTCCGTCACAGCCCTGCAAAGCTCCTCCAGGGCCTCTCTCCTCAGCCTGTTTAAGGCCTGTACCGGAAGGAATACCTTTCCTTCCACGGAAACCTCCAGTTCCTCAAAGAAGAACGGAGAATCCCCGGTCTTCATGAGCTGCTTCCGGATCCTGTCCCCATCCATGGGAGCGTTCTTTGCCGTTTCCGCCAGGTCCCCGGTACAGGCAACGGAAACCGGCTCCAGAACAGCCATTCCGTCTTCCATGGTTTCTGCGGGTTCCAGCGAGGGCGTATATTCCACAGTCAGCCGCACCGGCTTTCCCTCTGAGACCAGGGCAGTCCCGCGGATGGGCTCTTTTTTCACCGCATCCACATAGGTCCGGTCCAGATGATCGAACAGCTCCTGATCCGGCTCCCGGAAGGCCGGCTTTTCCTTTAAGACCACCATATCCCGGCCATTGTGCTCCTTATAATAGCCCTCTGACTGGCCGCCTCGGTCAAACAGCTCCAGAAGCGCTCTCCGGTCCGCCGGATCCACCCGGTAGCCGGACCGGCCATGTGCCAGGTACATATCCACATATTTCCGGTAAATGCTCACCACACCGGCCGTATACCGGGGACTCTTCATCCGTCCCTCGATCTTTAAGGAGCAGACCCCTGCCTCCAAGATCTCCGGCAGAAGATCCAGGGTACAAAGATCCTTAAGGCTCAGCACATACTTTTCATTTTTCCCTCCAAGGACCTTATCTCCCTTCTCCACGTCAAAGGGCAGGCGGCAGGTCTGGGCACACCGGCCCCGGTTGCCGCTCCGTCCCCCGATGAGGCTGGAAAACAGGCACTGGCCCGAATAGCAGTAGCAGAGCGCCCCGTGGACAAAGGTCTCCACCTCCAACCCTGTGGTCTCACCGATCTCCCGGATCTCCTTCAGGGAAAGCTCCCTGGCCGGTACCACCCGAACGGCACCCATCCTTTTAAGATCCGCAGCGCTGTATTTTCCTGTCACGGTCATCTGGGTGCTGATGTGGAGTGGCAGATCCGGAAAATGCTCCCGGATATAAGAAAATACCCCCAGGTCCTGGACCAGGACCGCATTCAGTCCCGCCTCATAATAGGGCTTTAAATACCCGTAAAGCTCCGGCAGCTCCTTTTCCTTTACCAGAGTATTGACCGTCATATAGATCCGGCAGTTGTGGAGGTGGACGAAGTCAATGGCCCGGATCATTGCCTCCTCATCCAGATTATCCGCATAAGCCCTGGCCCCGAACCGGCTTCCGCCGATGTAGACCGCATTGGCCCCGGCGTTGACGGCGGCCACCATGCTCTCATAAGATCCGGCCGGCGCCAGGATCTCAACCTTTCTCTTTTCCATACGCTTCCTTTCCGGCCAAAAGCCCAGAAAGGGCCGCTGCATATCGTTAAATTCCATGCGGCAGCCCGTTTTTCTCTTTTGTATCCTACTGTTCCGTCTGGGCGTCCAGCTTCATCTGGACGCTGATCAGCTCATGCTTCAGACTGTATATCTCCCTTTCCAGGTCGTCCCTCTGGGCCTTCAGCATCTTCGCCTCCTGAAGGGCCTTGAAATAATCGTCGGCCAGGTTCAGGTAGATCATTACCTCCTGGTAATCCTTGTTCTGTCTTGTGAAGCCCGGCTGAGCCTTCAGGATCCCGATCTTTTCATTGATATAAGCAGCCACCTTCTGGAGATATTCCTGCTCCTCCGATCCACCCAGGGTATAGATATTCCCATTGATCAGCACTTCTGTATAATTTTTTCTTTCCATGTCTGTTCTCCCGATTTTCTTTCCTTGTATAGTCTATCACATCCGCTCCGCTGGAGCCAGAAATTATTCCTTACGGATTTCCTAATAGTTTCGTAACGGTCCGGCTTCCATCCTTACGCTTCCCCGCCGTCCGCCGGTATGCCGAGATGAACATAAGCTGCCTCTGTGGCCACCCGGCCCCTGGGCGTCCGGTTGATGAGCCCGTTCATCAGAAGATATGGCTCATATACATCCTCCAGAGTCCCGGAATCCTCTCCGATGGACGCCGCCAGGGTCTCCAGTCCCACGGGGCCTCCTCCGAATTTCTGGATCATGGTGAGGAGGATCGTCCGGTCGTTGTTGTCCAGTCCCAGCCGGTCCACATCCAGGATATCCAGCGCAAAATCCGCCACAGCCTTTGTGATAACGCCGTCGTATTTTACCTGGGCAAAATCCCTGACCCGCTTCAGAAGCCGGTTTGCCAGTCTGGGGGTGCCCCTGGATCTTCTTGCGATCTCCCAGGCTCCCTCCTCCTGGATCTCCACGCCCATGACCTTCGCCGACCGTTTTACGATCACGCAGAGCTCCTCCGGTGAGTAAAATTCCAGACGCTGGATCACGCCGAAACGGTCCCGGAGGGGAGCCGTTAAAAGTCCCGCCCTGGTGGTGGCCCCCACCAGGGTAAACCTCGGAAGCTCCAGCCGGATGGAACGGGCGGCAGAATCCTTTCCCAGCATGATGTCGATGGCAAAATCCTCCATTGCGGGATACAGGACCTCCTCCACCTGGCGGTTGAGCCTGTGGATCTCGTCCACGAACAGCACGTCCCCTTCCTGGAGGTTGTTGAGGATCGCCGCCATCTCCCCGGGTTTTTCGATGGCCGGACCGGAGGTGACCTTCAGATTCACTCCCATTTCGTTGGCGATGATCCCGCACAGCGTCGTTTTTCCCAGTCCCGGCGGGCCGTAAAATAATACGTGGTCCAAGGCCTCTCCCCGGGTCTTCGCAGCATCTATAAAGATCTTTAAGGTGGATTTTATCTTTTCCTGGCCGATATATTCCTTTAAATACCGGGGCCTTAAGGTTCCTTCTATTTTTTTATCTTCTTCTGTCTCTTCTGTTGTAATGATTTTACGACTCATACCAACCTGCCTGTTCTATTGATTGTTCCAGTTCCTTCCTATAAGAAGGCCAGATGCCTCAAGGCTCCCTTTAAAACGTCTTCTGCCGTCATTTCTTCGGTGATCTTCACCTTCTTTACTGCTCCGGCTGCCTCTGCTGCCGAGTAACCAAGGGCAGTCAGGGCCTCCACGGCCTCTTTTCCTGCCTGCCCCACTCCGGAGATCTCCTCCGGTACTGCCAGGGACTCCTCCAGTCCTCCGGCCAGCACGTCCTCCGGCCGTATCTTATCCTTCAGATCCAGGATGATCCTCTGGGCCGTTTTTGGTCCCACGCCGGGAGCCCTGGAGATGGTCTTTGCATCGCCGGACGCCACCGCCATCCGCAGCACATCGGGCCTTAAGGCGGACAGGATCCCAAGGGCGCTTTTGGGTCCGATGCCGTTGACGCCGATCAGCTGCTTAAACATCGCCAGATCCTGTCTGGACAGGAAGCCGAACAGGCTCATCCCGTCTTCCCGGACGCTGAAATATGTGTAGATCTTTACGCTTTCCCCCAGGGGCGGAAGCTCTGAAAGCACCGGCACAGGCACGAAGATCTGGTACCCGACTCCGTGAGCCTCCACCACCGCCGAATCCTCATTTTTTTCCGCCAGGGTGCCTCTGATATATGAAATCAATGTATTTTCCCTCCGAACCGCTCATAGGGCGTTGCTCTGTAACAGAATCATACCATAGACAAAAAGCCTTTGCAAGATAAACCCGGGATGAATCGAACAAATTTTCTGGTATTGAACCGCTGGTTCATTGACATTCCATCAGAAACCACGTATACTGAGATCAGATTCCAGCCCAGATCTGCACGCGAAAGGAACGATACCCATACCTATGATAACGATCCAGAATACTTTTGACGCGGAGGGATCCTATCCCCTGGCCCGCCTGGGGGATCCCGCTTCTCTCCTGTTCTTTGATATTGAGACCACCGGCTTTTCCGGAGACTTCTGCACAGTCTATCTGATCGGATGTGTGTTTTTTAAGGAGGGCCGCGCCCATTTTATCCAGTGGTTTGCCGATACAAAGGCCTCTGAGGCCCAGGTGATCCAGAGCTTTTTCTCCTTTTTAAAGGACTACTCCGTCCTGGTTCATTTTAACGGAGACACCTTTGATATCCCCTTCCTTATGAAGCGGTGCAGAGCCCTTAAGCTCCCCTGTGATTTTTCCGGTGTGGAAAGCGTGGATATCTATAAGCGCATCAAGCCCTGGAAAAAGCATCTGGGACTGGAAAACCTGAAGCAGAAGACCATCGAAGGCTTTCTCTCCATCTGCCGGGAGGACCGCTTCGATGGCGGACAGCTCATAAGCGTTTACGAGGACTATCTGAAAACCAGGGACGAAAACCTCTTAAGGCTCCTTCTTCTCCATAATGAAGAGGATCTGAAGGGAATGCCCTCGCTCCTGCCGATCCTGTTTTATCCGGACTTTTTTACCCAGGATTTTACTCTTCTGGATCTGAAAAAGGCGGCGGGTGAAACTCCCCGGCTCCTGCTTTCCTTAAAGGGAGAAGAAGAGACTGTTCTGCCCCGGCCCCTCTGTGCCGCCGTCCCCTCCTACGGCTTTGCGGCTGCCGGAAATTCCCTGGAGCTTTCCATCCGGCTTTATGAAGGAACCCTTAAATACTATTATCCCAACTATAAGGACTACTATTATCTGATCTACGAGGATACGGCGGTCCACAAAAGCGTCGGCGAATACGTGGACCGGGACGCCCGCATAAAAGCCACAAAGGAAACGTGCTATACGAAAAAAAGCGGCGTTTTCCTTCCCCAGCCGGAGCCTGTCTGGACTCCGGTATTTAAGACCTCTTCCAAAGACAGGACTGGATTCTTTGAATTTTCGCCCTCCTGTTTCCAGGATCTCGTCCGGCTCAACCAGTATATTAAAAAAATCTGGGCGGAGCTTTTCTAAGCCGCCCAGATTTCTTAATAATCCCCTTTTTTCAAAAGATACCGCAGATACCGGAAGGTATACGGCTCCCCCTTTTTCTCCAGCATACGGAGTACCTTATCCAGCTCCCGTTTGGTTTCCGGGTGCATGGCCAGAACATCCTTGCTGCGTGAAAAATATGCATATGGGTCTCCGTCCGTGTACGCCCTGCCCTGGTACGTCCTGGATGCGGCGATCCGGTCCATGACCATCTCAACAAAATACCGGACCGGCATCTTCACTCCGACGATCCTCCAGTTATCCTCCCTGGTGGAAACATCGGTCCAGTACTCAAAATGGTGCTTATTCCTCCCTTTGTGGTGGAGCCAGGCCGGAGAATATCCCCTGATCTCCTTCTCAGCCGCATTGGGACTGCGGTCTCCCTGGTAATAGCGGACTCCCGTCTTAAATTCTGTCCAGGTATATTTGGACAGATCGTGGAGCAGCCCCTGTCTGTAAAGCCCTACCTGGAAGCAGCCCTTCATGACCAGCAGCCGGTGGTGGGTGATGGTCCGGAAATGGTTCCAGGCGTTATTTTTTATTTTGTGCTGAAAATCCAGTCTTTTTTTCATCATTGCAAGATTCCCTCATATTTTTTGAATAACCGCAAAATCATCCACATAATTTTATTTGACATCCCTGACCGGTTGTGCTATTGTGAACACAGCAGGCGCGGCCTGCAAGGTCTTATTGCGGAGGTATCATATGAAAGGTACAGTTAAGTGGTTTAACAACCAAAAAGGTTACGGCTTTATCTGCGATGCAGATGGGCATGACGTGTTCGTACACTACTCTGGTCTTAATATGGAAGGCTTTAAGACCCTCGACGAAGGTGCAGACGTCGAATTCGACGTGATCGAGGGTTCCAAGGGTCCCCAGGCCGTCAACGTAACCAGACTCTAATCGCCGATTCTCATTGTGCCTTTTTCTAACCAGAGAAACAGCTTGTTAGAACGAAGCGGATGTGCATGAAGTTGATTACATCAGAGGATGCTGCAAAACAGGTGAAGAAGCTTTCCAAAGCCCTTCCTTTGCAGCACCCCCTTTTGCAGCATTCTCCGGGATCCCGTTCTCTCCGGTGTTTCTGATCCGTATCCTTTATGGCCTGGTGGCCTTTTCCAGCATTTCCTTTAACTCATCCACTGTAAATGTATAGATCTTATTACAGAAATGACAGCTCACCTCAATGGGTTTTCCTTCGTCGATCATGCTCTGGAGTTCTTTTTTTCCAATACTCGTAATGGCTCTGGCTACCCGGGACTTATGGCAGTCACAGTGGAACCTGGCAGGAAGACAGTCCAGGATCTCCAGGTCCATATCCCCCAGAAGATTCTCCAAGATCTCCTCCGGTGTCTTTCCAGCATCCAGAAGAGCGGTGATGGAGCTCATCTCTCCCAGACGGGCCTCCAGCCGGTCGATGCAGTCATCAGAAGCTCCCGGCATCAGCTGGATAATGAAGCCTCCGGCCTGGCGGACCGTGTTATCCTTATTCATAAGGACTCCCAGAGCTACCGAGGACGGAACCTGCTCAGAGGTGGCGTAATAGTACGTCAGATCCTCGGCGATCTCACCGGAAACCAGAATGGTCTGGCCCACATAGGGCTCCTTTAAGCCGATATCCCGGATCACACTTAAGACGCCCACCCCAAGAGCGCCTCCCACATCCAGCTTTCCCTGGGCGTTGGGCGGCAGCATGACCTCCGGATTGAAGGCATAGCCCTTGACATCCCCTTTAGAATCTGCGGTCACCAAAAGGCCGCCAATGGGGCCGTCTCCCTCTGCCCGGAGGGTTAGAAGATCCTTTTCTCCCTTCATCATGATCCCCATCATGGCTCCGGCCGTTAAAAGCCGTCCCAGGGCTGCCGTAGCCACCGGGCTGGTATTATGGGCATCTCTGGCAGCCTCCACCAGATCCCTGGTGGTAGCTGCAAAGGCGCGGATCTGTCCCTCCGCTGCCGTTGCTCTGATTATATAATCCGTCATATTCTCAAACCTTCCTTAATTATTCTGCTTCTTTCCGTGTTCCCTGGCTATGACGTAGATCCTTTCGCTTTCCTTTCGGGGCGCATCCTTTGTAAAAGCGTCATATGCCGTCACAAATTCCATTCCGGCCAGAGCCAGGGCCTCCTGTATTTCTTCTAAGGAATAAGCCCGCTGGTAATGGGTCTCCTGGTATTTTCTGTAAAGACCGTTTTCCTCCCGCAGGAATATCGCCAGATCGTAAATATTGATCCTCTCCTCCGGATCATACTGGTTGTCCCAGATAAAACTGGATTCCTCCCGGTCCTCTGCCACCGTGGTGTCTCCCATGACCTGGGCGTACTTATATTCCGTATTCAGATCGAAAATAAAGACTCCGCCCGGATCCAGATAATTATTGACCAGGGAAAAAACCTCTGCCAGGTCCGCCGGGTCTGTGATATAGTTGATACAGTCACAGATGGACACCACAGCCCTCACAGTGCCGTACAGCTCAAACTCCCGCATATCCTGGCAGAGATACAGGATATCCTGTCCCGACTCCGCCCGCTTTCCGGCTGCCAGCTCCAGCATTTCTTCTGAATAATCAATGCCGATCATATCATAGCCCCTGGCAGCCAGAAGCTCCGTAAGGCTCCCGGTGCCGCAGCCCAGGTCCAGGACCAGTCCGCTCTCCACACCGTTCTCCTTTAAAAGCCCTGTCAGGTATTCGCACCATTCCCCATAGGGGACATTATCCATAAATGTATCATAAACCGCCGCAAATCCCGTATATGCTTCCATGTGTCTCCCTCGCGTAAAAAGGGAGCGCAGCAGAATTTCCACAGATTCTGCAACGCTCCCATGTCCGTCAGCTTTTTACTGATTCCGTCCGCAGCACTTTTTATATTTTTTACCACTTCCGCAGGGACACGGATCGTTGGGGTAGATCTTATGGCCTTCGCGGCGTACTGTACCGGAAGCCTTCTGGGCCTTATAAAGCTCGTTCCTCTTTTCCTCAGTAAGGATCGTTTCCCACTGGGGAAGGCTGTACAGCCAGGTCGCCTTCGCTTCCACCATATTGTAGTACAGCTTTTCCGGATCGATCTCGATCTTAACGGCCGTATTCTCGTCCATTGTCTCGATGGGATTCTCATATCCCTTTAAGCTCTCATTGATACCGTCTAAAAATCCGGTCATGATGAGCACTTCTGTCTCATACTTTTCAGCCAGCTCCTTTACGGTCCCCTCTACCACCTGGGCCGGGTCGGAAAGGATCTTCTCGTAGATCCCCTTCTCCACTGTAAAATATCCCGTCCAGAGCTCTTCTCTCTTTTTATCGTCGAGGCCATCACCGTATGCCAGGTTTCTCCATGTTTCAAGTAAAGTTGCCATTGTAAAACCATCCTTTTCGTATTCTTAAGATACAGACTCTTAGTATTATAGCATATTGGGAAAAATCTGTAAATACCTGTATTCTTTTTCTTTCCCGGCGCATTTTACTGGTTCCGGGCGGTTTTCCCCGCCCGTTTTTTTCCCAGGACCCGTTTAAAAAAGCTCTGAGGGATCTCAAACACAAAAATGATCCCCAGAACGATGGCCACCGCCGCCTTGACAGCGGAAAAGCCCGTACGGCTGGCCAGTTCCATCTGATCCGTCACGATATAATAAGCCGTCCAGTAGATCCCTGCCCCAGGCACCAGGGGAAAGATCCCCGGGATCATGAACAAAGTGGCCGGGCACCGCTCCATGACCGCAAACAGCCTGGACAAAAAAACCACCGCTGCTGCCGCAAAAAATGTAGCCTCCGTTACGGTCATCCCGGCCCATTCCAGGACAAAATATGTGAGCCAGCCCCAGGCACCGCAGGCCGCGCAGAAGCCATAGTATTTCCTCGGTACATAAAACAGGACGGAAAAGGCCGCCGTCCCCACGCCCGCCGCCAGAAGCTGCTTAAAAAGCTCGCCTGTGGGAAAGGGCGGAAAAAAAGCAAACCATGCAGAAAGCTCTGTCATAGCAGATTCCCTCCTGTGATCCGGTAATAAGCGGTAAACATCATCCCCACTCCCAGGGCGATCCCCAGGACCACCAGCGCCGTATCCATCATCCGCACCGAACCGGCAATATAGTCCCCGTCCGTCAGATCCCGGATCGCGTTGGTGAAGGCCACCCCGGGGATCATGGGGATCACAGAGCCGATGATCATGGAGCTGACGTTATGGCCCAGGCCCAGGTGATAGAATACCATACATAAAAACGTTACCAGGGCCCCTCCCAAGATATGCTCCACCAGCCGGGAAAGCCTGTATCCCCCGTAGAGGATATACACATACAAAAGCATCCCGGATAAAAATGCCGCCGCGCTGTCCAGGAGATCACCGCCGAAAAACAGGCAGAACGCGCCGCTTCCCACTGCTGACGCCATGATCTGGACAATATTTCTCTTTCCCGGCATGTTTTCAATGTCGTCCAGGCACCGCTCCAGATCCGCGATGGTGTGTTTTCCTTCCTCGATCTCCCGTGAAAGCTGGTTGACGGCCGCAACCCGGTTCAGGTGGGCGCCGCTGACGGGAATGTGCTGCACCCTGGCAAAGAATTCTTCTCTCTGGTTTCCCATGGTGGAAAAGATCCCATTGCTGAGGACAAACGAATTTGCCGACTGGATCCCGTAATGACGGCAGATCCGGTCAATGGTTTCCTCCACCCGGGAGATCTCTGCACCGTTTTCCAGAAGGATGTGGCCGGCCCGCATGGCGATCTCCATGATCTCCTGCCTGTCCCCGGCCACAGACTCCTCCTTCGGGTCCGGCGCTCTGTTTTCTTCCAGTTTCATAGTTCTCCTCTTTCCTGCCGCCTACGGCTTACACCGGCCGCAGGGACTGTATCCCTGTTCCAGCAGCTCCTCTCTGGTTCCTTTAAATTCCTTTTTGTTCTCCGGCCCCATCTCCTCCGCACTGGAGCAGGCGGGGGCGTGGAACTTCATGGTATTTGTATTGAGGATATATTCCTTCTCCCCCTGATCCGGCTTTCTTCCCTCCTGGGGAGCCGTATCTTTAGCAGTCCGGAAGGTGACCTCCGCGCCGTCGCTGGTACAGATGATATCTCCCTGGAGATCCGTCCGGTACACCGTCACGCCCGCATCGCTCAGACGGCTTAAGACCTCCTGGGTGGGATGGCCGTAGGTATTTCCGGTCCCCACAGAGATCACGCCGTACTCCGGCATCACCTCCCGAAGGAACGGATAAGAAGTGGAGCTGTCGCTTCCGTGGTGGCCCACCTTCAGGACCGTGCTCTTTAAGACTTCCCCTGTATCCAGGATGTCCTCCTCCTCTTCCCGCTCCGCATCTCCGGTGAATAAAAATGACGTATCCCCATATACGATCCGGAGAACGATGGAGGTATTGTTGGTCTCATCCGCCTCCCGGACCGGTCCCAGGATCTTCACCTGGGCGCTTCCCAGGGAAAAGCTGTCTCCGGCCTCTGGTATGGTGATCTCAGTCCCCTGCTTTTCCAGTCCCTCCAGAAAATTTCTAAAGGCCCTGCTGTCGTACTCCGTCACCGGGGCAAGGGCCGTATCCACAGACGCATACGTAAGGGCTCCGGAAAGGCCTCCCACATGATCCTCGTGGGCATGGGTACAGACCATATAATCCAGCTCCTCCACCTTCTGCTTTTCCAGATAGGTATAGATCACGTCCGAATCCTCAGAGTTTCCGCCGTCGATCAGCATGCTTTCCCCGTCACAGAGCACCAAGGCCGCGTCCGCCTGGCCCACGTCGATGAAATGGACTTCAAGGCCGGAACCGTCCGCCGTCTGTTCCGCCGGCAGCTCTGTCCCAGCACTGTTTCCGCAGCCGGAAATAAGTCCTGCCGCCAGCAGCATCGAAAGCAAGAACCGGGCGGCCCCACGGCCTGCTCCTTCCTTCCGCCAGCCCCATATTTTCTTTTTGTTTCGGATCTCTTCCATTCAAATTCCTCTTTTCTTTTGTCATTCCTTCCGCAGTCAGGACTATTGTACTCTGAAAGAGAAAAAAAGGCAACCCGCCTTCCTTCCCAATCTTTTCCTCCGGAAACCTTGAAAAAAAAGCGGAATCCGCTATAATCGAAAGGAATCAATATTACGTCAGGAGATACGATCCCATGAAAATTGTATTAGAGCATCTCACAAAAAAATTTCCGGCCCGCGGGAAGAAGGGGGAAGAGGTGACAGCCGTCCGTGATTTCACCTTTGAGATCCCCGATGGCTCCCTCATCGGCCTTCTGGGGCCGTCCGGCTGCGGAAAAAGCACGGCCTTAAACCTGCTCTGCGGCCTGGAAGCTCCCACAGAGGGAAAGATCTATTTCGGGGACACCGATGTGACGGATATGCCCCCGGAGCTCAGAGGGGTTGGCATGGTGTTCCAGAATTACGCCCTGTATCCCCATCTGACCGTGCGCCAGAACATCCTGTTCCCTCTGGAAAACATCAAAGGAAAGCAGAAGCTGTCCAAAGAAGAAATGAACCGACGGGCAGAAAAAGCCGCTGGACTGGTACAGATCCAGGGGCTCATGGACCGGAAGCCCCGAGAGCTTTCCGGCGGCCAGCAGCAGCGGGTAGCCATCGCCAGGGCCCTGGTGAAAACGCCCAACGTGCTCCTCTTAGACGAGCCCCTGTCCAACCTGGACGCCCGCCTGCGGCTCCAGACCCGGGAGGAGATCCGGAAGATCCAGCAGGAAACCAGGGTCACCACTGTTTTCGTCACCCACGACCAGGAGGAGGCCATGAGCATCTCCGACCAGATCGTGGTCATGAAGGACGGGATCTTCATGCAGATGGGCCGCCCCCAGGAGGTGTACGACGATCCGGCCAGCCTGTTTGTGGCAAAATTCCTGGGAAACCCGCCCATCAATGTATTTAAGGGAGAGGTCCGGAAGGAGACGCTGTGGCTCGGAGACCAGCCAGTCCTTTCTGTGAAAGGCGTTCCGGACCAGCCAGTGACCGTGGGGATCCGTCCCGAGGGCTTTATCCTCACTGAAAACGGGCCCTTTGCCGCCAGCTTAAGCCGGGTGGAGGTCATGGGCCGGGACGTGAGCGTGATCTCCGCCCATCCCTGTTCCGAAAATCCCTCGGTCCGCTCCATCATCACTGCAGAAACGCCCGTGGACCGGGACGCCGGATCCGTGCATTTTTCCTTAAAGCCGTCCAAGGTGTTCCTGTTCCACAGGGAGACCGGAGCGCGGATCCCATTTTCCATCTCATAAAACACAGGGGGACTTCCTTATATGAAACATTCAGATCTAAAGCCCTGGCTGTACCTGCTTCCGGCCATCCTGTTTCTCGGCTGCTTTATGGTATATCCGCTCATAGACGTTTTCGTCTATTCCCTGGAGGAGGGCTATAACTTTGCTTCCCAGACGTATTTCGGCGTGGGAACCTACAACTATTCCTATGTGCTCCACGACCCGTATTTTCTCCAGGCGGTGAAAAACACCTTCCTCCTGGTGGTCATAACGGTTCCTGTGTCCACAGGCCTGGCGCTCCTCATCTCCCTGGGCTTAAGCTCCATAAAGCCCTTAAGAGACCTGTTCCAGACCATTTATTTTCTGCCCTATGTGACCAACACCCTGGCCGTGGGCCTGGTGTTCATGATCCTGTTCCAGAAAACGGAATACACCGACGGCCTTGTTAATCTGATGATCCAGTGGTTCGGCGGCCCGTCCGTGGATTTCATCGACGGCCCCTACTGGGCTAAAATGACCGTACTCTGTTTTTATACGGTCTGGGTGGTGCTGCCCTTTAAGATCCTGATCCTCACCAGCGCCCTGGCTTCGGTGAATCCGGACTATTACAAAGCGGCCCGGGTGGACGGGACCTCCCGGTTCAGGACCTTTACCAGGATCACCCTGCCCATGATCTCTCCCATGATCGTGTATCTGGTGATCACCGGCTTCATCGGGGCCTTTAAGGCGTACAGCGATGCTGTGGCTCTGTTCGGCACCGATCTGAACGCTGCCGGAATGAACACCATCGTCGGATACGTTTACGATATGCTGTACGGGGCCTCCGGCGGTTATCCGTCCTACGCCTCAGCGGCTGCCATCATCCTTTTTGCCATCGTGCTCACCATCACCTGTGTGAATCTCCTGGTGAGCCGCAGGCAGAACCAGTAACAGGAGGTCAATATGAATCATCCAAATCAGACGGATCTTGAACGGATCCGGCAGACAGAACGCAGGCGGGCTCTTGTTAGAAAAGCGCTCACCTATATGGCCCTGGCCTTATGGGCCCTTATGGTGCTGTTTCCCTTTTACTGGATGCTCTTAACCTCAGTAAAAAGCTACGGCTCCTACAATGCGGAGCGCATACCGGCGCTCTTTACCCTGTCTCCCACCTTGGAAAACTATAAGGCAGCTTTTACCGCAGTCCCTCTGGGCCGGTATCTTCTGAATACCCTGGTATTCACAGTGCTCACCACGGCCATCATGGCGGCGGTCAGCATCCTGGCGGCCTACGCCTTTGCCAGGCTGGAATTTAAGGGAAAGAATCTGGTATTTTTACTGTTTCTTTCCTTAATGATGATCCCCAATGAACTGGTGGTCATCACTAACTTCGCCACCATCACCGGCCTGGACCTCAGAAACACCTTCGCCGGTCTGATCCTGCCGTCGGTAACGTCCGTCTTTTATATTTATCTGCTGAAGGAAAACTTTGAGCAGGTGCCGGACGAATTATACAAGGCGGCCCGGGTGGATGGGACCTCCGATTTTAAATATCTGTGGAAGGTCCTGATCCCCATCTGCCGCCCTACCATTGTCACCATTATCATTTTAAAGATCATTGAATGCTGGAACTCTTATGTATGGCCCCGGCTGGTCACCGATAACCCGGACCTTTTCCTGGTATCCAACGGAATCCAGGAGATCCGTGAGAACGGCTTTGGCCGCGAGAATATCCCGGCCATGATGGCGGCCGTGGTGGTGATCTCAGTGCCGCTCATTGCACTGTTCCTTGTATTCCGCAAAAAGATCATGGAAGGCGTATCGAGAGGAGGAATGAAAGGATGATCCGATGGAAACGGCTTTTTCCCCTTTTTCTGGGCGCGGCCTGCGCCGTTTTCCTGGCCGGCTGCCACGGCTCCAGGGAAACGGAGGCCTTCCAGCCGCCGGAGACCTTTGATGAGACCAAAGCATATGAGATCACCTTCTGGGCCAAAAATGACACCAACAAGCGTCAGACGGACATTTACAAAAAGGCCATTGAGGATTTCCAGGCCCTGTATCCCAATATCACGGTAAACCTGCGGCTGTATACAGACTATGGAAAGATCTACAACGACGTGATCACCAATATCTCCACCGGGACCACACCCAACGTCTGCATCACCTATCCCGACCACATCGCCACCTATCTCACCGGAGACAACGTGGTGGTCCCCCTGGACGCTCTTTCTGAGGATCCGGAATTCGGGCTGGGAGGCAGCCGTCTGAAATTTGACGGTCCTGGAAAGGAGGATCTGATCCCAGAATTTTCAAAGGAGTGTACCGTAAACGGGCGCACCTACGCCATGCCCTTCATGCGTTCCACCGAGGCCTGCTATATCAATAAGACCTATGTGGAAAAGCTGGGCTACACCCTGCCGGAGACCCTCACCTGGGATTTTATCTGGGAGGTATCCGAGGCGGCTGCCAAAAAGGATGAAAACGGAGTCTATAAGGTCAACGGACAGAAGGTGATGATCCCCTTCATCTATAAATCCACAGACAACATGATGATCCAGATGCTGAGACAGAAGGGCGCAGGCTATTCCACGCCGTCGGGGGAGATCCAGCTCTTTAACGATACCACCAGAGAGCTCCTTTCTGCCATCGCCGGTCATGCCCGGACCGGGGCCTTTTCCACCTTTAAGATCTCCAGCTATCCGGCCAACTTTCTGAATGCCGGCCAGTGCGTCTTCGCCATCGATTCCACGGCAGGAGCCACCTGGATGGGCGCCGGGGCTCCCCTTTCTGATATCGCCGAGGACGCCCGGGTGGATTTTGAAACGGAGATCATGCCCATCCCCCAGTTTGATCCGGAGCACCCGCAGATGATCTCCCAGGGACCGTCTGTATGCATCTTCAATAAAGAGGATCCGGGAGAGGTGATGGCTTCCTGGCTCTTTACCCAGTATCTTCTGACTAACCAGGTCCAGACCGCCTACGCCCGGACTGAGGGGTACGTTCCTGTGACCTCCATGGCCCAGGATTCAGCGGAATACCAGGACTATCTTTCCAGGGCCGGGGAGGATGACGATGATTTTTATAAAATAAAGATCCAGGCATCCAGGCTGCTCCTATCCAACACCGGAAATACCTTTGTAACTCCTGTGTTCAACGGCTCTGCCTCTCTCCGGGACGCAGCGGGCCAGCTCATCGAAAACGTGACCAAATCTGTCCGGCGGAAGGAGACCGTGGACGATGCCTACATGGACCGTCTTTTTGACGATGTGGCCAGCCTTTACCATCTGGATGAGGTGAAGGCCCAGACCTCTGGAAAGACCGATCTGGGTCCTCTGCCCTGGACCGCCAGGGTCCTCATCGGCGGCCTTATACTTTCCTGGGCACTGATCCTTCTCTGGGGCTTCCGGGATATCTTGAAAAAGAGAACACAAAATCATTGATTTTCCCGTTTTTTCAGCTATAATAGGTGGTTGGGAAATATTGTATTAAAAGGAGAGCTGATTATGAAAAAAATCACAGTAACCGCAATCGCACTTTCCATGGCTATGGCCATGACCGGCTGTTCCGGAAACAGCACCGAAACCACAGCTGCCAGCGAGGCTGAGACCACAGCCGCCGAGACTTCTGCTGCTGAGACATCTGCCGCTGAAACCTCCGCTGCCGAAACGTCTGCCGCTGAGGCCGGAGAGGTTTCTGTCATGAGCTATGAGGAGTACATGGCCGCCGAGCTGGATTCCAAGGTTGTCATCGAGGCTTCCGTACAGGCAAAGCAGTCCTGGTGGGAGGACAAGGCCACCGTTTATGCCCAGGACGAGGACGGCGCATACTTCCTTTATAACATGGCCTGCTCCAAAGAGGACTATGAAAAATTAGTTCCCGGCGCAACGATCCAGGTAACCGGCTATAAGACCGAGTGGTCCGGCGAGGTGGAGATCATTGATGCCACCTTCGAATTTGTGGACGGTGAATTCATCGCTGAGCCCTTTGACGCCACAGAGCTTCTGGGCAAGGACGAGCTCATCGACCACCAGAACCAGCTGGCCACCTTTAAGGGACTGACTGTGGAGCCCGCAGGAAAGGATGCGGACGGCAATGACGTCGCTTTCCTTTACAACTGGGATGGAAGCGGCTCTGAAGGCGACGATCTTTACTTTAACGTTTCCTATAACGGCCAGACCTATTCCTTTGTTGTGGAGTCCTACCTCTGCGATGCTTCTTCTGATGTATATGCCGCTGTAAAGGCCCTGGAGATCGGCCAGACCATCGACGCCGAGGGCTTCCTTTACTGGTATGAGGGCGTAAACCCGCACATCACTTCAGTGACCGTTGCAGAATAAAAAGCGGAAGGGGCCAGTCCCCTCCCTTTTGCCAGGAACCTAAAAAAGACCGGTACGCTCCCGGGCAGCCTCATGCCCCGGAAGGTACCGGTCTTTTTTTCCTATCGTTCGATATACTGGATGGCCACGCACCCGGGGCCGCCCTGGGCCACGAATACAGGGCTTAGATCCATCATCCGGATCTCGATCCCCTTAAATTCTGCTTCGATCATCTCACGGATGGCTCCGGCTTCTTTGGGAGCCGCCGCATGGACGATATAAAGGAGATACCGCCCATCGATCCCTTTTTTCTTCATATGGTCCATGATTCCGGACACAGCCGCTGACATGGTACGCTTCACAAAAAATTTATCCAGACGGGTGCCGTCCTCCGTCAGCCGCATCACCGGCTTCAGCTTAAGGACTGAACCCAGGGCCGCCGCCACAGGCGTCAGCCTCCCTCCGCGCTTTAAAAATCCAAAGTCCTGGGGGATCAGAAAAGATTCCGTCTTTTCCGCTGCACTCTTTAACCATTCCAGGATCTCGGGGATCCCCTTCCCCTCCTCCTTCATCCTCTGGGCCTTTTCCACCATATACCTGTGGGGGCCGCAAAGGGTCCGGCTGTTGAACACGGTGATCCTGTCCCGGCTTTCCACCATATCCCTGGCGCTTAAGGCACCATGATACGTCCCTGAAAGACCGGCGGCGACACAGATATTCAAAACATCCGCATCCTGATATTTCTCATAGACCTCCACAACATCCCCGATGGGAGGCTGGGAGGACCTGGGAATCTCTCCCTTTCCAATACGCCCGTAGAACTCTTCCATATCGATCTGTAAATCCCGACCATCCATATCTCCCACGCTGACACACAGGGGGATCACGTCAAATCCGGCCGCCTTCGTCTCTTCTTCTGTATAGAGCACAGAAGAATCCGTCACTATCTGTACCACGACAAAACCCTCCACTTTTTGATGTGGTTTTCAAAACCACTTTTTATAGTTTGCAATATATGTCGTGATTTGTCAATAGCTTGGTTCTAAAATCTTTATAAATTTGTATCAATCCAGCCGCGCGCAGCTCTGGACAGGAAAATTCGCTGAGCGCCTGCCTTCATAAGAGTTTTTCTGTTCGGAGCTCCATAGGGATGATGCCCTTACGGAAACAGAACGTATTTCTCGATCCGGCCATCCATCTCATACCAGATCCCGTACCAGAGATCCTCCAGATCCGGTCCGTCCGCTGCCAGAAAGCCGCAGATGATGCTGTCCGTTTCCGGGATCTCCACCGGGCCGTATACCAGATGGTTCCCCGGGATCTCCGCTATTTTTTCCTCCACCTGCTGCCGGTACTCCTCTGCCAAGGGGGCATCCCGGAATACGCCGGAGCCACTTTGCTCCAGAAACAGCTCCGTCATATCCTCCGGAAGAGGCTCCACGGTCCCGCCATCCTCCAGATACCAGAAGATCCGGCTGTCTCCGCCCTCCTTATATGCCTCCGTCACCACAAGAGCCGAATCGCGGCCCCCCACGACCTCTGTATACTGATCGCCCTGGACGACGATGGGGCCTGCCTCCTCCAGGGTAAAGGCCGCGGCCAGCTCAGATTTCCCATTGGCCTTCAGAAGGAAGGACAGGTACCCGAAGCTGCCGTGGAGAGAGATCTTTCCGCCGCTGACCCAGTCCAGCTCCGCCGCCGCACCATAGGCCTCTTTTTTCGCCTTCTCCAGATCCAGGACTGCCGCCGGGATTTTCTCCTCCCCGTCTCCTTCCCCAACCTTTCCCGCCAGGAAAATGGAGGTGGGACCGTCCGCTCCCCCAATGATGCTGAAGGACTCTGCGGTCTGCCCGTCTCCTGTCTTTCCTGCCAGGAAGATCGAGGTGGGACCGTCCGCTCCCCCGATGATGCTGACAGCATCCTGGGCCTTCCCGTCCGGAGCCATGAGAAAGAGTCCTGCGGCCAGAGCCACCAGGAGCAGAGCCAGGGCGGTCATCCAGGAGCCCGGCTTCCTGTAATTTAAAATATGCCGGATCCGTTCCCTGACACTGCTTTCCCCAAAGGCCAGGGGAATAAGCAGGGCGCTCCTCTCCTCCTCAAACCGGAGCAGAGCCAGGGAATAGGGCTTTCTGCTTTCCTCGCCCAGCCATTCCATCACCTTCTCATCACAGGCCATCTCCACATCCCGGCAATACAGGAGGAAGGCGGCCCATGCCAGTGGATTGAACCAGTGGATGACCAGGACTCCAAAAACAAATACCTTTGTCACATGGTCGTACCGGAGCCTGTGGGCCTGTTCGTGGGCCAGGATCAGCTCCCTTTCCCCTTTCCGCTCTTCACCAGAGCAGGCAGACGGAAGGAGTACCCTGGGCTTCCAGATCCCCAGCACCATGGGCATCTGGATCCGGTCCGTGATATATACGCGTTCCAGCCGCTTCCCCCTCACCGTACACTGGGCCTCCTCCGCCGGGACTGCATCAGAGATCCGCCGCTTCAGCAGCCCATACCAGAAAAGCCCTGTCAGAAGAAGGACTGCCATTCCGCCCAGCCACAGCCACTGGAACGCGAAAGCATAGATCTGCACCGGATCCGCAGATGCCAGAGGAGCTGGCTCCAGAAGCTGCCAGAGAAGTTCATTGACAGCCGAATCCACCGGCTCCAGTCCTGTGGACAGCTGGAGGACCGTGCCCGTGCCGGGCCTTCCATCCACCTCCACAGCCACCTGCCGGAGCGGTTCCGCCGCCGGAAACAGACCGGAAGCCGACGGGACCGGAATGAAAAACAGCAGCCTTCCAAAGGCAGCCAGCCACAAAAGGCACACATATTTTTTAGGAAACCGCTTCATCCCCAGGCGAAGCACCAGGACAGCCAGGATCACAGCGGCTCCCGTCAGGCTTCTGTTTAAAAGCTCCGTCATCGTACCTACGTCAAACAGGCTCATACGCTCCCTCCCTTCTCTTCCCTATGCTCCTCCTCAGACGCGCCGTTCCCGGGAACGGCTTCCTCGATAAGCCGTTGCAGCTCCCTGGCCTCCTCAGCCGTCAGCCTGCGTCCAGTCAGAAATGCATTGAGAAAGGCCGGAAGAGAACCGCCAAAGCTCCTTTCGATCAGCTGGCTGCTCTCCGCCCTCTGTACCTGCTCCCGGCCAATCAAGGACGTGACCGTGGCATCCTCGTTCTTTACAAAGCCCTTGGCCTCCAGCTTCTTTAAAACCGTATAGCAGGTGGATTTTTTCCACTCCAGCCGGTCTCTGGCCATTTTCGCCAGCTCCGTGGACCGCACCGGCTCCGCCTCCCAGATCAGATCCATAAACCGGTATTCGCTTTCATACAATTTCAGATCTGTCATAAATTCCCTCCTTATATCGGTCTATTGTAATAGTCCTCTTGTATTTTAAATCTATCACAATAGACCTATTTGTACAAGAAGAGAAACCTTACAGTTTTATGAACGAAAAAAGGCCGCTGCAAAGGGCAGGTTCATGACCCGCTTTTTGCAGCAGCCTCCAGGCTCCCCTATTCTGTGACCACCAGATAACATGCTTCTCCATAAAAGCCCCTGGCATCTCCCCGGCCGCTGTCCCACTCTGCCAGGATCTCATACATCCGGTCGGGCCTGAGCTCCAGCAGCTCCCCAGCTTCCAGGACCGTTTCCAAAACAGGCTCTGCATCCGCTTTCCCCATGTCGGCCCTGGAGTATTCCTTTATATTCATCCGGTCGGGAACCACTGTACAGGATACTGTATATAAAACGCCTTCAATTCCCTGGTGCTGCGTAAGCTCCAGCGGCTCCTGCTGTGGAAACATCTCCGTGGAAGCGGCTCCGCAGGCCGTGATCCCCTGCATTTCTCCGCCGGCTCCGCGTTTACAGTGCCATGTATAATTTCCCGGCTCCAGCCGAAGCTCTGCCAGGGTGGAGGAAAGAGAATCCTGGAGCCTCAGGACCGGCGGCTCCTGTAACGCCTGGACCGGAAGCTCAAATTCGGCTGTCAGCCCGTACTCTGTAAAGTCCCCAGGCCCCCGGAAATCCATGACCGGCTTCATCAGCCGGTACCGCCCCGGCTCCAATGTTCCGTAAAGCGCTTCCCAGTCTGCCTTCCACTCCACCGGCTGGTTTTCCGGCATGGAATAGGCAATACTATGAAAGGTCCACTGGCCATCTCTATATGGAACCGGCTCCCAGTCTGTGCCGTTCCAGACCTCCAGACTGTATTCCTCCCCAAATTCCATATTGAACTCCGTATGGTTCACCAGAGAAACCGTGATCCCTGTTTCTGTAACGTCCGTGATCTCCATGGTCACTCCCGGGAGGGGACCAGTCTCTGACTCTGCCTGGATCGTCTCCCCGGCGCCATCATCCCCGGATTCCCCGGCGCTGGGATTTTCTGTTCCCTGGTGTTCAGACGCCCCGATTCCCAGAGTTCCGGTGTTTTCTGTCTCAGCATTTTCTTCTGCCTCAAAGAGCGCAAAGCCCCTGTCATATTTTACATACAATTTTTTCGGTTCTTCCGGATCATAATAAATTTCCTGCCCCGGATTCAGATGGGTGCCGCAGAAATCCTCCGCAGGCCATTCCAAATTATTGACGGAAGCTACATTCCCCAAAAACTGCCAGCCGTCCTCCCTGGGAAGATCAAAGCCAGTGGCATTGTACAAGTACAGGGATCCATCATAAAAAACAGAGATCCGCTGTACCTCTTCAGAAGCATATCCGGTGGGAGCAGAGGTATCTGGTTCTGATGCTGTCCTGGCAGGAGTTCGACATCCTGACAGAAGCAGGCAGAAAAGTCCAAAAAACATAAACATCCTTTTTATCACAATATCGCCGCCTTTCTTTTTAATCAGAGGCCTTTAATGGTTTCCCCTGCGGTTCTGCGATCCTTTCATAAAACCAGTTCCATCTTGATCCATGTTCTGGCTTTTTTCATAGACCGCACCTCCTCCATTTTAAGACCGGGACATCAGATACTCTGCAATGTAATGATATGCCAGCACAGCAAAAGCAGGCATAATACAAATGTATGTCAGGACATTGCCGACCGTAAAATTGTAAGTGTTGGATACCTCGCCGTACTCCAGCAGGTACCTGCAAAGCAGCCCGGCAATCGTCAGGATAATTGATAGAAGGTAAACCCGTTTTTCTTTTTTTGCCCCATAAACTCTGGCAAATCCCAGACCGATCACTCCATAGGACACCACCAGAAAATAAATTTTTGAAAAATCCAGAGGGGAAACCGGGCTTAGGACCGGGAAAACAAAGTAGCCGGCAAATACCACATAGCCCAACAAAAATATCTTTACGGCACACGGGTATTTATTCTTGTATCTGGCACCGGCATTTCCCAGGGTAAAAGCCCCGGCCATTACCAGCACAAATGCGATCATCAGAAAGATCCACATATCATCACCCCTTCCTGTGTCCAGACAAACATGCACCGTTCTCTGTATATTTGTATTGTATCATAAAGTCATACCTGAATCCTTTATTTATTCTTACAATATGAAAACAGTATCATTTACAGCCTGTTTTCCCTGCCTGTCCCGTACCATTTCTGACGCGGGTATCTGTCCTGGATATCTTTCCAGGAACGAAACCGTTGACTCTTTCCCAGACGTGGCATATTACAGTCTTAGCAAGGAAACCGGACCCTGTTCCACAGCTAAAGCGCCCCCCCAGAGAGACCAATCTCTGGGGGCTCTTTTCGGGTTCGCTGTCTTTATCATTTCGTTCTAACCAATCGCGAATATAATAACCAGTTACGCTCGCAGTAACCGAAGCAAGAAATCAGATCCTGTATTTCAATGTTTTTAGGATTGCCACGCCAAACATGCCAGATGGGGGGGTCTGCGAAACAGGCGGCTGATTGAAAACAGTTTTCCCATTCTTCACCCCTGTCACGGCACATTGTTTTTTTACAGCAGGAAAAAGAAAGACCACGGCCAGCCAGTTTTTTCCCGGCTGTCCGTGGTCTTTCCAATATTCCTACGCCTCGTCCACCGCCCTGGCGATGTCCGTCCTGTAATATTTGTTGGCAAAAGAGATCTCCTCCACTGCCTTATATGCGTTTTCTCTGGCTTCCTTCACAGTGGCTCCGTTGGCAGTCACGCCCAGTACCCGGCCGCCGTTGGTGACGATCTGGCCCTGGCCGTTGAACTTCGTACCGGAGTGGAATACATAGTAATCCTCTTTATCCCTGAACTTCTCCAGGCCGTCGATCACAAATCCCTTCTCATAAGAAACGGGATATCCGTCGGAGGCCAGGATCACGCAGACGGTGGCCCGGTCGTTATCGAATTTCAGATCGATCTGGTCCAGGGTCCCGTCAATGCAGGCCTCAAATACATCCACAATGTCGTTTTCCAGTCTGGGCAGCACCACCTGGGCCTCCGGATCTCCGAAGCGGGCATTGTATTCCAGTACCTTGGGGCCGTCTTCCGTCAGCATCAGACCGAAGAAGATCACGCCCTTAAAAGGACGGCCTTCGGCCTTCATGGCGTCCACCGTGGGCTGGTAAATATGCTCCTGACAGTAGGCGTCCACCTCCTTCGTATAGAAGGGGCTGGGGGAATAGTTTCCCATACCGCCGGTGTTTAATCCCTGGTCTCCGTCCTTGGCCCGCTTGTGATCCTGGGCGGAGCTCATGATCTTCACCGTATTTCCATCCACAAAGGAAAGGACGGAAACCTCGCGGCCCGTCATAAATTCTTCGACCACGATCTCGTTTCCCGCAGAGCCGAACTTTTTATCCATCATCAGCTCACGGACTCCGGCCCTGGCCTCAGAAAGGTTCTGACAGATCAGCACGCCCTTTCCCAGGGCCAGTCCGTCGGCCTTTAATACAATGGGCATTTTTGCAGTCTCCAGGTATGCCAGCGCCGCCTCCGGATCCGTAAAGGTCTCATAGGCCGCCGTTGGGATCCCGTATTTTTTCATGAGGTTTTTGGAGAACGCCTTGGAACCCTCCAGAATGGCCGCTGCCTTGTTGGGGCCGAATACCCGCAGTCCAGCCTCCTGGAAGGCGTCCACGATACCGCCCACCAAGGGATCGTCCATGCCGATCACCGTCAGATCGATCTCCTTTTCTTTGGCAAAGGCCACCAGCTTTTCAAACTCCATGGGCTTGATATCCACGCACTCCGCCACCTGGGAGATCCCGGCGTTTCCCGGTGCGCAGTAGATCTTATCCACCCGGCGGCTCTGGGCCGTCTTCCAGGCAATGGCGTGCTCTCTTCCTCCGCTTCCTACGATCAGAACTTTCATTTTCCTCTCCTCCTGTAAACAAGGGCTGCGATCTTTCTATATCTGTCCGTTGGCGATCATATCAATGGCTCTTGGGAGGATCACCCACTCGGCCTCCTCCATGACCCGCCGCTGCAAAAGCTCCGGCGTATCCCCCGGCTTTACCTCCACCGCCTTCTGTAAAAGGATGGGGCCGGAATCCATGCCCTCGTCCACAAAATGGACAGTGGCTCCTGTGATCTTCACGCCCCTGGCCAGGGCGGCCTCATGGACCTTTAACCCATAATAGCCCACGCCGCAGAAGGACGGGATCAGGGACGGATGGATATTGATGATCTTATTCCTGTATTTTGCGATCATGGCCTCCGGGATCTTTACAAGGAAGCCTGCCAGGACCACCAGATCCAGGTCATAGGAATCCACCTTTGCCACCAGGGCCTCGTTAAAGGAAGCCCGGTCCGGAAAATCCTTCGGGGAGATGCACTCCGCCGGGATTCCATGGTTCCTGGCCCGCTCCAGGGCGTATGCACCCGGGTTATTGCTGATGACAGCCGCAACCTCTGCATTGGTGATCCTTCCCTGGTCCATGGCATCCAGGATGGCCTGGAGATTGGTCCCTCCTCCGGAAACCAGCACCCCGACTCTTAGCATAAGGTCACTCCCTTTTCGCCTGCCTCAATGGAACCAATGATATACGGCGTATCTCCTGCTGCCCTCATGGCTTCCATGGCCTTTTCAGCGTCAGCCGGATCCACGGCAACGATCATGCCGATTCCCATATTAAAGGTATTGTACATCATCTGCTCCTCGATCTGGCCCTTTTTCTGCATCATTCCGAAAATAGGCGGTACAGGATAGCTGTCCTTTCTGATCACAGCATGAACGCCGTCCTTTAACATACGGGGAACGTTCTCATAAAAGCCGCCGCCTGTGATGTGGCTGCATGCCTTTACGGTCACGCCGGCATTTTTCACGTTCTTTAATGCTTTTACATAGATCCTGGTGGGAGCCAGCAGGGTCTCACCCAGGGTCTTTCCCAGCTCGTCATAGTATGTATCCAGACCTTCCCGGTCCATTTCCTTCTCAAACACCTTTCTCACCAGAGAGAAACCATTGGAATGAACGCCTGTGGAGGCCATGCCGATGAGAACGTCTCCGGCAGCCAGGTTCTCGCCTGTGATCATTTCCTTCTTATCGCAGACGCCCACAGCAAAACCGGCCAGATCGTACTCGTCCTCTGCCATGAGGCCCGGATGCTCCGCAGTCTCTCCGCCGATCAGGGCAGCTTCCGACTGGAGGCATCCCTCGGCCACGCCCTTAACGATATCCGCGATCTTTTCCGGATAGTTCTTGCCGCATGCGATATAATCCAGGAAGAATAAGGGCTCTCCGCCTGCACAGGCAATGTCGTTGACGCACATGGCAACGGCGTCGATGCCGATGGTATCGTGCTTATCCATGATCATGGAAAGCTTCACCTTGGTTCCGCAGCCGTCGGTACCGGAAAGCAGCACCGGCTCCTCCATCTCTTTGATCTTCGCCAGGGAAAAGGCGCCGGAAAAGCCTCCGAGACCGCCTAAAACCTCTTCACGCATGGTCTTCTTCACATGCGCCTTCATTAATTCCACAGACTTATAACCAGCTTCAATATCTACTCCGGCTTTCTTGTAATCCATACTTTCCTCCTAAAATCCAGGGTTTTCGTTTGTGTTTCCGTTTTGTGCGCCTTATTTCTTCATGGATGCCAGATACTCTTTGTATCCGGTCTTGTCTAACTTCTCCGCTTTTCCTACGACTTCATTTTTCATCTTTTCAGAGTATGCCTTTAACCGGGAAAGGAGCTCCGGATCAGAGGCAGCCAGGATCTTCGCTGCCAGGATCCCTGCGTTCTTTCCTCCGTTGATGGCAACCGTGGCCACCGGGATGCCGGAAGGCATCTGGACAATGGAATAAAGGGAGTCCACGCCGCCCAGATCAGACGTCTTCATGGGGATGCCGATGACCGGCATGGGGAACAGGGCCGCGCACATGCCCGGTAAATGGGCCGCCTTCCCGGCTCCGGCGATGATCACCTTTACTCCCCGCTCCTCGGCGGTCTTTGCATAGTCAAAGAAAATATCCGGCTCCCTGTGGGCGGAAATTATGGTCATTTCAAAATCGATCCCCATCTCTTCAAGGAAGTCTGCGGCCTGGGCCATTACCGGCATATCCGAATCGCTTCCCATTACAATGCTTACTTTTGCCATTGTCAACACTCCTTCATAGGTAGATGATTATTAATAAGTAATTCTAATAAAAACTAGTAAGATGAATCATTCTTCTTATGAATCATAATACTAGCTTTTTATTTACCTGTCAAGTGCCTGGTTCAACTCTTCTGTTCCCGGGAGCACAAAACGGCCGTCCTTTATGATGGAGACCCGGGTTCCGCCAGGCTCCACGCCGGTGATGCTGCCCAGCTCCTTATAGGGGATGGTGATATCCTTATGGACACCGAAATATGCCCGGGAAACATCCTCCTTCCTTAAAATGGAGATCTCGTTGTCCCTGGCAGTCATCTCCTTGCCGTCGGGGTTATACATGGGGCTGTCCTCGAACCAGCTGTAACAGGTGTCGCCCACAGCAAAATGGGGGCCCATTTTCTCCACGATCAGGATCGGCAGCCGGTCTGTGATCCCGAACCGCTCGGCCATGGCGTAAGCCGTGGTATTGGTGCCGATGGCAAATTCTCCCATGGGAAGGGTCTCATGCTGGTTCATGATCTCCTGGACCACCAGCTTTCTTCCTGCCTCGGCGGCTTCCTTTCTTTCCTGCTCTCCGGCCAGGGGCAAAAGCTCCTCCAGGAAGTTGCCGCAGGATACGGAGGTCACCCGTCCCTCCTTAAATTCCATGGTCAGATCTTTAAACTGGATGCCGCTGATATAAACGCTTCCCACATGCAGGAGCCCTTCCGTTCCGGAAAGCCTCGGAGAGGTAAACACCTCTCCCAGAGGGATGTTTACATCAGCCACACAGTTTTCAAACCGGGTCTGGGAGGCCGGATCAGAAAGCTCCGCCAGATCGATGCGGAGGTTCGTCCGGTTCTCTCCATTTCCCAGGACCTCCACGTATTCCGCCCGGTCCAGGGCGTCGATAATGTGCTGCTGGATCTTCTGATATTTTACGTAATCCAGTGTATTGATGTCGATGGTCTCCTTAAAGATCTCCTCAAAGTCCGGTCCGATGGAAGGCAGCGGGAAGGCGATGATCGTAAAGCTGGTCTCGTCGCCCGGGATATACTGGTTCACCACCGGCATGGACAGATTCCTGTATTCCAGGAACAGCCTCTGCTGCCTTTCTGTGAAGGACCAGGCCTCTTCCTTATTGACCGGAGAAAAGCTGTCCTCTCCAAAGGTCTCCACCACAGCCGGCCCGGCGTATTCTGCGGCTTCCTTTTTGTACTGCTCGTAGGCAGTCTTTAAAACGGAGAGCTTCCGGTCCCGGAACGCCTTATCATAATAAACGGCGCTGTCATACCTGTGGTCATAGTCATACTGCTTATTGGGCGAAGAGGAGGTGTATCCCGCTCTTCCTGCCGGGTTTTTATTGACGCTGTCCACGGCCGCCCGCATGAAGATCACAGAAAGCCCATGGGCCTCAAAATTTTTCACAGCCTGGCGGATCATCCGCTCGAATCCCAGGGGATAACGGATCAGCACGGTCTTTTTCTTTGAAAGATCGCGGCCCATGACGGCAAATCCCCGGATATATCCGTCGGTATATGTATCCGCCATGCAGCGGATGGTCTCCTCCGGAAGACGGTTCAGGAAACCGGCTGTCTGGAGCTCCTGCTCTGAAACATACTCGCCGAACCGGTACAGGTAGGACAGATCAGAAAGATCGCTTTCCATGATGATCTTCTTTGCAAAGTCCAGGGACGGGTCCAGGAATTCCCGGATCCTGTATGTTAAGGTCACGTCGCAGTAATCGCTGACGCACCAGTACAGGACGTCCTTCACTTCCCTTTCTGTGGGAACGTCTTCCTCGAACAGATTATAGATCTCGATCAAGGCCTCGTTTCCGATGACCATTTCTAACATCCGTCCCTCAAAGGCGTAGGCGATATCGCCCCGGATCTCGGCGTACAGGAAGCAGAGCAGCCTTCCCAGCTCCTTTCCCAGCCGGCTCACCGCCCAGGCCGGATTTCCGTAGCTCGTCTCATACCGTTCCCCCCGGATATCCTCATAGAGCTTTTCATTGAGCTCCTTAAGCTCCTCTCCGGTCCAGGAACCAAAGGTTCCTTCCTCCACTGCCTCCATGACCCTGCCGCAGAGCCCGATAAACCGGGACATGGCCGTAAAGAAATCCCTGTACGGCTCCGTTACTGTCTGCTCCTCCTGAAATTTAAGGATCCGCGCCATGGAAAGCTCATACCGCTCTCTGATCAGCTGCTGTTCCATTTTTCCCTCCATTTTCCGCCCTGCCCGGCTCCAGGCCGGACCGGCTTCCCATTCTTTTACGATATACCCGTTTACAGGGCTATAAAGATCACCGCCAGCCACAGGACCACCAGGATCCCTGCGGCTATGAGGCTGACCTTTGCCAGTATATAATTCTTTTCCCTCTCTAAAAAAGAAAAGATCCCATAGACCAGGGACGAGGCCGCCGTCAGGATGCTGCAGAATCCCAGAGCGGCCGCCACCAGCGGCGCATTCCCCCCGGTCACATACCCCAGGGCCAGGGCGGCGGCTCCAAAGAGAAGGGAAACCGCCGCCAGCCCCGCTGCCACAAGGCTGGCCTTTGCCAGGGGCTTTTTTATATACGATACTTTATTTCCGATACGCTGCACTATATCTTCTCCATATCTTTCTGGCTCCGCAGAAGATCAGATACCCTGCCAGAGCTCCGATGGTATTTAAAAGCAGGTCGTCCACGTCAAAGCTTCCCACCCGGAATGCCAGCTGGGTCGTCTCAATACAGAGGCTGAACACCGCTCCCAGAAGGGTCGTGGTGTACCAGCGGTCCACCCGGCTCCAGATCTCCGGAAGGAAGAACCCAAATGGCATGAACGCCGCCATGTTTCCGACAATATTTAAAAATACGGCTCTCCAGCCCAGCACATCCGCATGGGTCAGAAAGCGCCTGATCTCCTTTAACGGGGTCAGATTATAGCTGTAACCGGCCCGGATGCCGGGAGTCCGCCCCATCTCCTCCGCAAAAAACAAAAAATACGTCAGCAGCACCAGATACAGGACAAAAAACAGGAAGCCCAGCTTCCGGTGCCTTTCATTCTTAATAAAAAAATCCACGTTTTATTCCAAACAGACCCTGGGCCTGATACTTTCTATATTATTGTTTCCATCTGACAATTTCCGATTTGTCCCTTTTTGCACAGATAAGATGCCGTCCCCAGGACAGCATCTTATCTGGTGTATCTTATGATTAAAATGTGATCTCTGATTTTCTCTTAAGGAGCAGAGCGCCGTTTATAATGGCGATGATGCCTGCTGCCAGGCCCACAGAAGCGACTACGATCCCGACAGCAATGCTGGCGGCGCCTGTATTGCGCATGGTCTTATAGATTCTTTCCATGACGTGTCCTCCTCTATTTTACACCATACTGCTCATAGTATGCATCGATGGCAGCCTTTAATGTGTCGTCGATCACAACTTTTCCTTTATACTCTCTGTTGTAAAGGTGCTCCACCACTTCCTTCATGGTCACGATGGCCGTGGTCTTGAAGCCGTACTTTTCCTGGATCTCTGTAAGGGCAGATTTTTCTCCCTTTCCTCTTTCGCAGCGGTCCACAGAAACCACCAGTCCCAGAACGTCCACATTTCCCTGGGCCTTGATGATCGGAAGAGTCTCCTCGATGGAGGTTCCCGCTGTGGTCACATCCTCGATGATGACTACCTTATCGCCGTCGGCAATGGGGCTCCCTAAAAGGATCCCCTTATCGCCATGGTCCTTTACCTCTTTTCTGTTGGAGCAGTATTTGATATCTGCGTCAAAATGCTCGCTTAAGGCCATGCTGGCAGCAACGGTCAGGGGGATTCCCTTGTAGGCCGGTCCAAACAGCACGTCAAACTCTGTTCCAAAGGTATTCTGGATGGCCTTTGCATAGTACTCTCCCAGCTTTCTTAACTGGGCGCCGGTGCGGTAAAAGCCTGTGTTCACGAAGAACGGGGTCTTTCTTCCGCTCTTTGTTACGAAATCACCAAACTTTAAAACACCGCAGTCCACCATAAATTCAATAAATTCCTGCTTATATTTTTCCATTTTCCGAATCCTTTCTCTGTTTTGCGGATTCGGGACACTGGCCCTAACGGACCGCCCCGATCAGCTCATTGATATCTTCCACTCCGTACTTTTTCATGTACGCTTCGATCCCGTCCACGATCTCTGCCGTTGTGCAGGGGTTCACGAAGTTGGCCGTTCCCACTGCCACAGCTGTGGCTCCGGCCAGAATAAATTCCAGGGCGTCGTCGGCAGTCATGATGCCGCCCATGCCGATCACCGGGATCTTCACTGCCTGGGCTGCTTGGTACACCATACGCACCGCCACCGGCTTCACCGCCGGACCGGACATTCCGCCGGTCTTATTGGCCAGGGCAAAGGTCCTCCGGTTGATATCGATCTTCATTCCCGTAATGGTATTGATCAGGGATACCACGTCGGCCCCTCCTGCCTCCACAGCCTTTGCCATTTCGGAAATATCCGTCACATTGGGAGAGAGTTTCATAATCACCGGCTGCTTTGCCACTTTTTTAATGGCGGCTGTGATATCCTCCGCCACCTTCGGATCCTGTCCAAAGGCCAGGGCTCCGGCTTTTACGTTGGGACAGGAGATGTTGATCTCCAGCATGTCCACATCCGTCTCGCCCAGGCGCTCCACCACGTCCAGATAGTCTTCCTTTGTTTTTCCGCAGACATTTACGATGATCTTCGTATCATACTGCTTTAAAAACGGGATATCCCGCTCGATAAACACGTCCACGCCCGGTCCCTGAAGGCCGATGGCGTTTAACATGCCGCCGTATACCTCTGTCACCCTGGGCGTCGGATTTCCCGGCCAGGGTACGTTGGCGATCCCCTTGGTCACCACGGCTCCCAGACGATTCAGATCTACCATCTCGCCGTATTCCATACCGGACCCGAAGGTGCCAGAGCAGGTCATCACCGGATTCTTAAGCTCGACTCCGGCTAAATTCACCTTTGTGTTCATGCTTAATCCTCCTTTACTTTTACCGTTCCGCACATACAGCCGCCGGCGATCCGCTCCCTCTGCTCCTCAGAGGAAAGCAGCTCCACCTCATCCGCTAAGAATACGGGGCCGTCCTTGCAGACTCTCTTGTTTTTCACGTTGCTGTGCTCGTCCACGTCCTTACTGTGGCAAACGCAGCCCAGGCATGCGCCGATGCCGCAGGCCATCTTCTCCTCCAGGGAGATCCAGCACTCGATGCCGTTTTCTGCTGCATACGCCTTAAGGGCCTTTAACATGGGCGTAGGACCGCAGGCATAGATCACATCGGCCTTTAAGCTGCCCGCTCGGATGGCGTCGATGACGTTTCCTTTCGTTCCGACGCTTCCATCCTCAGAGGCGATGACCACCTCTGCGTATTTTCCGATCTCATCTGCCAGGAAGGTCTCCGCATCCCGGTAACCTAAAACGGCGGTCTTTTCGCATTCTAAGTTCTTTGCCAGCTCTAACATCGGCGGGATCCCGATGCCTCCTCCGATAAGAAAGGCCTTCTTATCCTTTAACGGAAACCCGTTTCCCAGAGGCCCCATGATGTCCAGCGTATCCCCGGCCTGGTATCTGGAAAACTCCAGAGTCCCGGCTCCGGCGATCCTGTACACGATGCGCAGTCTTCCCTTTTCCTTATCGGCTTCACAGATACTGATGGGCCGCGGTAAAAGTTTTGAGGGGTCGTTGGTGTAGACTGCGATGAACTGGCCGGGTCTGGACGCCTCCGCCATTTCCGGCGCATCCAGCCACATGCTGAAGATCCCCTCCGCCAGCTTCTCCTGGCTTACGATTGCTGCTCTCACTTTTTTCTGTGCCATGGCTTCCTCCTTAGAGAACGCTGTTGATATCAGCGATCATGTCCATAACTGCCTGTCTGGACGCCTCTGCGAAATGCTCCGGGCCGAACTTGGCGTATTTTTCCTGCTTGTAAGCCGCGATGATGCCGCGGGAGGAGTTGACCACCGCACCGAGTCCGTCTTCATTGAAGCAGTTGGCCAGATCCTTTGCCGTACCGCCCTGGGCGCCGTAGCCCGGCACCAGGAAGTAGGTATGGGGCATCAGCTTTCTTAAGATCTTGCTCATTTCCGGATAGGTGGCTCCCACAACGGCCCCCACATTGCTGTATGTACCGTCCATGCAGTCTGCACCCCACTCCACGACCTTTTCAGCCACCAGCTCATACAGCGGTCTTCCGTCGATGAGACGGTCCTGGAACTCGCCGCTGGAGGGATTGGAGGTCTTTACAAGGACGAACAGTCCGCGGTCCTCCTCCCGGCACACGTCCACAAAGGGCTTTACGCCGTCGGTTCCCAGATACGGGTTCACAGTGATAAAATCGGTATCAAAACCGGAGCATACATTGCTGCCGACCTTTACCTTTCCCAGATGTCCCACCGCATAAGCAGAGGACGTGGAGCCGATATCGCCGCGCTTTACGTCTCCGATCACCAGAAGTCCCTTCTGCTTGCAGTATTCCACGGTTCTGGCATATATTTTAAGTCCCTCAATGCCAAACTGCTCATACATGGCAATCTGGGGTTTCACTGAGGGAATCAGATCATAGGTGCTGTCAACGATTTCTTTATTGAACTGCCATACGGCTTCCGCAGCTCCTTCTAATGTCTCTCCAAACTCCTTAAACGCGTTCTGGACGATGTGAGACGGAATGTAGCTTAACATCGGGTCAAGACCAACACAGATAGGTGCTTTTGTTTTCTGGATCTTCTGTACCAGCTGACTAATCATAGTTTCCTCCTTCAATGCAGTTCCATTTCCTGTATTTCTATTTCCTATAAAACCTTATTCTTATAGATTTTAGCATAAGAAAGAACGGCTTTCAAGCCCCAAGTGAAAAGATTTGGGGCTTGAAAGAAGGGGGGTTCCCTGATCATTCCAGGGATCCCAGCAGAGACTCAAACACATCCAGAGCAGCGTTTACCACTCCCGGCCCCTCCATATCGAGGCCGCAGAGCTTTAAAAGCTCTGTGGGTTTCATGGAGGATCCGCCCTTTAAAAAGTTAAAATAGCCCTCCAGGGCATTTTTATCTCCATCGAAGATCCTCTGACCGATGGTAACGGCAGCGGCAAAGGCCGTGGCGTACTGGTACACGTAGAAGGTATAGTAAAAGTGTGGGATCCGTGTCCACTCCACGTCGATCTTCGGATCCACACACATATCCGGGCCAAAATATTTTTCATTGAGTCCGTGATAAAGAGAGCAGAGGGCATCCGCAGTCAGAGGGATGCCGTCCCGGCACATCTTATGGGTCTCCCACTCAAATTCGGCAAACATGGTCTGGCGGAACATCACGGAACGGAACCGGTCCAGAAGCTGGAAGATCAGGGATTCCTTCTCCTCCCTGGTCCCTGCCTGCCGGATCATGTGCTGGAACAGGATCACCTCGTTGCAGGTGGACGCCACCTCCGCTACAAAAATGGTATACCCGGCGTAGGCCGGCGGCTGGGCGTGGTCTGAATACCAGGAATGGAGGGAGTGGCCCATCTCATGGGCCAGGGTAAGGACAGAATCCAGGCTGTCCGTATAGCTCATGAGCACATAGGGATGACAGCCGTATACATGACGGGAATATCCGCCGCTCCGCTTTCCCTGGTTTTCGTAGACATCGATCCACCGGCTGGAAAAACCCGTTTCCAAAAGCTTCCCATACTCCTCTCCCAAAGGCTTTAACCCCTCCAGGATCAGACTTTTCCCCTCCTCATAGGGATACTTCTTATCCGTCCCTCCTGCCAGGGGGACAAACAGGTCGTACATATGGATCTCTGGAAGACCCAGCCGTTCCTTTCTCAGCCTCACATACCTGTGCAGGGCCGGAAGCCGGCTTCCAATGGTCTCCAGAAGGCTGTCATAGACCTGCTCCGGCACCTCGTTGGCCGCCAGGGACATTTCCCGGCTGGAGCTGTAATTTCTCGCCCTGGCCGTAAAGCAGGCCTGCTTTACATGGCCCTCATAGGCTGCTGCCAGGGTGTTGGAAAACTGGCGGTAGCTGCTGTAATAACTATGAAAGACCGCCTGCCTCAGACTCCGGTCCCGGCTTTCCATCAGCATTCCATAGGAGCCGTGGGTCACAGGGATCTCCTCTCCGTCTCCCCCGCGGACTGCCTGGAAACGGACGTCCGCATTGTTGAACATGGTAAAGATCGCAGAAGGAGCCGCCGCCATCTGGCCAAAGCCCGCCAGAAGCCGTTCCTCCCTTTCGCCCAGCATATGCTCCTTCCTGGCCAGGATCCGCTCCAGATACAGCCGGTACCCGGAAAGCGCTCCGCCTTCCAGGAAGCCCTTCATGACCGGTTCCGGGATTCCAAGGAACTCCGGCTCTGCAAAGGAGGATGCCTCCATAGCCCGGGATAAAAGAAGCTGCGCCCGGGATAAAAGGGCCTGGGAAGCGCTCTGGGACGTATCCTCGTCTCTTTTCTGGATCGCGTAAGCCAGAAGCCTGGAAAATTTCAGATCCATGGCCACATCGTGATCCAGGTACTCCTTCAGCACAGACGCGTCCTCCCCTAAACGGCCCTTAAAGCCATCATACCGTCCGATCCCGCTTTCCAGCTCTGCAAAAAGCTCCTCCAGAGCCTCCTCTGTGGGGATCAGATCCCGCAGATCCCACTGAAACTGCGGATCCATCTCACTGCGTTTTTTTAATGCCTCTGCCATAAAAACTCTCCTTTCCTCCCGGACATGCCTCCCGGCTCGGGGCTTTCTTATCCGATCAGCCCCGCCATCAGGGGAACGGCGATCACGGTCATCAGGCCTGCTACGGCAATGGAAAGGCTGCTCATGGCGCCCTCCACTTCTCCCAGCTCCAGGGCCTTGGAAGTCCCGATGGCATGGGCCGCCGTTCCCAGGGCCAGCCCCTTTGCAATGGGCTCCCGGATCCCCACCAGCTTAAACCAGCCTTCCGCCACGATGTTCCCCAGGATACCGGCAAATATGATGCTGACGATGGTGATGGTCACGATACCTCCGGCCTCCTCCGACACGCCCATGCCGATGGCTGTGGTGATGGATTTGGGAAGCAGGGATACATAATGCACATGCTCCAGACGGAATATCAGGGACATGACAAAAATACTCAGGGCGCTTCCTGCCACTCCGGTGGTGATCCCGCAGAGAACGGCAACAAGGTTTTTCTTTAAAAGCTCCAGCTGCTTATACAGGGGGATCGCCAGGCAGACTGTGGCCGGAGTTAGGAAGTAGCTGATATAGGACGCTCCCTCACTGTACTCCCCGTAAGAGATCCCTGTGGCCTTTAAAAAGGCCATCACCAGAAGGATCGCAACCAGAAGGGGGTTCAGAATGGCCCACCCCAGTTTTTTCTTTAAGGCCATCCCCACAAGATAGGCGGCCACGCTTACAAACATCCCAAAATATAACGGCATCTAGTTCTCCTCCTTTTTCTGTCGTCTGATGATCCACTCTGCCGATTTTCCCGTCACCGTCATGACGACCAGCGTGGAAACCACGGTGATGACGAAAAAGGGGACCAGGATGGCCTTCAGTTCGTCAAATTTCTCAATGAGGCCCACTGCTGACGGAATGAACATCAGAGGCATCAGATCCAGCAGCAGATTGCCGGTGGCCTGGACGTCCTGAAGCTTCACCGCCCCGGAGCATAAAAGCCCAAGAAGGATGAACAGGCCGTAAACTCCTGCGGGCACCGGAAACGGGATCCACTGGTTCAAGAGCTCGCCGGTCATGGTGATCCCAAAGATAATGGCGATTTCCTTCAGATATTTCATAATTATTCTCCTCTCCTTATGAATATCCCCATTTTAGCACCGTCTGTCTCTCCGGGCAACAAATTATACAAAATTTTCCGCATTTTCTTCCGGCCTTCTTGCATTTCCATCTGATACCTGTTACTATCTGAGATACTGGATCCGGGAATCAGGGGACAAAGCAGGCCATTGTCCTGACCCGGATCAGACTATACCAGGAGGATTCTTCTATGGATATCACCATTTCTTCCAGCCTGACACCCAGAGAAAAGGATAAAATTTTCCTTCTTCTGGACGCATGCTATAAAAAAGAGCCCGTTTCCCTGACCTTTCCCACCGAGGAAGCCGATCATTATCTCCTGGCCTGGGAAAACGGCCGTCTCCTGTGCGCAGCCGCGCTTTTAGAGGAGGATGAGACCGTTTATGAATGCACCGCCTTCACCCGGCCGGACTGCCGGAGAAACGGCATCTTTGGAGCCGTTCTTGAAAAGGGCCTTTCCCTTCTTCCGGAGGATACGGAGCTTTTATTCTATATAGACAAAAAAAGCCCCGATGCCCTGGAGGCCGTAACGGCCCTGGGCGCAGAGCTGCTTTCTGACGAGCATATGATGGAGCTGGCATCAGACGCCGTCTCTGCCATGAAAGGCATGGGAAAAACGGGAGACCTGATGGTCACAGAGGCCATGGAGGGAGAACAGGCCATCCTGGTCTTTTCTGACGCCCACGGCTCTCTGAACATCTCCCTTTACGGCACCCACTATTACCTGTACGGCTTTGAGATCCGGGAGGGCCAGAGAGGGCAGGGCTTCGGGACCAGCCTACTTATAAAGGTGCTGTCCTTCCTGGCGGAAAGAGAGCCTCTTCCGGTGACGCTCCAGGTATCCGGCTCCGGCGGCCCTGCCCTTTCCCTGTATAAAAAAACAGGGTTCCGCATCACCGAAACCCTGTCCCGTTATCTGTACTAAGCTTTGGACACCCAGCCGTTCTGCCTATTGGCCGCGCCGGTCTGCCAGACGGATGTTAATCCTTGTCAAACTGCAGGAGCCTGGACGGATCCGCCCGGTTCTCGATCTTCTGGCGGATGGACTGCATCTTTAAGTCCGTCTGGGCAATGATCTCCGCGCACTCCTTTAATTCCTCGCTGATCTCGCCCGAGTCGTCCAGATCCTTTTTATACTTCATCTGGTGGTCCAGGCTGGCCCAGAAGTCCATGGCCATGGTGCGGATCTGGACCTCCACCCGCATCTTTTCTTTCCGGTCGGAAAAGAATACGGGGATCTCAATGATCATATGGTAGCTGCGGTAGCCGTTGACCTTGGGACAGCGGATATAGTCCTTTACCATAAGGACGTTCACATCGTCCTGGCGGGCCAGCATCTCAGCCACCACATAGATATCGTCGATGAAGGAGCAGATCACCCGGATCCCGGCCACATCGTAAAGGTTTTCCGCCACCGACTGGACGCTCACCGAGTATCCCCGGCGTTTCAGTTTTTCCAGAATGCTTAATGGCTTCTTCACCCTGGATTTGATCATCTGGATGGGGTTTCTCTGGTAGCGCACCGCCAGATCGTCGTTGAGCACCTCCAGCTTGGTCTTCACTTCCCGGATAGCACAGGTATACATCATCATCATCTCCCGGAACTGGAGTGCCTCATTGAGAAAGCTGTCCGGGATATCCACGGTCATAGGAGCATTTACGGCAGACTGTACAAGGCCGCCGCTGGGATTCATAGTAATGTTCATTTATATGTACCTCACTGATCTCATTGGAATTTTCTTTTCTCCATTATACATGATATGGGATGGCTTCTCAATGAAAGAATACTTAATTTTCTGTGAACCTTTCCATAACCTGTCCATTGGATTCTTTACAACGGGAACAAACCATGCTATGATAATCATAGATGTAACTGGCAGACAAAAAACTTGCCTGCATCACCACACAAGAATCCTTGGGAGGGTAAAATAATGAAAACTCTAGGCTACTACAATGGCAATTACGGACCGCTGGAAGAAATGACCGTGCCCATGAATGACCGTGCCTGCTACTTCGGCGACGGCGTTTACGAGGCGACTCTTGCAAAAAACGGAAAGATCTTCGCTTTAAAGGAGCACCTGGACCGCTTCTTCAACAGCGCCGGACTTCTTAAGATCGAAATTCCCTACACACGGGAAGAGCTGACCTCCATCCTTTACGATATGCTGGCAAAAATGGACGACTCTGAGATCTTCATTTACTGGCAGGTGACCCGCGGCACAGGGATCCGCCAGCACCAGTTCCCGGCTGCCGGAACAAAGGCGAACCTGTGGATCTTCATGAAGCCCGGAAAGCACGGCGATTCCAGCAAGCGTCTGAAGCTGACCGATATGGAGGACACCCGTTTCCTTCACTGCAACATCAAGACACTGAACCTGCTCCCCAACGTTATGGCTGCTGAAAAGGCAGAGTCCATGGGCTGCGGAGAATGCGTATTCCACCGTGGAGACGTGGTGACGGAATGTGCCCACAGCAATGTTTCCATCATCAAAGACGGCGTTTTCAAGACCCATCCCACCGACCACTACATCCTTCCCGGCATCACAAGGATGCACCTGGTACAGATCTGTAAGGACAACGGGATCCCTGTGGATGAGACTCCCTTCACCATGCAGGAGCTGATGGACGCCGACGAGGTCATCGTTTCCAGCTCTACTAAGTTCTGTGCACCGGCCTGCGAGATGAACGGTACTCCCATCGGAGGAAAGGCTCCCGAGCTGGTAAAGATCCTTCAGGAAAAATATCTGGAAAAATTCGAGAACGAAACAAAATAAAATATAGAAGGCGGCCCCGGGATCCAGTTCCAGGGCCGCCGCTTTTTATACTCCGGCTTTTTTACAGATATCGGCAAGACAGCATCGTTCACAATGGGGCTTCGTTCTGGCGGTGCACACATCCCGTCCATGGAACACCAGCCGATGGCAGAAATCGCTTCCCTCGTCCGGGGGGACCAGCTTCCACAGCTCCATCTCTACCTTCTTCGGTTCCTTTATGCCGTCCACCAGGCCCATGCGGTTCACCAGACGGATGCAGTGGGTGTCCGTGACGATGGCCGGTTTTCCGAACACATCCCCCATGATCAAATTTGCACTCTTCCGCCCCACTCCCGGCAGCTTTAAAAGGGCGTCAAAATCGTCGGGCACTTTTCCCCCGTACTGCTCCCACAGGATCTTCATACAGGCGCTGATGTCCCTGGCCTTGCTGTGTCCCAGTCCGCAGGGCTTTACGATGGCCTCGATCGCATCGGGATCCGCCTGGGCCAGGGACTCCACATCGGGGAATTTCTCATACAGCTTTTCCACTACCACGTTGACCCGGGAGTCGGTGCACTGGGCCGCCAGCCGGACGCTGACCAAAAGCTTCCATGCTTCGTTATAATCCAGTGTACAGCCCGCCTCCGGGTATTCCTTTTTCAGCCGGTCTATGATCTCCAGAGCCAGCTTTTTTCTTTCGTTTTCCATAAAACCTCTCCTTTATATCTGCTTCTATGGCATCCGTTTTCCCACTACACAGGCCCTTTGTCCGCTTCCACCTCATAGACCACATAGGGATGGCTTACATGATACCCAAGCTTCTCTGCCAGAGCTGCGGAGATCTCCGTATGGGCATCCCAGGACGGATAAAGCCCCCGCTCCAGGCATTCCAGGATCAGCGCCGCCCCGCAGGCAGAGGCCAGGCCCCAGTTCCTCATATCCTCCCGGGTATCGATCTCGATCTCAATGGCGTCCCGGCTCCTGGCATAGGAGGAGGCTCCCGCCAGCAGCTCGTTTCCCCGGAGGGCCGCCACCCCCAGTCCCATGGCTTCATACGCTTCACAGGAGGGAAAGCAGGAAACCAGGTCCCGGCTCCATTCCTCCTTAAGACATGCTCCGTATAACTCCCCATGGATCCGGGAAAGGGTGATCCCCGCAGGAAGCGTCTCCGCCAGGGTCCGCAGCCTGCCAGGGTCGAAGCAGTCCCCCTCTTTTTTTATGGCATACCGGGTATGCTCCCTGGCCCGGTCCCCCAGGACCTTTTTTATAAGCTCCCGCCAGGCTGCATCCGGCGGCGCCAGGAGCAGATACTGCCGCCCATAATCCCAGGCTATGAGCCGTTCCTCTGGCTTCCCCGCCAGGAAACAGAAGTCTCCCAGGACAGCCGCTGCCGAGTCCATGCCGCCTGCGGTCCCATAAACGCAGCCCATCCCTCCCTGGAGACAAGCGTCGATCATCACTTCCCTGCGGCCGGAAAACAGCAACGCTGCCATGTCCGGATCCTCCAGCCTGTAAATTCCCTCTGGAATCTTCATCCCGCAGCCTCCTTTACCTTTTTTAATACTGATACCGTTTCCTTTTTGCCGCCAGGAAGACCAGGGTCACGGCCGCCGCCACCAGTTCGGCTCCCACAATGGAGCCCCAGATGCCGTCCACGCCCCAGATCAGCGGAAACACCAGGACTGCCGTGATCTCAAACACCAGGCTCCTCAAAAAAGCGATGGCCGCCGAAGTAAGCCCATCGTTTAAGGCCGTAAAGAAAGCAGAGCCGAAAATGGCGCCCCCGGAAAACAGAAATGAAAATGAGTAGATCAGAAAGCCCCTGGCCGTCAGCTCCATGAGCCCAGCGTCGTATCCCACAAAAAGCTGTGCCAGCGGCCTTCCCAGAAGCTCCGCCGCCCCGAACATGGCCGCGGAGGAAACTAAGATCACCGCAAAGCTTTTCTTTAACAGGCTGTGAAGCTCCAGGCGGTTTCCGGCCCCGAAATGGAAGCCCACCACTGGAGCCACTCCAGTGGAATATCCGATGAATATGGACAAAAAGACCATGTTCACATACATCAGGACCCCATAGGCAGCGATACCGTCCTCACCGGCATACTTTAAAAGCTGGAGATTATAGAGCATCCCCACCAGGGACATGGAGATATTGCTCATAAGCTCTGAGGAGCCGTTGATGCAGGCTTTGACCAGGGCCCTTTTATCCAGGGATGTCTTTCCCAGCCGGAACAGGCTGCCGTTGGGCCGGGAAAAATAGATCAGAGGGATCAGGCCGCCCAGAGACTGGCTTAAGGCCGTGGCCATGGCCGCTCCCGGGAGCCCCCACCGGAACACGGCCATGAACAGGTAGTCCAGAACCATGTTTGTGACCCCGGAGACCACTGTCACCGCCAGACCCAGCCTCGGCTTCTGGGCTGTGATAAAGAAAGTCTGGAATTCATACTGGAGCATGAACAGGGGAAGGGCCGACAATACGATCCTCCCGTAGATCACGCAGTTTTCCAGCATGATCCCCTCTGCTCCCAGAAGCCTGGCCACAGGCCGGATCAGAACCATCCCCAGAATACCGATCCCAACGCCGCAGCCGGCTGTCACATAGACAAACATAGAAAAAAGGCGCTGAGCCTTTTCATGCTTTCCCTCTCCCAGGGTCTTGGCGATCAGTGCCCCGCCTCCGGCTCCGAACATGAAGCCCACGGCTCCCAGAATCATTAAAAACGGCCATATGAAATTCACCGCCGCAAAAGGCGTTTTCCCCACCAGGTTAGAAACAAAAAAACCGTCCACCACGCCATAGACTGACGTGAACGCCATCATGATAATGGACGGGATCGTAAAGCGCATGAGCCGTCCTAAACTGAAGTGGTCTGATAACTGGATCTTCATACGCCAAGCCCCCCGATCTTTTCCCGGAACTGCTCCAGGTATCTTCCCGTGAGCCGGATATACTGCTCCAGCTCTTCTCCGGTCCAGGAATCAAAGATCTCATTCTCGATCTTTATAAGACGGCCGGCCGTCTTTTCTGCCAGCTCCTTTCCCTTCTCTGTCAGGCGGACCAGCTTTCTCCTGCCCCCAGGGCTTTCCAGGGTCAGGATCCCCTGGGCCTCCAGCTTTTTTATGGCCGAGTGGATGGTCTGCCTGCTGATCCCTGTCAGCCTTGCGATCTCCAGCAGAGGACATGGATTCTCCCTGGAACACAGCGTATAGAGGATCACCATGGCGCTGTCCGAAAGCCCCAGCTTCAGGGCCGCGTTGTGGTATGCCTCGTCGATCTCAGAGGTCAGCAGATTATAATACTGAAGCTGCTCTGATACACATGGTTTCATATGGCGATTTCTCCTTTCAGTCCGATTTCGTACTCTGGATTATAGTCCGAAATCAGACTGGTGTCAAGATTTTTATAAAGAGATCCTTCCATGCCCCGCCCATGGATCCTAAAACCCAAAAAGCGCTCTGACAGATCTGTTCCTGTCAAAACGCTTTTATGACTGCTACTTCCGATCTGAAAAAGCCGCTGCCTCCTGGATCCACTCCATCAGCTCATCGTCGATCTCCTCCTTACTGGCGGTAAGAACATGATGGGTCCAACGGCCCGGATACGGCTCTGTGGCTACATCGATCCGCGGAGAAACGACCTGGTGAGGCAGGCTGAACGTTAGCACCAGAAACGGCTCCGGACAGTCCTTTTTCTTTCTTACCCGCATAAAAGAGGCATAGGCAAACATGTGCTTATTATAAAAGGAAATCTGGGTTTTCTGAAATTTGACCCGGACATCGGGGATATCCCTCAATATTTTCTGCTCCAGGACCCCGTAAATGGGGAGCGCATCTGGATGAGGTTCAAAAAACAAAAGCCGCTGGCTGTCTGCTGGCTCTGCCCCCGGCAGCTTCCTCAGGATCTTTTCCATGGCTTTCCCCCTGGCCAGCTCATCCACCAGCTTATCCAAATAACGGATCTCCCGCATCAGCGGCTCTTCGATCTCCTCCACCCGTACACCGCATACAACGCCCTTGATCTCATTTCTGGCCGGATTGGGGGAGGGAGCGTTCCGGAAAAAATCGCCATAAGAAAGCTCCGAATCCAAGGCCGCTTCAAGCTCAGTCCGTGTATAACCGGTTAGCCAGGTGATGATCTGGTCCACCTCCCCCTGGGTGTGTCCCTTTTTCATTGCCTTATTTACAAGTAAAGGATAAATTTCCCCGAATTTCATGTTATATACGTTTTCACTGGTCATTTCCCATTCTCCTTTTCACACCATACCGCAATCTCTGCCACCAGCTCCCGGTCCAGGGGCTGGTCATAAGGCAGCCGGATCGTCCCCTTCTGGGTCTGGTACCCGGTCAGCCGGTCCACAAATTTCTCCACAGCCTCCGGTCCCGGATACAGCCCCACATGGTTTTTACATGCGGCAAACTGGATCGGATTGCGCTTTTTCCAATATGTGGGCATACTCCAGGATATCTTTTCCCTGGCCTCTGGGATTGCCGCCCGGATCACCTCATTGATCTCCCTCATTTCAATCCACGCTCCCGCGAGGGGAGCGACGCCGGAAGATCAATGATTTCACCCCCACGCTCATATTTCAATCCACGCTCCCGCGAGGGGAGCGACGGGATCACGGCTGGAGCGGTTTGACGGCCGTCTGATTTCAATCCACGCTCCCGCGAGGGGAGCGACGAAGGCCGGTGTTCTTCCGCCCTTCAGACTATCAATTTCAATCCACGCTCCCGCGAGGGGAGCGACGGGCGTGTGACTATCCCGGCCGGAAAATACACAGGCGATTTCAATCCACGCTCCCGCGAGGGGAGCGACATATGAACATTGAGGGAGGAGATGTACTGTGGTGTATTTCAATCCACGCTCCCGCGAGGGGAGCGACTGTTTTTACGATTAAGTCATTAGACCCAAATGGAAAAGGATTTCAATCCACGCTCCCGCGAGGGGAGCGACGTCAATCTGTTTCTGGCGTTCTGCGATATATTCAATTTCAATCCACGCTCCCGCGAGGGGAGCGACAGCTTTCGCACGGGTAATTTCCGTATCCTATATAATTTCAATCCACGCTCCCGCGAGGGGAGCGACCATGTTCTTGATTTTTCATAGGTACTTTCTTTGTTATTTCAATCCACGCTCCCGCGAGGGGAGCGACAGTTTCTGGAACAACAAACAATTACCAATTAAGAATTTCAATCCACGCTCCCGCGAGGGGAGCGACGTTTATCGGCTGTCCATAGTGCTTGGCTGCCGAATCATTTCAATCCACGCTCCCGCGAGGGGAGCGACAAAAGTAAATATAAACAGGTGGTTATATGATAAAATTTCAATCCACGCTCCCGCGAGGGGAGCGACCAGTTTCTTGCCCTTTGCTAATTTCTGCCGTATGATTTCAATCCACGCTCCCGCGAGGGGAGCGACCATGCATCTCAACAAGACAATCCCTTCTCAATGCATTTCAATCCACGCTCCCGCGAGGGGAGCGACGCTGCATGGATCCAAAATAGATCCGCGCTCCGGAGATTTCAATCCACGCTCCCGCGAGGGGAGCGACCCTTGACCCGGAAATCTTTTTCTGCTTGTTTTCTATTTCAATCCACGCTCCCGCGAGGGGAGCGACGTTTCGGAGCCGGACCATATCGGCCTCTGTTCGATTTCAATCCACGCTCCCGCGAGGGGAGCGACACAAAAAAGGCAGCCTTCTCGGTGTCCCAACAGGATTTCAATCCACGCTCCCGCGAGGGGAGCGACAAGTGGCCGTCTTGGTATGTTAGGGATGGACAAAATATTTCAATCCACGCTCCCGCGAGGGGAGCGACAGAAGTTGCGGCAGATATGGTAAAAAAAATTGCATTTCAATCCACGCTCCCGCGAGGGGAGCGACGGGCGATCAGTTTATAGCTGACGCCGAGCACTTAAATTTCAATCCACGCTCCCGCGAGGGGAGCGACAGCAATTTTACACAAAATTCCATATCTGTTTTATTTCATTTTTACCAATCCTTTCCCTATATCATATTTCCACACACAGCCCTCTTCCGACTTTTAATCATTTTTTGTACATTTTTTCTGGTGCGAATCGCCCAGGGATTTCCTGTCTGCTTCCATTTCGCACCAAAACAATATCCGGCATTCTATAATGTCTGCTCCACAGACCTGCTATAGGATCAATACCTGGTCTGCTGCAAGCCCATGATCCACGCCAACATGGTCTACCTTTGTCTGATACTTATTTCCTAGATAATAAAACCGCAGACTGTCCACCTCTTCGTCGATCAGTTCTGTCAGCTTTGCCTTCAGCACTATACACTGTGCCTGGTCTAAAAGACATTCAAACACTGAATTCTGAACTCTTCTTCCATAATTTACACACTGCTTTGCCACTTTACGGAGTCTTGCTTTTCCCGCCGGCGTTTCTGTATTTACGTCATAAGTGATCAATACCAGCATCGTTCCACCTCATTTCCATAAAAACACAGGATATCCATCCAGATCTCCACGAAGATATCTTGCAAGGAGCATGGCCTGTACATAGGGTACCATCCCCCATTCCACCTTTTCCTTTAAATATGGATGTGTGAGAGTCTCTTTCTTTTTATTCTGCCACTCTGTCAGAACCTTTTTTCTCAGTTCTGCATCCATCAGAACAGCTCCATTTTCCTTTCTGGTAAAATTCTTACCACTGATGATCCTTTTATTGATCAGTGACAGGACAAACCGGTCTGCCAGAACAGGCCGCAGTTCTTCGATCAGATCAAGCGCGAGCGATGCCCTGCCAGGCCGGTCGGTATGAAGATATCCTACGTATGGGTCCAGACCCACCGTTTCCAGTGCAGAGGTAACTGTATTGGTCAATAACGTGTATACAAAAGACAACAGAGCATTCACAGGATCCAGAGGAGGCCGTCTGCTCCTCCCTTGAAATAAAAAATCTTTCTTCTGCTGTAAAATAAGCTGATCAAAAACGCCAAAATAAACACTGGCCGCCTCTCCTTCATACCCACGCAGCTGATCCTTCGACACGCACCCGCACACCAGTTCCACAGAATTTTTTAAATATTGACTGGCTTCCCTGACTCGTTCTTCATCTATCTGCAGCCCATGATCCCGAATTGCCCGTTCCAATATCCATCTGGCGTTATATATCTTCCCCAGAATACACGTTTTTGCAAGTTCCAGGCTCTCCCCTTCATCTCGGCTGCTGTCATACTGTCTCTGTCTGAGGATCACATTTCCTTTTACCTTTCCTATCACCCTTGCCAGAAATTTCCCCTGGGGAGAAAGAAAACACAGGGAAACATTCCTTTCCGCACATCCTCCCATCAAGGCAGGGCTTACTCCCCGATATCCAAATGATACGATTCCCTCCAGGTTATGAAGCGGCAGCCGTCCAATCTCCTCCTTTTCCTCATAAACCACTACGTTCTCTCCATCCAGTCCCAGATAACTGTTTTCTGAAGTAACATAAAGCGTGTTCAGCGGTTTTTTCATTCCTGATCCTCCTCCAGAATATGGCTGAGATACGTTTTTACGGATTCTGTTTTCGAAAGCCCCGGCAGGCATATTTCCTTTAGAGAGCAGGAACTGCAGGCCTTTCTGCGCTTTACCTTTGGCGTGTACCCCCTCCGGTAATACTCGTGCATTTCTAAAAAACAGGACCGCACCTCCTGCCGCAGCTCTTCTGTGAGCACAACTGTCTCCCGTCTCCTTGTCTCCCCGTAAAAAACAGCACCTTCAGGAACCTCTGTAGAAAACATCTCTTCCAGGCACATGGCCTGGGCTGCCAGCTGCAGCCTGTCCTCTTCCGTCAGCTTTGGTTTTCCTTTTTTATATTCCACAGGATAAACAGAATACTGCCCTCTGTGGCCATGCAGGGAAATGCCATCCTCACATTTATGAAACTCTACCAGATCACATTCCCCGCTCACTCCCATTTCCCGCGAGGCTACCGGAAGAGCTCTGACCACCAGGACTCCGGCTCTTTTTTCTGTCAGATATGGATCGTGGACCCGTTTATGCATCAGCTCCCCAATCACCGTATGGACATTTTCCTCCCATTGCTGTTCCACATGGATCAACGCCCACTGTCTTCTGCAGAATTTAAAATGCTGGATCCCTGAGATCATCAGATATTCTTCTTCTGGATATTCCATTAAACCATCCTTTTCATTTCCACTGAGTCCGGAATGCACGCTTCATCGATCGTAACCGTGTAATCCTGATATTTTCTCGGGTAAAGTACGCCTTCATTTTTTTCTACTCTGACTGAATCAAACAGCTTATATGCCGGACAATCTCCCAGTTCCTTGCTGTGCTTAAATACGATCAGCTCCCGTACTGCCATTTTTCCTCTGGCTGCAGAATGATCGTGTTCAAACATATTAAGGATGGCTTCCCACAAAAGCTCCAGATCGTCCTCTGTAAATCCTGTCACCTTACGTGCCAGATTAGCGGACACATATCCCTCTGCCCGGTACAGACCATAGGGAACGATGCTCTTTCTTCCCATTTCTGTGGTCTTATTCTCTGCATCCTTTTCTGTCGTGATCGCAACCCGCGTGATCGTCACCTCCTGACTGAGGATCGGATCAATACTCCTGGCAAACCCGATCTGGACAGGGCCGCGGACCTGGCCGCAATTCAGAGACGCCTTTACAAATGTGGTCATAACTGCACCGAATGTACGTATATCATAAAAATTTCTGCACATATAATCTTTAAGCTTCAGATCCACATCCGGGTCACCTTTTTTCAGTTTTTTCAGTGATTCGGTCAGCTTTTTATCCTCCGTCTCCATAACGCCCAAAGCCTCGCACGCTTCCCTGTCGCTCCGGTTTAACGGTACATCCTCTTTAATATAGATCTTATACCCCTCTGCATCTTCTTTTACTGTCTCTATATAATTCCGGATCTTCCGTTTTAAGCATACGTCTGTCACCAGTCCCAGACCGCTTTCCGGATCGATCCTGGGCATATTTCCGGCATCCGGATCCCCATTGGGATTTCCGTTTTCCACATCAAACAGGATTACAAATTCATATCTGTTTTTAATCGCCTCTTTCATTTATTTCTCCTCCCTCTTCTCATACCGTTTCTGCATCTGATGATAATACCCCAATGCGAATTCTCCCTGTTCCTCCAGGGACAGACGCAGTGGAAAATGCTCCAGCTTCCCCATAAGCTCTGTTAAGAGCCTTTCGTAATAAATCTTTGAGCTCCCTTTCTCCCGCTCCAGCTTCTTCAGATGACTGTTCTTCAACCGGTTTAAAATCGGAAATACGGAAGCCGGTGCCGTACTGGCCGAATTAAAATATCTGTCACGGATCGTTGAACGGATCCCCGGGTTTGTATCCATCTGGATGGATTCTAGAACTGCAAACAGTCTCCCCAGAACATAAGCCGTATTACAGCTTTCTGTATTCAGAGCCATAAAATTTTTCCCTTCTTTCCAATGATAATTTTGTATTAAATATGCCTTAATGATTTCAGCACGTCCCCACGTAACGTCCCCCTGCTCGGCCCGGATTCGGATCAGTACATTTTCATAGAGGCCGGCTGGATAGCGTCCTCCAGAAAGAACTGCATGGAGCACCAGGGATGCCATCCCAGGAACCGGCGTCCGGTCCTTTGCATTTGGATTTACCGTCTGATCCAGCATATCCCTTATACCGAGGTATTCACGTTTTTCCCACGACGGCCTTATGACCTCCATCCGTTCATAATGCTCTGCCAGACGCGTCAGGATGTTCCCAAATGAGTTCTCATAAAAGAAACGGACAGACAGCCTCGCCGCATTGGGAAACAGTCCCAGAATATAGAATCTCTGTTCCAGGTCCAGCTGCACCCCGTTAAGATCCATGGACTGTCCCAGTTTCAGCTTTGTAAATATGTCCTTCAAAACTTCCTGGTTGTCTGTTTTCGGATCTGCTGACATAAAAAAGAAATCCTGATACTCCTCCTCTCCGCTCTCCGCCCAGAACACGATCATGGAATCCCCAAGACGGATCGCATGTTCTCTTTGGTCCAACAGATAATTGAGGGCTGTCGTATAGGCGAATTCCGCATATTTTCCCACCGGAGCATTGTAGCTCTGCTCTTTTCCATAGGATTCAAAGGAGGGGGCGTTAAAGGACACCAGCGCTGCCCCGCTGGACTGTGCTCCAGGCACTCCTTTGATCCCCCGGTGGATCCTGGCGATCTCGGTCCGTTCCCCGGTGACCAGGCAGACTCCCTGTGTTCCCGTTCCCATTCTCTCCAGGCTCTTTTCCCAGGCCTCTCTGATCCATGGATCCTCCTGGGCATAGTCCATTCCCATGACAAAGATCAGATTCCCTCCATCTGTGACCTCCTGCCATTTTTCCTTTATTACAGGATCTTGTTCCGCCTCCTCCGGATCCCAGGTCTCAAAAAACAAACAGATGGCATGGGCCATTCTGCCCCCGATCCCGTTCAGAAGCTTCAAATGCCGTTCCCTTGATGCCTGAAAGCACTCCAGGACCCGGGGGCTTGTCCCCTCCGCATCGATCCCCAGGATATACTTTGAATTATCACATAGAAAATTGGCTGCCACTCCAGAAGAACGGGTCACCATTTCCGGAACCATTAAAGATACAGGAACCCATACCTTCTTTTTTCCGCGGTCTGCTTCCGTTTTCATGGGAAGGATCCCAGTTATCCTGCCTTCCTCTGACAGATTGACTGCATAGGAAACCTTTGCCTTACACCAGCCCTCCGCCGCCACTTCTCCACGTTCTGCCAGCCTCTCATATAATCCCACTAAAGCGTCAAGGATCATCGTATCACCTCACAATCCCGCAGATCGATCACACCTCTTTTCATCACAGCCCGGAAAAACATAGGAACCGGATCTTCTCTGTCCGTGTAATCCATATCGTACAGCATAAAGCCCAGATCCTTTTCCTCGACTGAGTCATAAGCTGTTACGATATCTTCCTCCTCGCAGATGGAAAACCGGACCGGAAACTCCCTGCATCCAAAATACGGTGTATGGAAACACTCTCCCCTCCTCAGCCTCCGCATGATGATATCCTTAAATTTTCCTGGGTTATCTGAAGCAGAAGCGTTTTCTGTCATATCGAAGTGGGCCTCTATCACATATTCCACATCGCACAGCAGCCTGGAGGCTCTCTGGACGATCTCATCTTTTGTACTAATATAAAGCGCTTTATCCAAGCCATTATATGCCTGAAGAACACTTCCGGCTGCGATCTTGCTTTTTACCTCATTCCTCCGCACACTGGTAAAACGGATGGGCTTTACCACATGGATCCTATCGATCACCCACCGCATCCCCGGGTGCCAGTAAATTGCATCCAGGATCCCTCTGGCTGCTGAAGGCGTCATGACATCGTATGAACATCGCTCCACTTTAAATTCTGGTCTGGAAAACAGAGCATAGTCTCCCCAGACTCTGATCTTTACACCTATTCCCATAACTTCTCCTTTTCTGCCCTTTACAAAACCTCCCCTGCCTGATAGCATGCCGCGATATAGTCTCTGGGCTGGTAATAGAAATCTGTATTAAAATCCGATATACTGGCATTGATCCAGGAATGATATACCTCCCAGATCCCCTTTAAAATATCTCTGTCGCTGTAACAGTCCTCGATCAGCCGCTCGTATACCTCTCCGATATCCCAATAATCGGGAACCGTATATCTGCATTCCTTAACGTTATCAAATCCCCCCATTTCCGCCCCTGTTTCTTCGATAAATGTTTCCGATACCTTTTCCATCGGCTCACAGTGGAATACATCCGCATATTCATAGATCCGTTCCAGCCGCTCCTTTCCCAGAATATCGGTGATCTCTTCCCTGCTTTTTTTTAGCCTTCTTCCCATAAACTCGATCAGACTGCATGTAAAAAAAAGCCTGTCATTATTTTTCTCTGCCATATGCTTCCTCGCTTTTTATAAGTTGCAGCATATCCAGCGCCGACACCGTATGGAAACTGATCTGATGAGTCGGGTATTTAAACCGGGCAAGCTCCCAGAATGCGGCTCTGGATATCTTTCCGTCCATAAAGTTCTGAATATAATTATAGATCGTATCATCTGCCATGGGCCCTTCTACGATATCATAGGTGTGGGAGATCCCCCTGCGGCAGGAAACGATAAAATCCAGCCATTCCTCTGTCATCTTTTCAAACACCAGATAGTTCAGCCCCGGATCCGGCGTGTATTCATAAGTATTTATAAAACCTGTTTTCCCATACCGGGATGCCCACCTTGCAGCCTGCTCCCGGTACTGGGTGCAGTAAAAGCCAAAATAAAAATCCTTATTAAATCTGGCCTTTCTGATTTCGGGAAATTCTACGGTCTCACTGCTGCCATGGTATAATAACATATGCGCCTCCTTTTCTTCTGTTTTTACTATACTACACGCTTCATGAAAGTTCAATATTTTTAATTACATTAATTTTAATGAAATATTTTATATCATAAAATTACACTTGAAATTTGGATGGATTTACTATACCATTTATTTGTCTGGCTTTACCCAGGGGATTGAAATATTAATATTAGTTGTAACACAAAAAGTAGCAGCGGCAGTAGGAATTTTTGGGTTCCAATGCCGCTGCTGCTTTTTTAATGATTTTTTCACCATTCCAAAGTTCTCTGTGAAACTAACCGCTTCTGAATCTCCTAAAAAAAGCTGGCAATCCCTGTCTCTATCTCCAGATCCAGCCCCATTTCATCGGTATATCGTTCCTTCGCTGTCAGTTCATAGAGATTTCCCAGTTCCTCTAAAACAGGCCGTACCATCCCTGCTCCCGACAGCTTTTCAAGCACTGTCTTTCCCACAGGCACACAATATTGCTGGAGTCTGCGCAGATCTTCCCTGGTGCATCCCCTTACCCGGATCTGCCGCACAAGTTCTTCTGCCTCTTCTTCCCTTGCCACCAGAACTGAAATCGATTCCTCCTCGATCAGATGGAACTCTTTTCCAACCGTGGCAAACGGATAGCTCTTATTTTTAAACGCCTCCAGGATCTTCTTTTTATCCAGGCTTTCATCCCTCACATGATAAAGACGCCGGAAATATTCTTCCACGGATCCAGTGGAAGAAATCTCCATTCCTTCCTCTAAAAGGCTTTTCGCTATACTGGTCTGCTGAGCCTGACCGGGAGACGTCTTTTCTCCCTCCAGAGAGAACGTAAAAACCATGCTTTCTCCGGCTCCTCTTTTTCCCTCCCGGTTGCACCTTCCCGCTGCCTGGATCATGGAATCTACGCCCGCTAGCTCGCGGTATACGGTATCAAAATCCAGATCCACTCCTGCCTCCACCAGACTTGTGGAAATAACAAGACACTTCCTTCCATCGTCCAGACGCGTTTTTATTTCCTCCAGGACCCGTCTCCGGTGGCTTGGGTACATGGACGTTGAAAGATGATAAACGCCCTCACCCTTCAGCTCTTTATAAAGCTCCTGCGCCTGTCTCCTGGTGTTTACGATACAGAGCGCCCTTCTTTCCATACGCAGGCGTCCTTCCAGCTGGCTTTCTGATATGGTTCCGAGATCGCTGAAGGTCGTCCGTTTAAAAAACCGAAACTGCTCTTCCATACGGGGACAAAGCTCTGTGATGTGCCTTTCCTTTGGAAAAAAAGGCCGCAGCGCCGGCTGTGTGGCTGTACAGAGAACTGCGCTGACCCGGTAATTGGCGATCAGCTCCTCGATCATCGCCGTACATGGCTTCAGATAATCCGTCGGAAGCATCTGGGCTTCGTCAAAAATGATCACACTGTTGGCAATATTATGGAGCTTTCTGCACCTGGAAGACCGGCTTCCATATAAAGACTCAAAAAACTGCACATTGGTCGTCACGATCACTGGCTTATCCCAGTTCTCCGCCGCCAGATGCATGGCCTTTAATTCCTCTGTTTCCTCCAGTCCCTCTGCCGCAAAATCGTCCATATTGCTGTGGTGCTCCAGGATATTTGAATCTCCCAGGACTTCCCGGAATACAGCGGCGTTCTGTTCGATGATGCTGGTATACGGGATCACATAGATCACCCGGTCCATCCGGTGCTTTACAGCATGGCGCAGGGCAAATGCCAGTGACGAGATCGTTTTTCCGCCTCCGGTCGGCACTGTCAGACGGAACAGCCCCCTATCCATGGAGCCGGACTCCAGGCAATGCCTCAGAATTTCCGTTCTTCTTCCATTGACAGTCTCTTCCCCATCGCTTTCCAGCCAGTCTGAAATATACGTTTCAAGCCTTTCCAAAAGGGCTTCCAGGGAGTCTCCAGGAATCCGCCCTGTCTCTCCGTCCTTCATAAATGTTTCTGTGTCCAGAAAATCCGCATCCACAAGGCAGGAATAGAGCATCCGTATGAACACACTCATGGAAAAATCCGGGTCATGGGCTTTTTTTACGTCAAAAGGAACGGATGCCAGTTCGGGAATCTTGATCTCGTTCCGGTAAGCCTGATAATCCTCCAGCTTCCTTTTCCTCCTCCCACACAGACTGGAAGAACCGGCATCGTCCGTCGGCGATCCATGATCCGGAAGTCCGGCATGATGACCGGCAATGCAATACCCCATAAATCCATACATACCGCCTTTTTCAAAGCATACCTGCATTCCGGCGCTGGAATGATCCACCCGCCTGTCGCTGTTCTCCGTTATTTTTTTCTGGAATGCTGCCGAATACTTGCCAATATCGTGAAGAAGGCCGCAACAATACCCCCAATCACGTTTTCCAAACCGGGACGCAAATTCACCGGACAGCATGGCCGTCCCTTCCAGATGTTCCTTTACCGTCTGGACCCTGTCTCCACATGTATGCCCCAGATATTGATCCATAAACATTCCCCTTCCTACATAAAATCAAACAAACTCAGCTGCTTCATCCCCGTCTCCCCCGGTCCCCGTACCGTTTCCCGCAAAAGAGCCTCTTCCGGCAGCTCTGAAAGGAATGCAGACGGCTCCCCGGAGGTCAGAAGGACCAGCTCCTCCAGAGCTCCAGCCGCACAGGCGCTGCCCTCCATGGCTTCGGGGCTCCCGGCAGAGCAGCCGTCTCCCTTCTGCGCCTCCAGGTTCCCGGCATCACAGGCCTCTCTCCTGGCTTCCTTTCTGTCATGAGAAGCCTGGGACTCTCCTCCCCCGGCTCCAAAGATCCCGGCCATGGTCATCTGTCCATCAGGGTTTTCCAGCTCGTCCGGCCGGAACAGCCGGATCGTTCCGTACTCCCCGTCAAAGCCTGGAAGCCGTGCGACCTCCCCGTTCCTGAGGCGCCGGATCCCTTCTGCCGCCAGACGTCCAAAATGGCGGCGGATGTCCTCGACGGGCACTTCCCGGAGGATCTCAAATTCCGTCCCCAGCACCCGGAGCATATCCAGATATTCCTCCTGTACCCTTTTACTGGCCACAGACCTCCCGGTGGAAGCGGCGATCACCTCCGGCAGCGGGACCAGGCTCTCAAAGGGCTTTCTTCTCTCCGGCAGGAAGCCCTCTGGCCGGTCAGCCAGCTGATCGATCCGGTGAGAGACGCCCATGGTCATCTTCTTTTTACATACCGGACAGATCCCTCCATGGCTCTCTGCCTCCAAAGGACTCATACAGATATGGTATTTCCGGTGACCGTCAAAATGGTACTTTCCCTCCTCGGGAAAAAACTCGATGGTGCCGGCCAGTCCGTTCCCCATTTCCACCGCTCTCTTAAGCCCCGCGTAAGACAGTTCGGTATCCAGCAGGTTCGCTTCTCTTCCCAGCTTTGCAGGAGAGTGGGCGTCGGAATTGGAAATAAGCTGGAAGCGGTCCAGAGCCGAAAGCCGCCAGTTCATGGGCGGATCTGAGGAAAGCCCCGTTTCCACCGCGTGGATATGGGGAGCCAGATCCCCGAAGCACTCCTCCACCGTATCGAAGCCGGAGCAGGCTCCGAACATGGAAAAATGCGGTGTCCAGATATGGGCCGGAACGAAGATGCCGTCCGGACATGTCTCCAGCATGATCTCCAGGAGATCACGGCAGGAAAGCCCCAGGATCGGCCGTCCGTCTGAGCAGATATTCCCGATGGCCTCCAGCCGTTTCGATAAAAGCTTTGCCTCCTCCAGTCCCGGCAGCAGGATCAGGCTGTGGACCTTCCGGACCCTGCCGTCTTGTTTATAAATGGAACTGATCTCCCCGGAAACCACAAACCGGGTCCCTTTGCAGGCGTCTCCCTCTCCCGGCTCCCGCATATACTCCTTCTTCAGCCGGCAGAGCCCATCCTCTGCCGGGACCAGCTTTTCCTCCAGCTCGGCCTGCCAGGCAGGATGGGTAAAATCTCCTGTGCCTAAAAGACGGATCCCCTTTCGCCTGGCAGAAAGCTCCAGGGTCTCCGGCGTCAGCTCCCGGCTGGTGGCCCTGGAATACCGGGAATGAATATGCAGATCAGCAATATACATCAGCGTTTTCCTCCGTAGTAAATTTTTCTTTCTATATAAGATGCTGGGACAAAGGGATTTTTATCCCGTGATGCCAGACCGCTCTGCACAATGTACTCCTGCGATCCCTGTTATATATAAACACCCAGAAGCATCCACGATCCAGATCCCTGGCGCTTCCAGCCATAGCCGCCTGTATTTTTCTTACGTTTTTCACTTTGCGATTGCAGACCCCGGGGCAAAATGGTATGATATAGACCACAATTCCATTTTTAGGAGGTACTATGGAAAAGAAAAAAACAGACTTTAAGGAGATCCTCTCCTTTTTACTGATCCTGGCCGGAAGCGCCATCCTGGCCATCAACATGAACACCTTTGTGGAACAGGGCGGCCTGGTGCCCGGCGGATTTTCCGGCCTCTCCAAGCTGATCCAGAGAGTGGCCCTGACATTCTTCGGCCTTAAGATCCCGTTTACACTGTTAAACGTATGTTTTAACGCCGTTCCGGCCATGCTGGCCTACCGCTTTGTTGGGAAAAAGTTTACGATCCTTTCCTGTATCAGCATCGTGGTGGTCTCTGTCCTGGTGGACCAGCTTCCTGTAACTCCCATCACCGGCGATATCCTGCTGATCTCCGTATTCGGCGGCATCATCAACGGCCTGGGAATGAGCCTGATCCTCAACAACAATGCCAGCAGCGGCGGCACAGATTTTATTGCCATGACCTTATCCGCAAAATATAAGATCTCTACCTTTAATTACATGCTGATCTTCAGCGCTGCCGTGATCCTGACCTCCGGCTTCCTGTTTGGTATGGATAAGGCCCTGTATTCGATCATCTTCCAGTTCTGTAATACCCAGGTGATCAATACCTTTTATAAAAAATACCATAAAAAGACCCTGCTGATCATCACTGAGGATCCGGCATCCATTTCCGCTGACATCCTGGAGCTGACCCATCACAGCAGCACGATCTTTAAAGGCATGGGCTTTTACAGCGCCCATAAAAAGTACCTGATCTACACAGTGCTTTCCGACAGCGATGTGCGGAAAGTGCGGAAACAGATCCTGGCCCATTACCCTGGCACCTTCGTCAGCGTGTTAAACTCCAGCGACGTGATCGGAAATTTCTACATCCAACCTCTGGAATAGCCGCAGGCCGCAGTTAAAACCGCAGCTTCCGGTATTCCCGGGGAGATAATTTTTCATATTTTTTAAAAAAACGCGAAAAATAGTATGGATCTGTAAATCCCAGCGCTTCCGCCACCTCCCACACCGGCATATCCGTATGTCCCAGCATCTGCCTGGCCCTCTGGGCCAGCTGCCGGGACATATATTCTTTTAATCCCATCTTTGTATCCTGTTGGAAGGACCGGGAAAGCTGATGGACCGGCATATCCATGGCGTCGGCCAGATCCCGGATGCGGAGCCCGGCGCTCAGATGGGTCTCCAGATGATCCAGGACCGCCCGCTGGCGGTAAAAGCCACGGAAGGAATCCAGATACGCATCACCTCCGGCTCCCTGTTCAAAAAAGTCGTAGACCAGGCGTGAAAATACCGCCTTCAGATAAAGAAGGCCTCCGACAGATTCCTTTTGGACGGCTCTCAGAATATCCTCTAAAAAATCCCATTCATATGGAAGTCCCCGGACCCTCCCCAGATGGCTGAACAGATCCACTCCCGGGAGCAGTTCCAGTGTAAAGTGGATATAAAACTTCTGCATGGTGCTGGGACACACATAGCTGTACCGGCACTCCGCCGGGACCAGGTACACATTTCCCGGAAGAAGCTCCACCCGCTCCTCCTCATTTTCCAGGTATGCCTCCCCATCCATCATAAAATAGATCCGGTTGAACGGCGACCTGGTATTTGGAAAATTCCATGACGTATCTCCGTAAAACATGGCTGTTTCCAGGATATTTAAGTTTAAAGAGCCCCAGTTTCCCGGAAGAAACGGGCAGTCAAAGATTCCATCCATTCAAAAAGTCCATCTTTCTGTACAAAAATCCCATGTACTTATTTTAAAATTTATTATATAGTCATGCCCATGAAAACACAACAGCTTTTACCGGAGGTATTGGAAATGGATATGAGAAAATGGTTTAAAGAAGCCCAGTACGGCATGATGGCCCACTGGGGACTGTATTCCCTTCTGGGCGGAGAATGGAACGGAAAAAAAAGCAGCAGCTATGCCGAATGGATCCAGGCCAATCAACGGATCCCCATGGCAGAATACGACAAACTGGCAAGGGCCTTTAACCCGGTGTATTTTAACGCGGACCAGTGGATCCGGCTGGCAAAGGAATGCGGGATAAAATATTTCGTCATGACCAGCAAGCACCACGACGGCTTCGCCCTCTTCCATTCCAGGGCCGACCGCTTCAATGTGGTGGACGCCACGCCCTTTGGCCGCGACGTGGTAGGAGAACTGGCCGAGGCCTGTTATAAGCACGGTCTGAAATTCGGTCTCTACTATTCCCAGGATCTGGACTGGCATGAGGAGCACGGCGGCGGTTATCTCTCCGGCCATATCCCCTGCGCCGGCCAGTCCTGGTGCAACGACTGGGATTTTCCCGACAATGCGAAGAAAAACTTTGATATCTGTTTTGAAAATAAGATCCGTCCCCAGGTGGAGGAGATCTTAAGAAATTATGGGGAGCTGTGCCTGATCTGGTTTGATGTACCCATGACCATCCGGGATTCCCAGAGCCGGGAGCTGTTCGATCTGGTAAAAAAATACCAGCCGGACTGTCTGATCAATTCCCGGCTGGGCAACGGCGCTTATGATTACGTTTCTCTGGGGGACAACGAGATCCCGGATTCCATTCCCGGAGACGGGGAGCTGGATCCTGCCGGGCTGGATCTCAATGGCTGCGACGGCTTAAAGCCATCTCCCTACGGCCTTTACGAAACCGCCGCCACCTTAAACCACAGCTGGGGCTACTGTGCCTGGGACCAGGACTGGAAAAGCGCCGAGACCATCCTGGCCATCCGGAAGAAATTAAACGGCCTGGGCATTAATTATCTTCTGAATGTGGGCCCCGACCATCTGGGCCGGATCCCAGGAGCCAGTGTGGATATCCTAAGAGAAGCGGCCAGACGGCAGAGGGCTTTATAAAAGCCCGCCTGCGATGGCCCGGAAAAATTCCACATGCTTCAGCTCGTAGTCCTTGGACATGAAATCCGGATCCGCACTGGTCTTTACTATGATGATCTGCCTGGAGGGATCTGCATACATCCACTGGCCGTAAACGCCGATGGCCATGAACTCTCCCCGATCCCCTTCCGGCACCCACCACTGGTACCCATATCCAATGGCGTTATAGACGTCCTGGTTTGCCCCGGGCCTGGAATAGGCTGCGCTGACATCCATGCTGTCCCTCACCCATTCTTTTGTGAGGATCTGCTCCCCATGGAAGCTGCCCCCGTTCAGATAAAGCCGTGCAAACCGTGCATAATCCCTGAGGGAGACGCTTAAGCCTCCCATGGCCAGCTCCGTCCCGTTACTCAAAGTCCAGTATGCGTCCTGCTCTGCGCCGATCCGTTTCCAGAGCTTCTCCTCCATATATTCCGCCAAGCTGCACCCGGTAGCATTTTTAATGATCTGACCCAGGATCTCTGTATTAATGCTCTGATATCTGCGGTGGGTATACGGCTCCTCCTGCACCCCATGGTCTGCGATCACCTTCATGGATGGTGTGCCCATTAGGGTACGCATGGAAAACCGGCTCATATCCGTATCCTCATTGAAATTGATCCCGGAAGCCATCTGCAGGCATGCGCGGATCGGAATGGACTCCAGATCCGTCCCTGCAAACTCCGGGACATACTTTCCAATGGGATCCTCGATGCTTTCAACAGCGCCTTCAGCTACTGCGATCCCCATCAGCGCTGAAACGAAGGATTTTCCCATGGAATTGGACGAAAACAGCGTCTGGGGATCCCCTCCATAAAAATATTTTTCATATTTGATCACATCGTCCTTCACCACCAGCAGGGCCGAGGTCTTTGTATCCTCAAGAAATCCCTCTGTTGGATAAAATCCGCCCTTAAAGCGGAAGCCGTCCGCCAGGGAAACGTTTTCTTCCTTTAAAAACTGGAAGGGGCCGTCTCCCCGGCTTATTTTCTTCGTCGGCTGGATCTCCGGAGTATGCTGGAAGGTATACGCCAGATTTTCATCCTTAAAGCTCTTTAAAGAGGTGTGGAGGATCTTTATCTTCTCGCCAAAACAAAGCCACAGCACTCCGGCTGCAATGGCTGTACAGGCAGCCGCCATACCAAATACACGCATCTTTCTCATCTCTTCGATTCCTTTCCTGTTCCCGTTTTCTGATCACCCGGTCATTTTAAACCGTACAGCAGCAGTACAGTCAAGAGTTTTTGAAAAAGATCTGCCATCTGATACGGTCAGCCCCTGCCCATTCTGTCCGTAAGGCAGCACGGCCGGTCCGGATGCACTGCAAAGTCCGCCTCCGCCAGCTTTTCCAGCAGGGCCTCCGCATTGTGTTCCAGCTTATACTCCAGCTCCTCCCGGTACAGGGGGATGACCTGGTAGAAGTTGATCTCCTCTCCGCCGGGAAAATGGCAGAAAAATCCTTCCTTTCGGATATTCTGAGGCTCTGCCAGGATCGCGCCACAGAGCTTTGTGTCCTCCGCAAAGGGCCTTTGATTGTCTGTGGTGTGACCCCAGCCCAGCCATGTATCCGACCGGATGGGCAGACGGGCCAGTACCTTTAACAGACGGACCGGCCAGTACCACCGCTCATCCTTCATGGACTCCTCGTCCATCCTCCAGTCCGGCGGCAGGGCAATGGCCAGCTCTGCCCGCTCCAGCCGGTATTCCGCCAACTCCTCCGGGACCTGCATCTGGCGGGCTCCCATGCCCATGGTGACCAGCGTATAATAATTCCGCTCCCTGTCAGGAGGGACCACACAGATGTCCACATGGATGTCCGGCGAAACCAGCTCATGGAAAACATGACCGATCTCCCCAAAGTATTTCTGGATATGCTCTTCCACCGCTTCCATCTCTTCTATGGTATAAACCTCCGGCCCGCTGCCCTCCTTCGAGGACCAGAACGCGCCCTCCTTTTCGGTCCCGTCCGGACGCAGGAATATCTGGAAATATTCGTCCTCTTCCATCAGATGATAGACCAGGCCCATATGGTAATCCAATCCCACCAGCACCGTATCCAGACGGGCCGGCCTGCCGTCCGGGTGGTTCCGTTCCAGCCACCTCCCCTCCTTAAGCCAGCCCGCCAGCCGCTCCAGCCAGTCTGCGCTGAGGCTGGACATACCGGCCTCGTTCATCTGGAATACCAGATCAAAGGTCTGTCCGTTTACTGTGTAGGGGAACTGGGTAAACGGCCCGTTTGGCGCATACTGCTCCGGTTTCGGCCCGAAAATATTCCAGAAGCGTTCCAGTCCTTCCCTATTGACGGTAATGCAGGAAATGGACCGCTGCTTCTCATCGGCATCTTCAGCCAGGCCCTGTTGGAGATTCCGGTCGGCTCCGGGATCGATCCAGTGGTATTCCATCCGCTCCAGCGGCTCCCCGGCCTCGATCTCTCTTTTGAGAGTCAGGAACTCATGATCGCCAGGCTCCAGCTTAAGGCCGTGGGCCACGGCCTCCAATGCTCCGGCTTTATCGCCGGAATGGGACCGCAGCTTGGCCGTCTGCAGCCAGATCCATGGATAATCCGGTTCCTCCCGGATCCCCTTTTCTGCATAATCCAGGGCCTCCTCCAGCCGGCCGCAGTACATCAGGGCAACCGAGTACCGGTAGTACCATGTGGCACAGCCCCCGGCATTTTTCTCTGAATCCTTCATCCACTGGACCGCCTTATAATAGTACCGGTACTCATCCAGGTTGTTGCAGGCATAGGAATACCACAGGGCGATCTTAAGATCCTGTCTGGCCTGCCGGCTGGTAAACCGTCCCGTCTCCACGCCCCGCTCAATAAAGTCCTCCAGCCACTGGAGCATTTTCCCAAAATACCCCGATATCCCATCCTCAAAGGATTCCAGCGTTTCAATGTCCTGGGCCGAAAGCAGGGAACCGGTCTTTGCATCCACCTGGGGCTCTCCCTCCTGTTCCCACAGGCGGACGGCCCCCACATCCCTCCTGAACACATGGAATCCGCCCCAGGCCAGATCTGTTCCAGCAAAAAATTCCCTGGCCGCATCCAGGACAGCGGACAGATCCCAGGCTATAAGATCCAAATACCCGTAATACAGGCCGGTGGCCCCGCCCAGAAACGTCACTGCATCCTCTCCCGCATATTCCCGGACCGCCTCCCGCAAGGCGTCCCGGAACGTTAAAATTTCCTCCGCCCGTCCTTCCCCGGTAAAGCCATCCAGTGGATAACACAGGAAGCCGGCTGCAATGCCGTCCCTGTGGTAATCGTCCATGATTCCGCTCTCAGCCCTCATGTAGTCGTTGATGAGGACCGGCAGGCGGGTTGAACCGCCCCCCACATCCAGACGCCAGTCGGCCTCCGGATCCTTCACCGGCTCCAGCTCATAGGCAATATAGCTGTTTTCCAGATAATCCCCGGCGTCGTCCCATCGTGTATATCCCATATCCCGAAGCTTCCCCGGAAGCTCAGAAAGCAGAACCGCCGCTCCAGACCTGGGCTGTTTTGCAATATCCAGATCATGGATGAGAGCAATGGAGGACACCTCCCCCAGCACCTGGTCTGTGAGGGTACAGAGCAGCCACCATACCTTAGCTTCCTCCGCCTTCATCAGCGGCAGGAGCTTCTCACAGTAAAGAGTCAGGGAAACCCGGTCCTCCCTGGACTCTGTCCAGACCAGCACATCCTCCGCCTGCACCTGGAGCTCCCCGGCCTGGAGAGAAAATCCCGCTGAGGGCTGACGTCCCACCAGGATATTCCAGTGCTCCAGCACAGACTCCGGCGCACGGCGCTGGAAATAGACCAGCGGGAACAGGGCCGACCGGTTTCCGTCGGCGCTGAGGATCAGCTCATACTTCTCCCCGCCAACGCCCAGTTCAAAGGAGGGGGAACAGAAGGCCAGCTCCAGTACTTTTTGGCATTCCTCCACCAGCTCTTCTCCCCTCTCCCGCATCTCATCCGTATCCATGATCCGGCGAAGTTCTGGCTCGATCCCGGCAAAAGCTGCCCAGGCCTCCTGCGTCCGCTGCCGGAAATTCTTCTCAAACCCCGGCAGAGCCAGACATCGGCGGCAGCTGTCGATCAGCTCCTGGGTATCCGTATCGCCGGGGCGGGCTTCATGGGGCTCCAGCAGGCCGATGGCCCTCTGGAACAGCTCCCGGTCTCCCGGCTCTGCCAGATTGCTGTATGCCCGGGCCAGTTCGCTGTCCATCTCTGGCGTGCGCTCCCCGGCAGGGATGGCCTCCAGCGTGTCTATGATCTTCTGGAATTCATCTTCCTCATTCCATTTCTGGCATTGTTCCAGCAGCTTCATAAGTCATTCCTCCTTATCAGTTGTCGTAGCATCCGCCCATGTGCCAGCCAGGGCCATGATGTGCTCCATTTCACCATGAATCTGAATATCAGCCTTTCATCTGCCATTTCCAGGAACGGCATCACATCCAGAACCGCCCTCCGGATCCCTCCCCTGGACGGGATACGTCTTTCATGCCATGGGTGTCTGTACCTTTCTCCGGAATATAAAGTCAAAATCTAAAATTAGTATTTATTATAATAAACGAAAACCAGGAAAGATGCAATCTCTTTCCTGGCTGTCTGTGTCAGTTTCCCCGGGCGGTCCCAGAGATCGTTTAATAAGATGCCCAATCATCCCTTTCCCAATACAGGGTGCGGGGAGTCTGGAGCTTTCCTTCTGAGCCACTGCTCTTTCGTCATGTAATTCGTGTGGCCGGTCCGTACCTCATTCATCAGCGGCACCGGCACATGATCACAGGTGTGGTGAAAAATAAAACCCAGTTTTTCCTGGACTCTCTTAGATTTATGATTTCCATCATAGTAGCCGCACCAGATCGTCGTCATTCCCAGATCCTCGAACCCATGCCGGATCAGCTCTTCTGCTGCTTCCGGCATGTAGCCTCTTCCCCAGAACGGCTTTCCCAGCCAATAGCCCAGCTCGCACTCGTCCTCACGCTCTGTCATATCTGTATGTCCGTTCAGCTTAAGTTCTGCCGAGCCGATAGCTTCTCCGTTTTCCCTTTCACAGATCGCATAACACTCGGGGCCAATGAGGACATTTCTTATGACAGCCAGACTCTCCTCTGCATTTTTATGCGGAGGCCATCCGGCAGCCGGACCCACATCGGGATCTCCTGCATATGCAAAGAGATTTTCTGCATCCGTTTCCATTCATGGCCGGAGCATTAAACGTTTTGTCATTAATATCATGGTCCGATCCTCCTTTTTAGTATTCACAGTTTCCCGGTGTTCTATGGAATGGAATCACATCCCTGATGTTTTCCATGCCGGTAACATATATCAACAGGCGATCGAAGCCCATTCCAAATCCTGCATGGTCACAGCTGCCATATTTCCGCAAATTCAAATACCACCACATACTGTCTGTTGAAATACCAAGTTCCTTCATTCTTTCTTTCAATCGCTCATAGCGTACCTCTCTCTGGCTGCCGCCCATAAGTTCTCCTGCGCCTGGCACGAGCAGATCTACTGCTGCCACAGTTTTGCCATCTTCATTCTGGTGCATATAGAATGCTTTGATATCCTTTGGCCAATCATAGACAAACACGGGGGCTTTAAAATGCTTTTCTGTAAGGTACTTCTCATGTTCCTTTGCAATATCTTCACCATACCTGGGCTCATATTCAAAGTCTTCTCCAGATTCCCTCAAAATACGGATCACTTCCTCATGGCAGACCCTGACGATTTTAGAGTTAATTACTGCCTGCATACGGTCTCTTAATGGTAATTTAGAATAACTTTCAAGGAATACCAGTTCGGACTCACATCTCTCCATAATATAGCCCAGAATATTCTTTAGAAAATCCTCCTCCACATCCATCAGACGTTTCAAATCACAAAATGCCATCTCCGGCTCGATCATCCAAAACTCTGCTGCGTGGGTCTTAGTGTTGGAGTTCTCCGCGCGGAAAGCAGGACCAAACGTGTATACATCTCCAAAAGCCATAGCAAAAGCTTCGGCCTCCAGCTGGCCCGTTACTGCCAGTGATGCAGGCATTCCAAAAAAATCTTCTTTAAAAAGTTCCTCTGAGTTCTTTTTATTCCAAACCTGCCTGTTACATAGATCAAGCGTTGTCACTGTAAAAGTATTTCCCGCTCCTTCAGCGTCGTTGGTGGTAATCAGAGGAGTGTTTACATATAAAAAACCTCTGTCTGTAAAGTAGTTGTGGATAGCCTGTGCTGCTACACTCCTCACACGGAACACCGCTTGAAATAATCGGGTTCTCGGACGCAGATAAGCATTTTCACGCAAAAACTCGATGGAGTGACGTTTGGGCTGCATAGGATAATCTTCCGGACAATCTCCTAACAAAATCACCTCTGACAGCTCCAGCTCGATCAACTCCTTGTTAAACCCCAGCTTCACAGTTCCTGCTGCCTCTATACAGGAACCATTGCGCAGACGATCCAGGATCCCGTCCACATCTTTTTCGGCAGCATACACCAGCTGTAACGACTCAAAACAGCTTCCATCGTATAATTCAATAAACCCCATGTTCTTCTGTCTGCGATGGTTACGGATCCATCCCTTGACAGTTATCTCCTGTTCCATCTGTCCTTCATACTCAGTAAACAGCGTTTTGACCTTGATACTTGTTCTGCTCATGCTTCATCCTTCCTTTCCAGATTATTCCTTTACGGGACGGAAATCTGAGCACAAAAAAACCGTCCCTGTTTCCAAGGACGGATCATAAACCCGCGGTGCCACCTTAGTTCGCCTGCGTTTCACAACATAGGCCTTGATAAGTACGGATGCCTATGCGAACTCCAACAAAAAAGTACGGATAACCATCGATACTCCTGCGCTGTAATGGGCGCTCCCATCATAGTCTCAGCACTGTCAGAACAATGCAGTCGGTATGCTGCTCCAAGGCGTTATTCAATTCCCTTACGGGAACTCTGATCACTCAGAATATCTTTCCCTGCATCCACTCTCAGCAAACGGGATTCTCTGTAACAATTCCAGATACCTACTGATCCTCTTCATCGCTTTTTAGTATTGTTATTGGATTCTATCACATATCTTTTTATAATGCAAGTGTTTTATTACGAAATCAAACTGCGCCATTTTTCTCATTGACCGGAACTCTGTCCACTTTTCTGTTTCACATTTCTTTATTCCATCATTTTCACAGCAATTCGGCATATATATCTGATACATTAATTATTCTCCTAATATAAAAATGATATAGTCAATAATGACTGCAATCCAAATGATCAGCTGAAAATATGTTTTCGTTCCATCAGAGATTATTATTTCTTCTACGCAAATAAGTTTCACATTAAGAGCCTGCACAATCTGTAAGACAGTAGCTGCATCTTCTGCATGTCTTACAAAGTGGAAGCTAAAATGAAACTTCTCTTCCGGCTCAGTTATATCAACATCATTCCGACTATTGTAATACCTGGCTTTCTTTGCTCCCATACCACGATCTGCTCTCTGGCTCTTCCCTTTGTGCTTTTTCCGGCATGAGTATGACATAAAGTTCAAAAACAACCATAATTCATCTGCTGCACCAACACCTTGTCACAGAATAAATCCCAGTTCTTCCTGGACTCTCCTTGCTGCCATCCTTATCTTCCATCATAGTATGCATCCAAAATTTTTACCAGCACCTTTGGATTTTCCTCGTTTACAGCATGTCCGGCATTTTCTACAACGCTCAGCACCGCATTTTCTATATTCTGCGAAAAATAATACGCCGACTTCCTGTTCACGCGGTCCTTCTCTCCACAGATGACCAGCACCGGGCAGGTTATTTCCTGTATCCGGCTTCTGAAGTCCAGTTTTTTCATGGAGTTTACCAAATCGAACGTGTCCTTCTTATCAAATGCCATCCCCTGAAAAGCGGACCGGGGCAGAAACCGGAAGATCACATTCTGAAACCCAAGGGCCGCTTTGGGGATTTTATGAGGCGTTCCAATTAAAACAAGGGTTTCTACCTTTTCCGGAAAATCCAGCGTATAATTCAATGCCAGGATCCCGCCTAAGGAAAGACCGCACAGGTGGAACGGTCCATCCAGGGCGCTGCAGTATTCGATCAAAGAAGAATATAGATTCTCATAGACCGCTTCCTTCCCCTTCAGAATCCAACATAAATCCGGACATAAAATATCCTTCTGATCGTTCATGCAGGAAATTGTTTCCTTCCAGCTTGCCGCTTTATGGCCCGTACCATGAATTAATATTTTTTTCATCCTCTAATACCCTTACTTCTATTTTCTAAAACCGTTTGCGGAATTTCAGAAAACCTTTTCAGAAGATACGCCTTTCCCTTTTCTCCCTTCCATCTGTGCCAGAACCAGAAAATACTGCCCGCAAACATAAGGCCCGCAATTATAAAGGCATGGTGAAACCCTGTCTTTTGAAGAAATATATAGCTTAAAAATGAAGCGGCAGATATGGAAGCTCCAGATATGCCAAGAGCGATCCTAAGGACTTTTTTCTGTGACAACCCTAAAAAAAAGTTTTCCCATTCTTCGGGCTGGAATCCAAGCTGTCTCCCCTTAAGCCAAAACAAAAGAAGGACCAGCCCCAGGGCGATCCCCTTGCTTGAAAGGAGATGTATTGTCATTGAGCATATCAAAACCGTAAATTCTTTCATGGGATATTCCCTCCCGTAAGTCTTGCTTTTTCATTATATTCTGTCCATCCATCCCTTGTAAAGCATCAGACTGGCTTTTTCTTTGTATATATGATTCTCTGATGAAGGGCATTTACCCGGACCGTGATCGGAGCCGCTGATACAAATGAAAACATCACAAAAAGGCGATAAACGCAAACGCTTCAATGTAATCGAACTATCAGGTTAAAGCATCTGCTGAATCCCTTGGTCACTCTTCCCGGTCAGCTGGGTTCCGAGGGATAACACGACCACTGTACAGCGTCTCTCCGTCTTTATCATACACATACTGAAAAACTGAAGCAGCCGCCCCAGAATATTCCCGCGGACACAAGGACATATATGGTGCGTTAATGCAGATATCGGATTCCACCCGGTCTTCTTTACCATCCTGGCGGTAAACACGCTCAACCTTATCAGCATCTTCATTGAGAATCAGAAGAACGTCGAATGTGTTATCCTTCCGTATCTCACCATTTATATCAGCAACGGCAGGATCCGGGCAGGAAAAGATCCCGTTCTCCACAAGAGCTGCATTTTCATATACATTGCAATCCATTAAGCGGTAACCTTCTCCGTTAGTCTGGAATACGGCAAATCCCAAATCTGGCATTTCCGAATGGTCATTGCTATTTCCCGACTTAAATCCTTCTATATGATAACCAGGAATCTTATCACTTTCAAAGCTGGCAAAACAATGCACCTTATTCCTGACCGTATTTTCAAGAGAGCGTTGGAAAAAATCTATGTTTACACAGCCAGGCTGGAAACGGCTCTTCAGCAGATAGAGACGGCGCAATCTTGTGTCATCCAACTCAGCCTGACCACGCTCTTCCGCATCTTCCCATCCATAGGCAAGATAGGTTTTTTCGTCTTTAGTCTGAAATACGAGGTAGAAGTTATCGTTTTCTACTTTCAAACTATATGCATCGGTGATCTGACGGACTTTTAAATCTTTTCGCATATCATCCACTGGCATATATTGGTTCAATTCCTCGTTCGTCAACCCATACGGTGTAAGAACGCCGAGATAATTCCAGCCGTCTCTCTCCGTCTGCTGAGAGTAAAGGTGATAATCTGCAGTTACACAATATTGTAAAGGCGGTCCGGTCGAAATCTCATCACTGACCGTTACTGCATAAAGAACTTTTTCTATCTTGTAGTCTGCGCCCATAACAACCGTATTCTTCGATACCGGGTCGGTAAAAAAACAAGCTGCGGCGGCGACGCAAACAATGACTGCCAGAATAATGATCCAGAAAACAGGCTTCTTATGGTTCATCACAGACTTTATACGATCTTTTTTCCCGGCTTCCCCATTCCACCAATGCTCTTTACGGAAAATACGCGTCTGCTCATGGGCAATAACATGTTCCAGATCCCGGCCATTCCTTTTGAAAGGCAGATAGACCCTTGGTTTGATAATGCCCAGGACAAACGGAGAGCTTACATTTTCACTCTGAAAAACATTGTCCTTATAGAGAACAGCTGTATCAGCTTTGCGGCGCAGACGCCAATAGCTGACAGCTGTGTATAACGCCAATGCAATCATGCCGAAGACTCAGAAATATCCATAGATACCAACGGCAATCTGCAGCGGATCGATACCTGCACCGGCATCTGGAATAAGGCTTAATGCACGCTCAAAGAAACAGGAACAGATCAGCCAGATAACGGCAATGCCCAAGAGAAGAACACTGACCCATTTAGGGGCTTTCTTTCGAATAGGCCGGAGCAGCAGACCACAAACCAGAATAATAATACCGTTCATTTTCTTTCCTCCTCTCTGTTGGCGAACAGCTTCCACCGGAACTCCAGCTCTTTCTGCACAAACTCTTTTGGCAGGCCGCGGGGGTTGGCGATGAGATACCAGACCCGAAAGGTGCGCTTCTCCGGGTCTGTCTCCTGCCGGTAGATCTGATAGCCCGCCTCATCCTCCTGCGTCCACTGTCCTGTCTGCCGTTTTGCCTGCACAAAAGGTTCCACCACCTGATCCAGCTCCTCTCTGGTGCGGCTTGAGGCCCAGGCGTGATCCACACCATCGGAGTGGGAGAGGCGGTACAACATCAAGCCCATCCAGTTCTTTGCCTTGTACTCCGGCGTTCCGCGCAATTCCGCCTGACGGCGGTACTCCGCCAGCTGCTCCGCCGTTCCATACCGTTCCACCATCTGCTCACCCACATGAATGCGCCAGCTGTAATCTTCTGGCTGGGTAAAGGGGGCACAGACCGACTGGAGCGCCCCTGCCGGGTCTTCCTCAAAACGAGCGATAAAGTCAAGGTAGTGGGCTTTAATCAGGGGCAGGAAGGTGTCCAGCAGCCCGATGTCCAACCGCAGAGCCCCTGTCAGTATCCGAAAGAACGAACCGCCTGTTGTCGGTTCTATTCTGAAAGAATAGAGGCAGTCATCTCCCTGCTTAATGATACAGCTGAAGCCCACCTCCACATTTCCATGGCCGCTTTCATAGTCCAAGTAGTTGCAGCGGCTCCGCTCAAACCCGATCAGGTAGGTCAGTCCATTTTTGTTCTCTTTTTGAAGTCGCCCTTTTTCAGCCGCTTCCAGCCCTTTTCCTCCAGGCCCAGCCCGTTCCACAGGTAGTCCAGGACCTCTGCAAAGATGTCCGCCGGGCGTTTTTGTTCCATGGTCTCCACCTCCTGACGAATCCTATTTAATAATCAAGCAGGATGGGCACCTGCTGTTCCTCGGCAAACCGCATGGCCCTCCAGAACATGGAGAAGGCAAACTTGGCCAGGGACTGGGTGTCATACTGGGTGTGCTCCGGGATGTCCGCCTTGCTGTACTGCCCATCTGCGTCTATGGTTCCATCTACCGGGTATCCCTCCGTATCCGCCCAATCAAGGATGGTATCCTCATCGGCCTGCCACGCCAGCTGGTTCAGTTTTTCCAGCTCCTTCCGCAGACCTCCCAAGGTGGCGATCATCGTCTGATCATCGGTAGGCAGAGGGCCTTGGAACAGAAAGCTGTCGGTGAGGGGAAGCCACCAGGTTGCACCCCGAAACAGGGACCACACCCGCTCCTCGTCCGATGCAAGGCGGGCGACCAGGGGATGCTCCCCGAAGTCCCAGTCTTTCTCCACAGTAGGCGGCACCGGTTCCTCGTATATACGGCAGGCGGCCACCAGCAGCATAGCGCCGAAGGCATCCCAATCTGGCTTGTCGGTGTAATAAGGTTTCTCATTATCTTCAAACCAGGGAGCGTAGGGGGGCTGGCCCGGCTGAGAAATGGCGGACAGGATCTGATCCCGCCAGTTCTCCACCGCCGCCTGAACCTCCGCTGGGGACAGTTCCTCTCCATCGTCGGCAGATTCCCCATCTGGGGCGATCCGGTTGAAGGTATATCCGTTTTCCTCTGCCCACTGCTGGACAACGGTTTTCCAGTTGTGAGAATAGTACCGGGTCAATGTTCCGGTGTAAATGTCAAGTCCCATAAGTTTTTCTCCTTTTCTGTTTTGTCAAAGCCGCTCCAGGGTACAGTCGTGCCCGGAATGGTCTGTATCAAAAATGATTTCCACAATGATGTCCATAGTCTCTTTTCCGAGATCACGGACGCTTTTTTCATAGGCCAGCCACTGGATGTGGATGGGCTGTCCATACCCATGCCGCCCAAAACCGCCCCGGAGAATGTCATTGAAGGCGTCCAGGTTCCGACCGATCTTCCAGTCTAAGCCGCAGGTGAACACCCGCTCCACCTCGTCATAAAAACCGGCCATGTTGGAAAAGCGGCGGCCGTCAATGGTGAACACATCTCTCATGTCCATATAATCGGCTCCTTTAAGTGATATTTTTCCATGATCTTGTTTTCCAAAGCTTCATGGGAATCCATATCCACTGGCTGCGCTGGGATTCCCTTTTGCCAATAACCGTTCCCATAGTAGAGCAGCATGGCCCAGTAATAGGGCAGCTCATGGCTGAATATCGCCACTTCCATAGCATCGGCCACTGGCGTTGCCAGCGATGAGCGTTCCACTATCTGGGAGGCTTCCTCATAGGAGATCCCCACCAGCAGGCATTTCACCAGTTCGCAGAAGCTGTGCTGATTGAATATGACCTGACCATTCTCATCTTTGAACACAAGTCCATCTTTCACCACGGTATTTCTCTCCTTTTCTTAACCTGCACCCTTGGCATGGGCATAGTCCCGTCAGGTCATTTCATACAGCAGAGCAACATCGCCCCGCACCAATTCCAGATGGGAGCGCAGCGTTTCAAGTCCGCCTTGCACCGCCTCAGTGGGCAGGTCCCAGTCTGGGGCAATTTCAGCTGCCAGCTCCGGAAGGTCCTGCTCCCGCAGAGCTTCCAGCAGTTTAGACGTCAGCTCTCCCTCCAACAGAGCGCAGTCCAGGATGTCCTCCGTCTGGGGAGCAGGAAAACGGACATCCAGATCCAGTTCGCTCTCACACCAGTCCCAGATGGCCATATAGACCGTGCCGGAGCAGTTGCCGTCGGACAAGTCCTGCCGCCGGCCGTCTTTGAGAAGATAAAAGGATGCAATCTGTGCCATGGCAATTCCTCCTTTCGGATCAGGATACTTTTTTCCTCGGAGTTGATGCTATACAGGTCGTCCAGATGGATGTGAAATCCATCCTCACGAATGGTTTCTGCCATACCCAGCGTGGCTTTCGCCAATAGGAGCAGCCCCGCCCGGTTTCCTGTTAACTCCAATTCATTTCCATCGGCATGAATGGTAAATGAGAGGTAGGCTTCCGGCTCCACTGGAAGAATGGGCAGTTGCTCATTATTCAGTTGAATGGTCAGTGTTTTCGTTTGCATTGCCAGGCCCCCAACATCAATCCCACCAGAAATACCAGACGGTGGACTGCCGCAGCACATCCGCCAGATTGCCCACGGTTGGATCATCCTGCTCCTGATCCACGATGTCCGGGCAGAAGCCGTACTGCTCTGTGGCAGCTTCCATAGCCTTCTCCTTGGGAACGGGAGCCGGGAGCAGAAACTCCAGCTCATCGTTGCTCATGGCGGCAGGGATGGCACCATGCTGCTCGAACCAGTATTTCGCCGCTGCCATCAGGTCCGGTGTGTCGGGGCACTCATTCCAATTTCCAAAGGGCAGATAGGCGAATATCTCCCAGGGGTTCTTTACCGGAATTTTAGCCAGAATGAGCGGATATGTCATGTGACTGTCCGAGTCCCAGTAGCAGGAGAAGCGGTCATTGTCATAGCCGCTCTCCATCTCGCCCAGGACTTCCTCATCCCAATCCAGATCATCTTCCTCGGCCTCCGCTCTACGCTGGCCGGTCAACTCATCCAAAAGAGCTTTTCCGTCCCTGACGGGAGCGGAGAGCATCTTCTTCCGATACTCCGTTACCGTTTTGAGGTCAAATTCGTAGAAGTCCGCATCATTCTCCGGGTCAGCATTCATCACCAGACACTCCAACAGCGTTTCATCATCCGCCTGGATAAGAACCGGAACAAAGCCCTCTCTAACGCTTTCCCGTTTGGCATAGCTGTATGCCGACATGATGGGGTCATCATCTGCCATGGAGGGGAAATAGGTGCACTCGCAGTCCAGATATTCCATGATGGCCTGAGCCACCCCGGAGGGCTCCAGCGTGTCCTCGTCGAAGTCCTGTCCCTGCCAGTTGGCGAAGCGTTCCTCAATCACTTGAGCCATGGCCTCATAGTAGTCATCGTCAAAGGGGATGAACAGGTAGGCTTCATCTTGGAACTCATCGGAGTGATACCGCTCTGGGCCGAAGAAGCGGATGGCGTTGTCGTCAACATCGGCAGGATAGTAAGGACTGTCGCCCTCTCCGTAATAATAGCCTGCAAAGGCACGGCCTTGCTGATTGAACAGCACAGAGAACAGACAGCCGTTCAGCTCATCCCGGATAAACTCCCGCAGATCCACGCTGGCAGGGTCGGCTTTGACCTGTTTGGCCACTTCGCTGTATTCTTTCAGGAAGTCCTCGCCCATCAGGTCGTGCTCCATGCACCAGCGCAGGTAGATGGCCATGTGGTTGTAGGCATTGATGGGGTCAATCGGCAGTTCCTTCGCCTCAATGCTCTCAAGGTGATAGGAGGCATCGTCCATCTCGCCGTCAAAATCATCGTTAGAAAGGTTGCCTCTGGTGATGGCATCCTGGCGATCCGGCTTCATCACAAAGCTGATGCCGTCCATTTTGTCCAGCAAGGCATCCGCGTCATGGGCCATCTTATATTCTAATTCATCCCGGTAGAGGGGGATCACATGATAGAAGTTGACCTCCTCGCCGCCCGGCAGGATGCAGACCTCGCTGCCATCTTCAGTGTCCTGGGGACCGGTCAGAATGGCGGCGCACAGCTTTGTATCTTTTGCAAAGTCATCCTCATTGTCCATGGTATGGCCGAAGCCCAGCCATGTATCACTGGCAATGGGCAGGCGGGCCAGTACTTTCAGCAGGCGGATGGGCCAGTACCACTTTTCATCTTTCATGGACTCCTGATCCAGCTTCCAGTCCGCAGGCAGGGCAATGGCCAGCTCTGCCCGCTCCAGCTTGTACTCCGCCAGTTCCTTTGGCACATTCATCCGGTGGGCGCCCATGCCCATGGTGACCAAGGTGTAATAGTCCCGCTCCTCAGTGGGCGGCACCATGCAGATGTCCACATGGATGTCCGGGGAAACCAACTCGTGGAACACATTCTCGACCTTACCGAAATACTGCTCAATGTGCCCCTCGACGGCCTCTATCTCCTCCTCGGTGTAGACTTCGGGATTACTGAATTCTTCCTCATCCTGCGTGTCCTCATTGTCTGAGTGGTCGCAGCTGTCATCCTCTGGATCTCCCTTTATAGGCTCGTAACCGATCTTCAGGGTCATCTGTTCTTCTGGCAGAGAGACGCCGGGGCTGCGGGTGATGGTGTGCTTATCGTCTGCGGAAAAGCCGATGGTCTCGCCGTCTTGCAGCGTCACATCACACGCCAGCACATAGGAGGCAAGGCTTGCCAAAAAGTCCCGTAGTTCCTCCGGCTCGGCGTCGGTGTTCAGCACTTCCATTTCCTCCTTGCCAAACACATCCATGCCGTAGGTGTAGCCGTTTAGGCCCCCCTCGCTCCGGTACAGGCCGAACCAGACCCAGTTGAAGATGGGCAGTTCGTCCTCTTTTATCATATCGGCAAGGCCCTCATAGAAACGAGGCTCAAATACCACGCCGCTGGTGTAGACACCGGTGGCGTATTTCTGCTTGCAGCACACTGCCATCGCCTTGGTGAACAGCTTACCTCGTTCCAGCAGTTTTTCCTCCTCGCCCAACACAGCCACCATGATATGGGCCTTGTGCGCTTTGGCCACTTCTACGGCCTCTGGCCACATATAGTTGTTTTCGGCGTTGATCTCTGCTTCATTGTCCGGGATGTGACCGTGGAATAGTGTCACAATCAGCATCATATTGCCGACCCGCATTACCACAGCGTCATCGCTGTTCTCAACATCTTCGTCGCCCTCATCCGGCTCCTCATCTACGATACCCCATTCTTCCCGCAGATCTCGAATCAACTGCTCCTTGTCCCACTCTGCTTTGGAGAGGAGCACAGATCCGGCAAAGGAACCCTTATGGTCGGTTTCCTCCTCGTCGGCGTCATCCTCAAGATCCTCTACATCTTCATCCAGATCATAGAGGGATTCATGCTCCAATCCCCGGATAAATTCCTCAAAGCTGTCTGCCAGATGGGTGATCTTGTAATCGTTTTCCTGATCCACATGGACCACCGCAGGCTCTCCCTGGGGGCCGCAGGCCCGGTAGTCCAGGAAGATCATATCATGTCCGGCGCTGGGACAGTCGCAGATGGCCACGCCGATGGCAGGATACTCCCACTCATCGATCATAAACTGGCTGCCCAGCTCTCCGCAGAGGGAGCAGCTCTTTTCCCGTCCGATTCCGAAAATGCCGGTGATGGCCACATGATCATCTGCCCAACAGGTAGGCTCATCGCAGGGATAGCAGGTGTTCACCGGAATGCCGCCGTTGTGCTGCTTCATCAGCCAGATATAGGTGGCGGGCAGCTTGTAGCCCAGTTCCTCCTCCACGCTGGCAATCAGCTCATCGGAAGGCGGATCACTGACATATTCTTTCAGTGCATACCAATTATCATCCCAGAAGTTGGTGAGGTCGAAGCCCTCAAATGGAGTATCACCAGGCACGAATTTGGCCTTCTTTTTCCGGCTGCGCTGGCGTTTCCGGATCTCCGCCTTACACTCCCGAATTACCGCCGGGGCATTTTCATCCTCTGGGTCCAGCTCTGCCCACCGCTGGGCGTAGGGAATGGCCTTTTCCTCCTGGCCGTAGAGATACTGATAGCCGTAGGCCATCCGCATATTCCACTCTGACTTGTCCTGGCCTTCCTCCCGGACGGACTCCAGCACCTCGATGGCCCTCAGAAGGGCTTTGTCTCCCTTGGATTTCAAAGTGCCCTCGTCATGGTCCCCGATGATGGCGTAGTTTTCCAGCGCCCGGGCCAGAGCGTAGGCGGTGCGGTAGTTCCGCCAGTCCTCCGGGATGGCATTGAGTGCCTGGATGCAGCGGGTGTACTCGTCCTCGTCGTTCCACTGCTCCAGCTGCTGGAAGAATTCTTCGGCGTTCTGCGGGGTGTAAGGAGTATAGTCCATGCCCGTAAGCGTCTCGTCCAACTCGTCATCCTGATTCTCAGTTTCTGCCCCATCATCTTGTTGCTTTAGGGGCACAGAACCTGCTTCACGGCGGAAGGTGTGGAAGATGGCCCATGGGATGTCCGTGC
>Kit_p2__coassemble_303_pt1 | contig 108924 bp, 88 predicted proteins | sample Kit_p2__metabat2_high_PE_005 | metagenome-assembled genome bin Kit_p2 | reverse complement strand
TGGCTTAAACAATTTTTACTTTCAAATATTGTCTAACTTTTTGGGGTCACTTCATTATGGATAGCCAGGGGACTTTTTTGTCTTAGGAAAGCATGTCCTATGAAATAAAAACGCTCCGCGGGGAACGCTATGGGGCGGAAGGGAATTTTGCCGCAAAAGCGGCCCGCCATAGGCGGAGAACCCCGCAGGCGGGCTTCTTCCTTACGGAGCTTACTTGAAGAGCTCAGCTGCTTTGGAAGCGAAGCGCTGTCCAAATACGGGGAAGAGATCCATTCCGGTCATTTCCGGTCCGGTACATACAGGCCCCAGATGGATATTGGGTTTTCCAAGGCTGGTCCCGCCGGAGTAGACCAGCATTCCCTTTACCAGAAGCTGGGTCAGGATGCTTTCGATGGCCATGACCGGGCCGCCCTGGGGAACATTGGAGGTGGCGAAGGCGCCGCCCAGCTTCCCGCCCAGGCTTACAGGGCAGGTATCCAGCCACTGCTTTAGCTGCCAGGATTCAGCGGCATAGTAATCCGGCGTTCCGAATAATACGCCTGCGGATTCCTGGAGCTCCTTTATATACTCGTCCTTTTTTTCATTGAAGGATGAAACGGGGATCAGAACGGCCTCCATGCCCGCTACGGCTTCAATGCCTTTGACGATCTCTTTTGCGGCAGCCTCTGTGCGGCCTGTGGATGAATGGTAAACGATGGATATTTTCATTGCGGTTCCTCTCTTTCATAAAATATAGGGCGTTCATAAAAGATAGAACGGCCGCAGAGAAGCCGCGGCCCTTCATAAAAAGGCCGGTGCGGGAGATTCCGCGCACCGGCCTTTAAAAAGCTTGTCCATGGGGGTCATTAGAATTCCGGTTCGATCAGACCATAGGAATTTGATTTTCTCTTATAAACAACATTGACCTCGTTGGTATCTGCGTTCAGGAACATAAAGAAGTTGTGGCCCAGAAGCTCCATCTGGATGCAGGCCTCCTCCGGATCCATAGGCTTCATTGCGAAGCGTTTGGTCTTTACGATCTTTATGGTCTCCTCATGCTCCGGCTCCTCCTGCAGGAAGGCCTCGCTGAAGGAAAGAGCACTCTGTTTCTTATCAATGAGTTTTGTTTTATATTTTTTGATCTGACGTTCAATGATCTCTTCCACAAGGTCAATGGAAACATACATATCATTGGAATCCTGTTCGGCACGGATGATGCTGCCTTTGACAGGGATCGTTACCTCAATTTTCTGGCGTCCTTTCTCTACGCTCATGGTTACCTGTACTTCCGTATCAGGAGAAAAATAGCGTTCCAGCTTTCCGATCTTATTTTCTGCTGCTTCTCTTAAACCTGGTGTAATGTCGATGTTCTTTCCGCTGATGATATAACGCATAGAATCAACTCCTTCTTTTGGGATGGTCTTATTATAGCACATAATTCTGTAAAAAACAACTAAAATTATAAAAGGTGCGACAACTTGAAGAGGTATAGAGATCTGTAAAACGATAGGAGGACTATCGACATCCTTCGCCATTTGTCAATGGTTTTGCTGGAAAAACTGGTCGAAAAAGTGAATTTTATGAGATGTGTACAAAAATATGAAAAATTACGCGTCCACTGAAAAATAAGAATCAACCATGGGATAAATTGTGGATAATGTGGATAACTTGGTGTATAAGTGCGTTTTTCAGTAAAATAAAGGAAAAATAGGGGGGACAACTTTCAACAAAAGTTTTGTGGACGACGGTGGATAAAGTGGATAACCAGAAAATCGAATGTATGGTTTGTGCAATCTGCCAGTTTACAGTAATTTCGCCTGCCAGGCGGGGGAAAACGGCGGAATGGCTCCATCCGGCGGCCGGAGCCATGGACAGAAATATGTCTAAATTGTTAAAAAAAAAGGAAAGCATTGAATAAACCGTATGAAGGTGATAGAATATAAAGGATTGTATGATAGCAGAATTGCCCTCCGGCCACAGGAAGCCGGGGAAAAAGAATGTTTTAGATTTAGGAGCGTGCAGAATGAATCTTGTTGAAAAAGTATTTGGAACGCACAGTGAGCGGGAGCTGAAGCTGATCTACCCGATTATTGATAAAATTGAAAAGCTGCGTCCGGAAATGCAGAAAATGAGCGACGAGGAGTTAAAGGACCAGACCAGGAAGTTTAAAGAGCGCCTGGCAGCCGGAGAGACTCTGGATGATCTTCTTCCGGAGGCATTTGCCACTGTCCGGGAAGCAGCAAAAAGAACCTTAAAAATGGAGCATTATCCGGTCCAGCTCATCGGAGGTATCGTCCTGCACCAGGGCCGTATCGCAGAGATGAAGACCGGTGAAGGAAAGACCCTTGTGTCCACATGTCCGGCCTACCTAAACGCGCTGTCCGGAAAGGGCGTCCAGATCGTAACGGTCAACGACTATCTGGCAAAGCGTGACGCCGAGTGGATGGGACAGGTCCATGAGTTCTTAGGCCTCAAGGTGGGCGTGGTATTAAACTCCATGACCTCCGAAGAGAGAAAGACCGCCTATAACTGCGATATCACCTATGTGACCAACAACGAGCTGGGCTTTGACTATCTCCGCGACAACATGGCCATCTACAAAGAGCAGATGGTGCTGAGAGACCTGGATTACTGCATCATCGACGAGGTGGACTCTGTCCTCATCGATGAAGCCAGAACACCTCTGATCATTTCCGGCCAGAGCGGAAAGTCCACAAAGCTCTACGAGGTCTGCGACGTGCTGGCAAGGCAGCTGACCCGGGGCGAGGAGTCCGGAGAGTTCAATAAGTTCAACGCCATCATGGGCGAGGAGATCGAAGAGACCGGAGACTTTATCGTAAACGAAAAGGATAAGGTGGTAAACTTAACGGCTGAGGGCGTTAAGAAGGTAGAGCAGTTCTTCCATATTGAAAACCTGGCAGATCCGGAGAACCTGGAGATCCAGCACAATATCATCCTGGCGCTCCGCGCCAATTACATGATGTTCCGGGATAAGGACTATGTGGTAAAGGACGACGAGGTACTGATCGTTGACGAGTTCACCGGCCGTATCATGCCGGGCCGCCGGTATTCCGATGGTCTCCACCAGGCCATCGAGGCGAAGGAGCACGTAAACGTAAGACGAGAGTCCAGGACCCTGGCTACCATCACCTTCCAGAACTTCTTTAATAAGTTCCGCAAGAAGGCCGGTATGACCGGTACGGCCCAGACAGAGGAGCGGGAGTTCCGGAATATCTACGGAATGGATGTTATCGTGATCCCCACCAACCGTCCGGTGGTCCGTAAGGATCTGGAGGATGCCGTTTATAAGACAAAGAAGGAAAAATTCCACGCTGTGGTGGAGGAGATCGTAAAGGCCCATGAAAAGGGACAGCCGGTGCTGGTGGGCACCATCACCATCGAGACCTCCGAAATGTTAAGCCACATGCTGAAAAAGCGCGGAGTTCCCCATAAGGTATTAAACGCCAAGTTCCATGAGCTGGAGGCGGAGATCGTTGCAGAGGCCGGCGTACACGGCGCTGTGACCATTGCCACCAACATGGCCGGCCGTGGTACGGATATCAAGCTGGATGACGAATCCAAGGCCCTGGGCGGCTTAAAGATCATTGGTACGGAGCGCCATGAGTCCAGACGTATCGACAACCAGCTCCGCGGTCGTTCCGGCCGTCAGGGCGATCCGGGTGAATCCCGTTTCTACCTGTCTCTGGAGGACGACCTGATGCGTCTCTTCGGTTCGGATAAGCTCATGAGCATGTTCAATGCCCTGGGCGTTCCGGAGAACGAGCAGATCGAGCATAAGATGCTGTCCACAGCCATTGAAAAGGCCCAGAAAAAGATCGAGACAAATAACTACGGGATCCGTGAGAACCTGTTAAAATACGATGAAGTCATGAACGAGCAGCGTGAGGTGATCTACGCAGAGCGTCTCCAGGTATTAAACGGAGAGAACATGCGCGACGTGATCATGAAGATGCTCAATGACATCGTGGAAGGCGCTGTGGATATGTCCATTGGAGACGAGCAGTCTGCGGATAAGTGGAACTTTAAGGAGCTGAACGAGCTGATCCTTCCGATCATTCCCTTAAAGCCCCTGGAGCTCAATGACGAGATCCGTCATATGAAGAAGGATGAACTGAAGCACGCCTTAAAGGAAAAGGCCACCAAGTTCTATGAGGCCAAGGAAGCGGAATTCCCGGATGCAGAGCAGATCCGTGAGATCGAGCGGGTGGTGCTCTTAAAGGTGATCGACAATAAGTGGATGTCCCATATCGACGATATGGACCAGCTCCGCCAGGGAATCGGCCTTCAGGCCTATGGCCAGAGGGATCCGCTGGTAGAGTATAAGATGAGCGGATATGAGATGTTCGAGGATATGTCCTCTGCCATCCGTGAAGATACGGTCCGCATCCTCTGCCATATCCGTGTGGAGCAGAAGATCGAGAGAGAGGCTGCGGCCCGGGTGACAGGCACCAACAGGGACAACACGGCCGCCAGAACTCCCCAGAGACGGGCAGCCCAGAAAATCTATCCCAACGATCCCTGTCCCTGCGGATCCGGTAAAAAATATAAACAGTGCCACGGCAGAAAGCCGTTAGCCCAGTAAGAGAGGACGAGATTCTATGGTTGAGTTAGATCAGTTTAAATATACGTTATCCACATATGAAAAACCGCTTCAGGAAGTTCGGGAATCCTTAAACCTGGATGCGAAGATCAGGCGGATCGACGAGCTTGACAAGACCATGGAGGAGCCCAGCTTCTGGGAAGATGCAGAATTATCCACAAGGCTTGTGAAGGAAGCGAAGCATTTAAAAGATACAGTCGCGGAGTTTAACAGGCTTCAGAACCAGTATGAGGAGATCGGTCTGATGATCGAGATGGGGTACGAGGAAAACGATCCGGCCATCGTTCCGGAGATCCAGAAGATGGTGGACGAATTTTCCGACGAGCTGGAGGCTTTGCGGCTCCGTACCCTTTTGACGGGAGAATACGACGGCAACAATGCCATCATGCGCCTCAACGCGGGAGCCGGGGGTACCGAATCCTGCGACTGGTGCAGCATTCTTTATCGGATGTACTGCCGGTGGGCGGAGAGCAAGGGATTTTCCGTGGAGATGTTAGACTATCTGGCCGGTGAAGAGGCCGGGATCAAGTCAGTGACTCTCCAGATCAACGGGGAGAATGCCTTTGGATATCTGAAATCCGAGAGAGGCGTCCACCGTCTGGTGCGGATCTCTCCGTTCAACGCCAACGGAAAGCGGCAGACCTCCTTTGTATCCTGCGACGTAATGCCGGATATTGAGGAGGATCTGGATGTGGAGATCAATCCGGATGACTTGAGGATCGATACCTACCGGTCCAGCGGCGCCGGCGGGCAGCACATCAATAAGACCTCCTCTGCGGTGCGTATCACCCATATCCCCACAGGGATCGTGGTACAGTGCCAGAATGAACGGTCCCAGTTCCAGAACAAGGACAGGGCCATGCAGATGTTAAAGGCAAAGCTTTATATGCTGAAGCAGCAGGAGAATGCGGAGAAGATCTCTGATCTCCGGGGCGATGTCAAGGAGATCGCCTGGGGCAGCCAGATCCGTTCCTATGTGCTCCAGCCCTATACGCTCATTAAGGATCACAGGACCGGCTTTGAGAGCGGGAATGTGACCAGCGTGCTGGATGGCAGCATCGACGGATTCATCAGCGCATACCTCAAGTGGGAAAGCCTGGGACGGCCGCAGGTGAAGGGCGGAGAGAGCGAATAAGCAGATTCTGGGCGGAAGCGGAGGATTTCGCTGGTTTTGGGCCTGGCAGAGCCTGGTCTGCGGGAAAGATGGATAAAAAGAAAAGAGAGGACCGGTTCCTGGGCCTGTGCCCGGGTACCGGTCTGTTTGGTTGATGGAAGGAATGCCGGATCTCAGCCGGAAAATGTGGAACAGGAGGAAATACGTATGCGTCTGGAACGGGTCACGGATTCGTCACATCCCATATACAACGAGGCCTTAAGGCTGTATCGGATGAGCTTCCCTTACCATGAACAGAGGGAGGAACTGTCCCAGAAAAGGATCTTAGGGGACAGTGAATACTGCTTTGATCTGGTCTATGATGAGGATAGGTTCGTGGGGCTGATCCTGTATTGGGAGACTGAAGAATTTATTTACATTGAGCATTTCTGTATCTGTCCGGAAATGAGAAATAAGCGGTATGGGGAGCGGGTGCTGGCGCTTTTGGGAAAAGGGGAGAAAACGCGGATCCTTGAGATCGATCCCCCTGTGGATGATATTTCCAGGCGCAGGAAAGGGCTTTATGAGAGATGCGGGTTTATAGATAATCCCTACGAGCATACGCATCCGGCGTATCATCCGAAAAGCCGGGGACACAGCCTGGTGCTGATGACCAGCCCGGAACGTCTGCCCGGGGAAGCGTTTGAGAGATTCAGCAGATATCTGGGAGAGCGGGTTATGAAGGATGCATTTGCAGGCTGACTAGAGGCCGGCCGGAAACGGATCTTATGGGATCTAAGCGGTGTGTTTTGAGAGAAAAAAGGAGCGGCGCTCCATAGACAATTTCCTGTCTATGGGGTGCCGCTTTTGTGGTAAGGGGTTTAGTTTTTGCGTTACTTCTGATGCTTTTCAGTACACTTGTCATCCAGAGGATCGTGAAGTAAATGACCCTTTGAATCAGTACAGTAGTAGTAACCGTCTGCGTCCTTTACATTTCTCTTGTTCTTCTGAACAACACCGCTTTCGTTGACCAGATATTCACCAGATTTTTCGCCCTTCGGATCAGTGAAGTCTACGGTCTGGTATTTGCTTCCATCTTCTGCTGCTAATCTTCTTCCGTTGACATACAGGTAGTTATCGTTGATGCCGTTGGTGCCTGCGCCCTTGGGAGAACCGTTGGACTTGAAATCAAAGGTATAGGAGCTTCCGTCAATGGTGAGAGTCTGGGTGCCAGTCTTGGCAGCTCCATCGCCGCCAAAGTAGCAGACATATGTATCCTGGCTCTCTAAGTTGCCCTCGATATCGCTGATATAGTCTACGGATGCGATCGCTGTGATCTTCTTTTTGTCAGCGGGATCGACGGTCATTCTCTTAAGACCTGTTACCAGTTCGCCGTTTCCGTTGAAGGCATATGTTTTTCCGTCAATGGTCCGGAACTCAGAGACCGCAATCTTTCCGGCGCTGGTGGCATAGTACCAGTATACGCTTCCGTCCTCATGACCGCTGGAATTCATTGCCTCTGCAGGAACAGCCTGGAACCAGCCGGTGCGCAGGTAGGGCTCTTCAGAATCACCGTAATACATCCACTCGCTGTTGTCGTCCTGCTTCCATCCATACTGCGCCACACCTCTCTCATCAAAGAAGTACTCCTTGCCGCCGATGGATTTCTTGGTGCTCACAGTCTTCTTGCCGTTGGAGCCGAAGTAGAAGTGGTAGGTGGGCTCGGTCTCGTCCTCGTTGGTGTCGTCGGGAACTGTGGTGTATACCCAGGCGTTGGTCACTACACTGCCGTCGCCCTCGCCGTCGGCATAGTATAAGCCGTTGGCCCAGTCGTCCTCAGATTCCACATATTCGCCGCTTTCAGTGACCCATCCGCTCATCATACGTCCGTAATGGTCGAACACGTATTTCTTATCGCCGACCTCATAAACCTTGGCCTTGCTGCCGTCGCTCTTGATGGCTTTTCCGTTGGAGCCGAAGTAGTACCAGCTTCCCTCGCCTACCAGCTCGTCGCCCTGCCATTCCGGGTTCTGGATGAATTTCCATACGTTGGTGGCCATGGCTCCGGAGGAACCTAAGTAGTAGTAGTTGTCGTCGTCTTCGATCAGGGTACGGCGGAGCATGATGCCGTCGCTTCCGAGATAATAATACAGGTTTCCGTCCTGTTTCCAGCCGTCTTTAAAGTATTCTCCGTCGTTCTGTACATATACCCACTCGTCTCCTAAAGCCTGCCACTGGGCAGCAGAAGCGGAAAATACAGTTCCCAGGGTGAGAACTGCGGAAGCTGTCAGAACAGCGTAGCAGAAATTTGCTTTTTTCATAGATGTACTCTCCTCCTTGTATCGCGCATGATTTGAAGGGCGCGTTTTTTTCTATTCCTGTTATGTACTATCATACCACTAAGTGGTAAGGTCTGTCCAGAACTAAGTTGGGGTAAAAGTGTGGCATGGCATTACGAATTGTTTAAGAATTAAGAACATTTTCGCAGAACCGCCGTTATGGAGCCGGATCCTGGTGAAAACCTTCTTGCGCCCGTGGCCGGAGCCGTCTATAATAAGTAGAGAAATATTCCAAAAACGGAGGAGACAGGCAATGGAATACAGCCATTTTAAGGAACATACAGACCGGGTGGTGGAAAGCTGTTCCCGGGTGATCGTCGGCAAGGAGGAAACGGTCCGGCTGATCTTTATCAGCTTTTTATGCTCCGGACACGTGCTTTTAGAGGATGTGCCGGGAACGGGAAAGACCATGCTTTTAAAGGCATTTGCAAGGACCGTGGGCAGCGGGTTTAAGCGGATCCAGTTTACGCCGGATCTTCTGCCGTCGGATCTTACGGGCATCAATTTTTATAACCAGAAAACAGGGGAGTTCCAGTTCCGCGAGGGCCCTCTGTTTACCAATATCGTGCTGGCGGACGAGATCAACCGGGCCACGCCCAGGACCCAGTCCAGCCTTCTGGAGGCCATGGAGGAAAGCCAGATCACCGTGGACGGCGTCACCTACCCCATGGCAGAGCCGTTCTTTGTTATGGCCACCCAGAACCCGGTGGAATCCTATGGGACGTTTCCCCTGCCGGAAGCCCAGCTGGACCGGTTTTTCATGAGGCTGAGCCTGGGCTACATGACCAGGGAGCAGGAGATGGAGGTGGTGTCCAGGCCGTCCACAGCAGATATTTTAAACTCCCTGGAGCCGGTGGTGAGCCCGGAGGTGATCCGGGAGATGAAGGAGCTATATACGAAGGTGCGGGTCCAGAAGGATGTTCTGGGCTACATGATGGACATTGTGGAAAAGACCCGGACGGAGAGCCGGTTTGTCACCGGAGTATCCACCAGAGGGGCCATCGCCCTCTATAAAGCCTCCCAGGCCATGGCCGCGTCCCTGGGACGGGATTTTGTGATCCCGGAGGATGTGAAGGCCGCAGCGCCCTGGGTCCTCAGCCACAGGATCATCTCCAGGGGAGGCGAAAGCTTTGAGGATGCGAGAAAATATCTGGGACAGATCATGGAGGATATCCCGGTTCCCATGGAGAACCTGCGATGATCGTATTTCTTGGAGTCCTGGGACTTCTGGTATGGCTGGCGGAGAAATATTCCATGGACCATGTGCTGGACGGACTGGACTTTGCTACAGCCCTGGATAAGACCGTGGTGGAGCCGGGGGAGGATTTTTCCTGGACCATGACCATAAACAACCGAAAGCGTCTTATGGTCCCCTATCTCCAGATGAGGGAGCAGATCCCCGCAGGACTTGTCTTTTCTGAAAACGGAGAGAACGTGGCGGCAAAGTCCTCTGGGGATCACCTTTCGGTGCTTTACCTTAAGGGACGCCAGAAGACGGAGTTAGAGCGGAGGGTCCTTTTAAAAAAGCGGGGAAGATATTTCTTCCGGGGCGTTTCGGCAGAGGCCGGGGATTTCCTGGGGCTCCAGACCGCGCTGGAGACGTATCCGGAATTAAAGGAGATCGTGGTAAAGCCGGCCCCCAGCGGCTGGGAGGAGCTTCCCAGGCTCCTGGGCGGATATGCAGGCGAATATGTGGTGAAACGGAGCCTCTTTGAGGATCCTGTGCTGATCCGTGGGTTCAGGGAATATACGGGCCGGGAGCCCCTGCGGTCCATCAGCTGGGTCCAGAGTGCCAGACAGGGCCGGTTTCTGGTCAAGGAGCAGGAAAATATGACGGATCTTTCCTGTACCATCCTCCTGGACGTGGAGTGCCGGGACGAGGAACGGGAAGCAGAGCTTCTGGAGCAGTGCTTTTCCATGGTCCGCAGTATCTGCGAGGAGCTGGAAAAGCAGAGGATCGCCTATGATTTCCAGACCAACGGCGTAATCGCCGGGGCCATGGGAAACTGGAACCGGATCGGAGAGGGCCTGGGGCCGGGCCATCTGGAGACCGTGCTGGAGGGACTGGGAAGGATGACCTACGACTGCCGGATGGGGAGCGGGGAATTCCTTTCCGGCATCCGGAAGGGGCTCCGATCTGGAAAAAGCCTGATCTATGTGGCTCCGGACCGGAACCAGGACGCGGCACCGTACCTTTCGTCCCTGGAAGAGCGGTCCGGCCGGAGGCTGCTGGCGCTTTATGGGGAGGATGTGTAGAAAATGGACATACTGGTTTTTAAGATATTGACGGACGTGTGCTTTTATATGGCCATGTTCATGCCCCTGTTCCTTTTCGGCCCCATCTGGGTGCGGGTGCTGCTTTTTCTGGCGCTGGCATCCTGGTGCGTCTGGCTTCTGATCTGCTGGAAAAAGCGGAACATGGAGGAGCGGGCCCATGACAGCCTCATGACGGAGGCCAGGCTTCTTCTTGCGGCGGGCTGTATCCAGTGGCTTTCCCTGGGAACGGAGGTCTGGGGAAGGCGGTGCGTCCCGTTTTTTACAGCCTTCCTGGTTCTCGGGATCTTCCTTTTAAGGGCTCTGCGCCTGGCCAGGACGGGACAGGGGAGAGGCGGCTTCTGGGGAAGGACTGCCGGGGAGCTTCTGGCGGTGCTGGCGGCGGCCGGCATCCTTTCCAGCCGGGCTGTGACCGGAGGGCTTCTGTACGGCCTGAAATTTCTGTACATGACCCTGGTGGTGCCGGTGCTGGAGCTTATGGTCCGCCTCCTGGCAGGTACCCTTATGGGGATCTCCTGGATCTTTTCCAGGCTTTTTAAGGATTTTTCCTACGAGATGCCCGAAAATGCCCTGGACGGCCTGATGGCTCCGGAGGCGCTCCCGGGCTTTGAGGGGACGGCGGCCTCAGAAACGCCGGCGTTTCTGAAGTTTTTGGGAACTCTTGCGGCAGCCGCTGCCCTGGTTTTGTTTTTCTGGTTTCTGTACCGGATGCTGTCCGGCCGCGGCCGGGAAACAGACCGTCGGCCAGTCGGGACGGTGAGAAGAAGCCAGGCGGCTCCGGAGACGGGAAAACGGGCTGGGGCCAGAGAGTATATGGGAGACCGGGGCGTCCGGTATTATTTCCGTAAATTTTTAAAGCTCTGCATCGCCTTCCAGCTTCCGGCGGATGAACGGTCTGCCAGCAGCGAGACCGTGTGCAGCGATGCGGTCTGCTCCTGGGGAATGGAGGAGGAGATCACCGCCCTCCGGGATATGTACCGGAAGGTCCGGTATGGAGAAAAGGAGGAAACGGAGACTCTTAAGAGAGAGGCCAGAGAGATCTATAAGAAGGTAAAGAAAAAGGCGTCGGAACGCTGAGTTCCGGCGCCTTTTGAGATCTTATTTTTTACTGCCGTCCAGATACCGGCCCGCATCCTTTAGGAAGCTGGCGATGATCAGCAGGATCACCAGGGCCACCGGGAAGGCGGCGATGATGGAAACCGTCTGGAGGTTGGCCATGGAGCTTTCGGAAAACACCAGGGCAATGGGGAAGAGGATCAGCATTACGGCCCAGAAGAACTTCACGGCCCGGTGGGGTTCCTCATCTCCGATCATCTGCTTATAGGTGTAGGAGGAGGCTACCAGGGCGATGGAATCGAAGCTGGTGGCGTAAAAGGCGATCATGGCGGCGATCAGAAGCACCAGCACCATGGGAGCCAGAGGAAGGGTATCCACAATGGCGATGATGGTGGAGTACAGATCTCCCGCACCGCCATAGACCCCCAGAACGTCCAGCTTTCCGCTGACCTGGAGGCCTAGGCTGTAATTTCCCAGGATCAGGAAGCTTAAGAAGGTGCCGCCCAGGCTGTATACATAGCCGCCCAGGATGGTCTGCTTCACGGTGCGCCCACGGGAGATGGAGCCGATGAAGAAGGGAGAGGCCACGCACCATACCATCCAGTAGGCCCAGTAAAAGATGGTCCAGGTCTGGGGGAAGGAGGTGGTCCGCTGAGGATCGGTGAAGGTGGCCAGGCTAAAGAAGTTCTGGGCCAGATTTCCGATGGCAGAGAAGCCGGTCTCCAGGATGTAGCGGGTCTCGCCTCCGGCCAGGAGCACATAGGCCAGGAGGGCGAAAAACAGATACATACAGGCGGCAGACAGCCGGGAGATCCCCTTCATGCCGTGGACCAGGGCGTAGGTGTAAATGATGCAGGTGACCACCAGGATCCCGATGGTGACCCATTTGGAGGATGGGAGCCCCGTGAGCCTGGAAAGCACCTGGGCCATCAGCGGAGTAGCCAGGGAAAAGGTCGTGGCGGTCCCGGCCAGAAGGGCGAACAGGGCCAGAAGGTCAATGCATTTTCCCGGGAGCTTATCTACCCGGTCTCCCAGGAGGGGACGGCAGGCCTCAGAATATTTCTGCTTATGGCAGCCTCGTACATGGAGCATGAAGCCGAAGGCCACGGCCAGCACCAGATAAAAGCTCCAGGGGATGGGGCCCCAGTGGAAGATGGGGTAGGTGCTGGACCAGATCTGCATGGATCCCATTTCCGCGATATGGGGATCGTTGGCGTAAAGGATCCATTCGCAGAAGGAGTAGAACAGGATGTCAGCGGCCAGTCCGGCGGTGAACATCATGCTGCTCCAGGCAAAATCTGAGTATTTTGGGTTTTCATTGGGGCCGCCCAGACGGATGGAGCCGTACCGGGAAAAGGCCAGATAAATGGAGAGCAGGAACACGCCCAGGCCGATGACAAGATAATAAAGGCCGAAGGTGTCTCCCAGAAGCGCCCGGATCTTGTCCAGGATCTGTCTGGAGCTGTCCGGGGCGGCTATGAAGCTGATGCATAAAAAGGCGATCAGCACGAAGGGAATGACGGCGGTGGACCAGTCGATCTTTCCCTTCAGGGATTCTGTATGGGGATTCTGTTTGTTCATATGGGTTCCTCTTGTTCAATTTTATAAATTTATTTGAGATATTGAACATTATAGCATCGTCATGGAGGAAATGCAAGGAGAAAATACAGAGTATCCATATGAGAATGGAACCGTCCAGCCGTGCCGCTTCCTGTCCGCCTGCATCGGGCAGGAAACGCCGGGCATCTGCCTTATGGAGATCCGGACAGAACTGCTGCATGGGGATAAAATGGAGAGGACAAAAAGGGCCGTGCCAGGCTCCGGCAGGATGCAGGAGGTCTGTACGCGGCCTTTTTAAGAAAGCTCCCGCTATATGATAGGAAGGCGCCCGCGGATGGGATCACAGGAGGTTTAAGAAGCTGGTGATGACGATGGTGTTCATGAAGTCGATGAACAGGCTTCCCACCAGGGGCACCACGAAGTAGGCGGTGGGGGCCGGGCCGTATTTCTGGGTGATGGCCTGCATATTGGCCATGGCGTTGGGAGTGGCGCCCATGCCGAAGCCGCAGAAGCCGGAGGTCATGACGGCCGCATCGTAGTTCTTTCCCAGCAGATTAAATACCACGAAGTAGGCATAGACCATCATCAGCACCGTCTGAGCTACCAGCATCACCACCATGGGAACGGCCAGGTCGGCCAGCTCCCAGAGCTTCAATCCCATCATGGCCAGGCCCAGGAACAGGGAAAGGCTAAAGCTTCCGATGGTACTGATCTCCTCCATGGGGATCTCCTTTCCGGCCATATCTGTGGTATTGCGGATAAAGGCAGCCACCAGCATGGCTCCGATGTAGATGGGGAAGGTGAAGACCTTATTCAGCCAGGCGGAGACCACAGTGCCTGCGCCGATGGCCAGTGCCAGGCAGAGGGCGGCGTTTAAGAAACGGTCGGAGTCGATGGCTCCTGTGACCTCATTTTTATCCACCACCACCTCGTTGGAGCCGGTGGCTGTTTCAAAGGAGTGCAGCTTTTTCTGGCGGATCCGGGATACAGCTGTGGGGCCGCCGATCACACAGCCGGCCACCAGCCCGAAGGTGGCGGAAGCAATGGCAACGGCACTGGCTCCGGAGACTCCGGCCTTTTCCAGGAGCGGGCCGAAGGAGGCCGCGGTCCCGTGACCGCCCACCATGGGGATGGAGCCGGTGGCCAGTCCCAGCCGGGGATCCAGACCAAAGGCGCTGGCAATGAAGGCGCCCAGGCCGTTCTGGAGCACGCACATCATAACGGCGATCCCTAAGAACAGCAGGACCTGGAGCCCGCCCTTTTTCAGAAGGCGGAAGCAGGCCGTAAAGCCCACGCTGCAGAAAAATACGACCATAAAAAAGGTCTGGAGCGTGGAGTCAAAGGAGATCTCCAGGATACCGGCCTGGCGCAGGGCCAGGTGGGCCAGGGCAAAAACAACGCCGCCGGCAACAGGCTCCGGGATACAGTAGCGTCTGAGCAGATCCAAATTTCTCACAAGAAAACGGCCCAAAAGCAGCACAAGGGCTGCCACAGCAGCAGCCTGGTACATGTCAAGCTGGATCGCATACATCATTTTATATTACCTCCATTCCTTATTGTACGGATTCTCTGGATATAACTATAAGAAGCCCCCTTCAAAAAAATACAAAAAAAATCAGAATGGAGATAAAAAAGATCAAATTTCCCGGTCAGCCTCCAGCATCAGGCCGTCAATGAATTTTTTGATGCTGACCTTTCCGCCGTCCGTCCGCTTTCCGCGGATGTAGTCCATTTCAGTGCGGATCTCCTCAAAGGAAAACAGAGTGGAGGAGTAGGCAGTAAAGGTTTCGTTCATAAAGTCCTCGATGCCCATGTGGGCCACATTGGCCATTCCGGCAGCGATAGCCCGGCGGACCCGCTGCTCCATGTTTTTCGGAGAATCGCTGACGGCCTCGCACAGCTGGGCCACGCTCATCTGGGATACGGGGATCCGTTCCCGGTGGAGATAATCGCAGATCTTCAGGATATCAGAGCAGCCCTTTTCCCCGGACATGCCGATCCGGTTTAAGATATAACGGAGCTTTTTGGAGTAGGAAGAGGATTCCCGGCTGTTCTGGGGCTTCTGGCCGATCTCGTTCATGAACATATGACGGATATTGTCCAGGGTCCGCTCGTTCTGGATCTGCTTTGCCACATTTTTAAGGACGGACGTTACCTCGATCAGGTTAATGGGCTTACTGATGAAAAAATCCACGCCGGCGGTGTAAGCCTTGCTGATCAGCTCCTTGGCGGAAACCTGGGAGATCATGATGCATTTGATGGTGGCGTTGAAGGAGCGCAGCTCGCGGACGAATTCCACCCCGTCCATGACCGGCATGAAAAAGTCCACCAGGACCACATCGGGCCTGGCCCGCAGGACCTCATGGACGTCGGCGGGCTCTCCGCCGCAGTCGCCGCAGATCTCGCCAAGATCTCCGGACTCCACGATATCCTCCAGGATATGAATGACAGAAATATCATCTTCGATAATATAGATACGCATCAGTTTACCTCCTCCAGAGCTCCGGCCGGAATCCGAATCAGAAACCGGGTCCCCCGGCCCGGCTCGGATTCCACCGAAATGGTTCCGCTGAATTTTTCCTCCACGGTGGCCTTTACGCCGTAAAGTCCCACGCCGCGGAAGATGTTTCCTGTTTTATAATCAAATTTGGTGGAGTAACCCATTTTAAAGATATTGGGCAGATGGCGGGCGGAGATCCCGGGCCCGTCGTCGGAAACGGAAAATTCATACTGCCCGTCTTTTAAATGCTCCACGATCTGGATGGTCCCCCGTCTGGCTCCGGCTTCAATGGCTTCGATGGCGTTGTTGACCAGATTTTTCAATACAGCCATCAGCTCATAGTGCTCTCTGGTGATGAAGTTGTCAGAGCACTGGAAAACCAGACGGATATGGACGGGCCTGGTTTCAAGGATGTGATAGGTGGTGGCCTCCAGGATCTGGAGAAGGTCCTGGAAGCTCATCTGCTTTTCGTCGTACTCCTCGGAGATCTCCTGCTCGATGCCCTGGATGATGCGGATATAGTCTTTTTTGATCTCATGGACGTCCCGGGCAATGGACAGGGACATTTTTTTCATGTCGTCGGGCACGTCCATGGCCGACAGCCGCTCATAAAGCCGGTATGCATTGCTCATGACAGATTCGATCTCTTCGGAGTTTTTCTTCATAAAATAGATCTCGTTTTTCAGCCCTGTGGTCATAAGAAACAGCCGCCGGTAACGGTTTTCATGCTCCTCCTTTTTTAACAGGGTCCGGTACTGGCTCTCCGCCGCCAGGAACAGACAGGCAAGCAGAGTACGGAAAGCGGCCACCAGGATCAGATATCCGGCCATGGAGGGGGAAAGGGTCCCGGAACGGCCGCTTTCAAAGATACAGACCTCCAGCAGATTGGACAGCAGGTCGCAGATGAACACCGACGGGAACAGCCGCCGGTAGGAGACAGTGGGCTTGCTGGGGACAAGGACGGAAAAAAGCAGTCCATAGCAGAGATAGAAAATGGAGTTGGTGGCCAGCTGGCCCGCCGTTTCCGGGGAGGAGGAGAGGCCGCTGACTGCCAGAAAGAGGCGGAAAAGGAATACCACCGCCGCCGTTGTCACCGTGATCTGGATCGTGGAGGTGCTTTTTCCGATGGTCATAAGGAGGATCGGGAGAAGGATCACGGCAGGGGAGATCCGGAAGCCGGATACAAATACGTTCCAGTAAAGCTGGGATGCCAGGGCCACGATGGTCCCGGTCAGAAGACTGCGTTTCCACTCATTCATGCATTTTCCCCCTTGTTTTTCTCATCCTTCAATGTCATGATACGTTAAGAAAAGTCAAAAGTCAATGAACCCGGCTTAAGAATCTTTTGCGGGAACTGGGAAAAATGTACGAAAATAAAGCCGGAATCTTTATTTTTTTGTTGTAAGAAACGATGGATTCGATTATAATGGAAGCATAAAACGCAATCACTATATCGTGTTTAAGAAAGAGGAGGTTATTGGGACATGAAACCATATCGTGAAATGTCAAAAGAGGAGCTTGCTTCCTTAAAGGAGCAGCTTACTGCTGTTTACAAAGAGTATCAGGGGAAAAATTTAAGCCTTAATATGGCTCGCGGAAAGCCAAGCCCGGACCAGTTAGATCTGTCTCTTCCGATGCTGGATGTTTTAAACAGCAAGAGCGATTTCATGACCGCTGACGGCGATGTGAGAAACTACGGTGTTCTGACCGGTATCCAGGAAGCAAAGGAATTAATGGGCGGAATGATGGACGCTCCTGCTGAGAACGTGATCATGTACGGAAGCGCCAGTCTTACTTTAATGTACGATACTGTATCCCGTTCCTATACCCACGGCGTAATGGGAAATACTCCCTGGTGCAAGCTGGACAAGGTGAAATTCCTCTGCCCGGTTCCCGGCTATGACAGACACTTTGCCATTACCCAGTTCTTCGGCATCGAAATGATCAATATCCCGCTCCATGAGGACGGCCCGGATATGGATCTGGTAGAGCAGTATGTAAACAATGATGAGGCTGTAAAGGGTATCTGGTGCGTGCCGCTTTACTCCAACCCGTCCGGCCAGTGCTACTCTGACGAGGTCGTAAAACGCTTTGCAAACTTAAAGCCGGCTGCAAAGGATTTCCGTATTTACTGGGATAATGCTTACTGCGTACATCACCTGTATCCGGATCATCCGTGCCACGTTCTGGATATCCTTTCCGAGTGTGAAAAGGCTGGAAACCCGGATATGGTATATAAATTCGGCTCCACCGCAAAGGTCACCTTCCCGGGCGCCGGAATTTCTGCCATCGCTACCTCCAAGGCCAACATCGAGGATATCAAGAAGCAGATGAATAACCAGCTGATCAGCCACGATAAGATCAACCAGCTCCGTCATGTACGTTTCTTCAAGAACTTAGACGGCATCAAGGCCCATATGGCGAAGCACGCCGAGCTCCTTCGTCCCAGATTCGAGGCTGTGGACGAGATCTTAAACAGAGAGCTGGCAGGCCTTGAGATCGGTCAGTGGACCAAGCCCCAGGGCGGATATTTCGTATCCTTTGACGCTTTAGACGGCTGCGCCAAGGCGATCGTTGCAAAGTGTAAAGAGGCAGGCGTTGTGATGACAGGCGCAGGCGCAACCTTCCCCTATGGCAAGGATCCCCACGACTCCAACATCCGTATCGCTCCGTCCTTCCCGTCCTTAGAGGACTTAAAGCTGGCTGCAGAGATATTCTGCGTATGCGTGAAGTTAGTGAGCATCGACAAATTACTGGAGGCGTAAGCGTCAGCACGCTGGATAAAATTTTATATTTTTCTTTTTTTTGGGACTGGGCCTTAGATTTTGGGCCCAGTCCCTTTACTTTTTTGCCGGGCTATAATAAAATGAGGGAAGATTTTTAAAGAAAAGATCTAAGATATGGGAGAAGAAAATGAAACATATAAAGAAAGAAGCGGATGGAACGGCCGGAAGCCGGAATCATGGGACCGTCCGGGAGGGAGCGGCGTATCTGGTCTTTGGAGTCCTTACGACCCTCATTGACTATGTGATCTCCAACGGCCTGTTTTATCTGGCCCATATGGACCCGGTGCCCGCCCAGTCCATTGCCTGGGCGGCGGCAGTGCTCTTTGCCTTTGTGACCAATAAGTGGTGGGTGTTTGGAAGCCATACCATGGAGCCCAGGGCCGTATGGGGGGAATTTACCTCCTTCGTCCTGTGCCGGATCGCCACCTTTTTATTTAATCTGGCCGCCATTTTCATCATGGTGGATATCCTAAAAATGGAATTTTTTATCTGCAAGCTGGCCATTTCCGTGGTGGTGGTGGTTTTAAACTACGTGCTCAGCAAGCTGGTGATCTTTACCCATAAAAACTAACGGACAGAAAAAGGAGTGCCTGGAGTCATGGAACCAAACAGCAGAAAAAGATCGACCCTGATCCGTCCGGGAGACGGGCTGGTCATTGCATTTTTTGTGCCGGTGGTCATTATGATCATCATTTTTATCCAGAGAGGGATCTTCCCCTTTGGCGAGGAGAGCTTTTTACGGACGGACATGTACCATCAGTATGCGCCGTTCTTTTCAGAATTCCAGCATAAGCTGCGGACCGGAGGCAGCCTTCTGTACAGCTGGGATGTGGGGATGGGAGTCAATTTTGCGGCCCTTTACGCCTATTATCTGGCCAGCCCATTAAACTGGCTGGTGATCCTGTGCCCCAAGGCGTATATCATCGAGTTTATGACCGGTATGATCGTTGTGAAGATCGGTCTTTCGGGTCTGAGCTTCGCCTGGTATCTGAGAAAGCACTGCCATACAGAAACGGCTGCGGTTGGATATTTCGGGATCTTTTATGCCCTTTCCGGCTATATGGCTGCGTACAGCTGGAATATCATGTGGCTGGACTGCATCATCCTGTTCCCGCTGATCGTTCTGGGACTGGAGCGGCTGGTGAAGGACGGGAATGGATTTTTCTACTGCATCACACTGGGGCTTTCCATCCTTTCCAACTATTATATTTCCATCATGACCTGCCTGTTCATGGTGCTGTATTTTATTGCCCTTCTGATCCTGGAGAAGCCAGGGCCCATAAAAAAATACGTGATGGCCTGCGTCCGGTTCGGGCTCTTTTCCCTGATCGCCGGAGGGCTGGCGGCCCTTGTGCTTCTGCCGGAGGTGGCCGTTTTAAAGAGCACGGCTTCGGGAAATATGAATTTTCCAAAGACCCTTACGTCCTATTTCCCGATCTTTGACATGCTGGCCCGCCACATCGGCAATGTGGAGACGGAGACGGGACTGGACCACTGGCCCAATATTTACTGCGGTGTGGCGGTATTTTTATTCTTCCTGCTGTACCTGGCGTGCAAAAAGATCTCCGCAAAGGAAAAAAGCGTTTACTGCGGCCTGCTGCTGATCTTTTTTGCCAGCTTCTCTGTGAACGCCCTGAATTTTATCTGGCACGGGCTCCACTATCCCAACAGCCTCCCCTGCCGCCAGTCGTTTATCTATATTTTCCTCATGTTGTTTGTCTGCTTCCGGGCGTTCCAGTATTTGCGGGATATTCCCAGGCGCCATGTTGCCGCGGCGTTCTGGGGAAGCGTCTGCTTTGTGATCCTGGCGGAGAAGCTGGTGGAGCAGGAGCATTTCCACTTTGCTGTATATTACGTGGCCATCCTCTTCCTGGCGGCCTATACGGGACTCATATATTTATATAAGAAGAGAAGAAGAGAACTGGCGGCGTTTCTGGCTCTGGCCCTGGTGGCTGTGGAGGCGGCCGTCAATACCACAGTCACCAGCGTCACCACCACCAGCCGGGAGGTTTACACCAGGGATAATAAAGAGGTGCAGGCTCTGATGGAGAAGCTGGAGCCGGCGGAGGACTTTTATCGGGTGGAGAAAAAAACGAGAAAGACAAAAAATGACGGGGCATGGATGAATTTTCCGTCTGTATCCCTGTTTTCCTCCACTGCAAACGCAGATCTGACGAAGTTTTTCAAGCGCATGGGCTGCGAGGCCTCCACCAATGCGTACAGCATCACTGGGAGCACTCCACTGGTGGACAGCCTGCTGTCGGTCCGCTATGCCCTGTATTCGGAATATATTCCAAATACGGATCTGGTCAATTACATCCAGGAGAGCGGAGGGACCTACCTGTATGAGAATCTGTATACCCTGCCTCTGGGCTTTGTCCTTCCTTACGATCTGGCGGACAACTGGCAGTATCAGATGGAGAACCCGGCGGAGGTGCAGAACGATCTGTGCCTGCTTTTGGGAACCGACGATGTCCTGGTGCCGGTGGAGACAGAGGTTTCCGGATCCGGGTGTACCTTCACCGCTGATATGGCCGGGGAATACTATGTATATATCCAGAATAAAAAGGTAAAGAATGTCAAGGCCTCCCTGCCATCGGGAGAAAAGAATTTCAGCAATGTGGACCGGGGATACCTGCTGGAAATGGGAAATCTTTCTGAGGGGAGCCGGATCACCCTGACGCCGGGAGAGTCCGGGGAGACTCTTACGGCAGCCGTTTACCGTTTCTCTCCCAGGTCCATGATCCAGGTCCATGACCGCCTGTCTCAGTCGCCGCTCCACCTGGACAGCTGGAGGGACACGAAGCTTACAGGAACGGTAACTGCCGCAGAATCCGGTACTCTGTTCCTTTCTATCCCCTATGATGAGGGCTGGACCATCACCATCGACGGTCAGCCGGCGGAGGGGGAAAAGATCTTGGAGGCATTCCTGTCTGTTCCGGTGGAAGCGGGGACCCATGAGATCTCCTTAACCTACATGCCAGGAGGCTTTATTCCGGGAGTGGTCATTTCCGGGGCCTCCGCGGCGGTACTGGTCCTTTTATGGATCGTAAAACGCTGCCGTCCAAGCCGAGCCGGGGTATAACTGCCCCGCCGGCCGGATGCCGGTCCATCGAAAAAAACCGCCGCGTGGATGCGGCGGTTTTTTCAGTATTAATATCAATATGGAAAGGGGAAGGAAGGCCCCTGAATCCCGTATTTAATCGTTGGGCTCACAGTTTTCCCAAAGCTCGTTCAGTTCGATGGTCATATCGATCCCTCCTTAGAATCAAGACATTCATTCCTAGGAAGCGGTGGATCCGAAGCCGCGTTCCGGTTGTTTTTTCTCATGGGCATACTATAACACTCCCGGCTTTCGTTGTAAAATGTTTAATTTTTTGATATAATGTTAATAACTATTAACATTTTTGGCAGAGGGAGGCTGTATATGACATTCCTGGAGATCGAAGCATTTTTAAAGATAACAGAAACGGGCAGCTTTTCTGCCGCCGCCGAGGCCCTTTATGTGACCCAGCCGGCTCTGGGGCGCAGGATCCGTGCCATGGAGGAGGAGCTGGGATATCCTCTGTTTGTCCGTGGGAAGGGCCTCAGAAAGGTGGAGCTGACCCGCCAGGGCCAAGCCTTCATCGGGATCGCCCACCGGTGGCAGGCCCTGTGGAACGAGACCCGGGAGGCGGCGCTTTTAGCGCCGTCCAGAAACTTTTATGTGGCCAGCGTAGGGAGCCTGCTGGCATTCATGCTTCCCACAGTGTTCCGTACCTTTATGAAGGAGCATCCGGAGTGCAGCCTCCACGTATCGACCCTTCACTCCAGTGAGGCTTATTCCTATGTGGGCAACCGGTCCGTGGACATAGCCTTTATCACAGATCCCATTTATTCTTCTTCGGTCGGCACCCATATCCTTTTTAAGGAGAAGCTCTGCCTGGTGGCGGGAAAGGAGCTGAACCTGCCGGAGCATGTGAGGATCCGGGAGCTGGATCCGCAGCTGGAGATCCGTACCATGTGGGACCGGAATTTTGAAGCCTGGCACAGCTATTTTTTTGGAGATAAAGCCATTCCCAGGATGTATCTGGACGAGATGGGATTTCTTCAGTACTTTACCCAGAGCGGGGATAACTGGGCGTTTCTTCCCATCTCCATTGCCAGGACGGTCTTAAGGGATGCGCCTGTGTCCATCCATACCCTGGATGTGGAGCCTCCAAGCCGGACCCTTTATTATCTGGACCGGCTGGACGACCGCTCACCGTACCAGGAGCATCTTTTAAGGCTCTGCAGACAGAAGCTGTCCCAGGAAGAGGGGATCCGGGTGGAGGAGGAATAAAAAAGAAAGACAGAGCAGCAGAAAATGGCCGCCCTGGAAGCTGGAACAGCTCCCGGAACGGCCATTGAAATTTTATGAGGTTCAGGATGGATGCAGCGTTTCTGGTCCTTACCGTTTATTGCTGCGTCTCCAGATGTGCATTTTTTCCGCCTCGGCAATGAGCTCGTCGCGGAACTGGGGATGGGCGATGGAGATGATGGCTTCAGCCCTCTGCCAGGTGGATAGGCCCTTTAAGTTCACCATGCCGTACTCCGTTACCAGGTGATGGGTATTGGCACGGGTGTCTGTAACGATGGAGCCCGGATTTAAGGTGGGAAGGATCCTGGATTTTAACTGGCCGTCTTTTGTCTTAAAGGTGGAGGAGCAGCAGATGAAGCTCTTTCCGCCCTTGGAAAGGTATGCGCCCAGAACGAAATCCAGCTGTCCGCCGGCGCCGCTGATGTGCTTGATCCCTGCGGATTCGGCATTTACCTGTCCGAACAGATCCAGGTCCACGGCATTATTGATGGACATGAAGTTATCCAAGGCAGAGATGGTGCGGATGTCGTTGGTGTAGCTTACGGGAGCAGACATACATTCCGGATTCCGGTTCAGATAGTCGTACAGCTTTTTCGTACCTGCGCCGAAGCCGTAGACCTGGCGGCCTTTATCGATATTTTTCTTTGCGCCGGTGATCTTTCCGGCCATGGCGATATCGACGAAAGCATCCACATACATTTCTGTATGGACGCCCAGATCCTTTAAGTCAGATTTTGCGATCAGGGAGCCGACGGCGTTGGGCATTCCGCCGATGCCTAACTGTAAGCAGGCGCCGTCGGGGATCTCGTTTACGATCAGCTTTGCCACGGCCTCGTCCACCTCTGTGGCGGGGGCTCCGGCCATTTCCGGGATAGAAGGATTATCGCCCTCTACGATCATATCTACTTTGGAGATGTGGATGCCTTCTTCAGTTCCGCCGTAGCAGACCGGCATATTTTCATTGACCTCCACGATCACGGTCCTGGAGGTCTCGCAGACAGCAGCCAGATGGGATGCGTTGGGGCCGAAGTTAAAGAAGCCGTGCTCGTCCATGGGGGCTGCCTGGAAGACAGCCACGTCCGGACGGTTTTCTTCGGACATATCCCGGTAGAAGCGGGGCAGCTCCGAATAGCGCATGGGGCCGTAGAAGGCAAAGCCCTGGGCAATGGCTTTTCTCTCGATGCCGCTCATATGCCAGGAGTTCCAGGTGAAGTGGTCAGCCGGGTTTTCGATCTTGAAGATCTCGGGGACCCACATGAGGATGCCGCCGCGGAAGTTGACGTTATAAAGCTCCGGAAGCCTCTTGGCGATCTCCGCGTCTACTGCCACAGGGGTGCTGGTAGTCCAGGCGTAATCGACCCAGTCGCCGGATTTTACGGTTTTTGCCGCTTCGCTGGCGGACACAAGCTTGTCCTGATACATTTTTCTGATATCCATGGTTTAGGACCTCATTTCTTTTATGATATTCTTTCGCTGTCCGGAGCCAGAAACCCGGGCAGAATTTTTATTCATTTTTCATTTTAGCATTTTCTAAATGGACGGTCAATAATTTCACGAAATTATAAAAAAAGAAGGCTGAATGTTTATAAAAAATACATGAAAAACCATGCTTGTTATTTGACAGGCCAATTATTTGGTGATATGATTATGATACATCATATTGTCGGGGGATACGGGCTTTTTCCGGCCTCCGGCGATGGTATAATGAGGAGGAAAATCATATGGCAAAGAAAATCGTACTGGCAGGTGCATGCCGTACAGCCATCGGCACAATGGGAGGCGCTTTAAGCACCGTACCGGCGGCTGATCTGGGCGCGGTTGTGATCAGGGAGGCCTTAAAGAGAGCCGGTGTGGCTCCCGACCAGGTGGACCAGGTCTACATGGGCTGTGTGATCCAGGCCGGACAGGGACAGAACGTGGCCCGTCAGGCTTCCATCAATGCAGGACTTCCCATCGAGGTTCCGGCAGTTACCATTAACGTGGTATGCGGCTCTGGTTTACAGAGCGTCAACATGGCAGCCCAGATGATCGAGGCAGGCGATGCAGATATCGTCGTTGCCGGCGGCTGCGAGAACATGTCCCTGGCTCCCTATGCGATGATGAAGGGCCGCTACGGCTACCGCATGGGCAATGCCGAGCTGGTGGATACGATGGTAAACGACGCGTTATGGGATGCGTTCAACCACTACCACATGGGAATCACTGCCGAAAATATCTGCGACCAGTGGGGACTCACAAGAGAAGAACTGGACAAGTTCGCTATGGTGAGCCAGAACAAGTGCGAGGCTGCCCAGAAGGCAGGCGCATTTAAGGATGAGATCGTTCCGGTGGAGGTAAAAACAAAGAAAGCCACCATCCTTGTAGATACGGACGAGGGCCCCAGAGCCGGCTCCAATATGGAGGCTCTTGGAAAGCTGCGTCCGGCGTTTAAGAAAGACGGTATGGTGACCGCAGGCAACGCCTCCGGCATCAACGACGGTGCAGCAGCCGTTGTAGTGATGAGCGAAGAGAAGGCGAAGGAGCTGGGCGTTACTCCCATGGCCACATGGGTAGCCGGAGCCCTTGCAGGCGTTGAGCCCCGTATCATGGGCATCGGTCCCGTGGCTGCCACGAAGAAGGTAATGGCAAAGGCTGGAATGGAGATCGGCGATTTTGACGTGATCGAGGCCAACGAGGCATTTGCCGCCCAGTCTGTGGCAGTAGGAAAAGAGCTTGGTTTTGATCTGGAAAAATTAAATCCCAACGGCGGAGCCATTGCCCTGGGCCATCCAGTCGGTGCATCCGGCTGCCGTATCCTGGTGACCCTGCTCCACGAAATGCAGAAGATGGACGCAAAGACAGGTCTTGCAACGCTCTGCATCGGCGGCGGCATGGGCTGCGCCACCATCGTAAAGAGGGATTGATCTTAAACTGAGCAGGAGGCGACCGGAATGAGCTTTGTTACATACGAGCAGGACGGCTATGTTGGCGTGATCACCATCAACCGCCCGGAAGCTTTGAATGCGTTAAATGTCCAGGTATTAAAGGACCTGGATGCTGTGATCGACAATATCGACCTGGATGAGACTAGGGCCGTCATCGTGACCGGAGCCGGGGAGAAGGCCTTTGTGGCCGGAGCCGACATTGCGGCCATGAGCACCATGACCGTAAAGGAAGGCCGTGAATTCGGAAAATTCGGAAACGATATCTTCAGGAGGCTGGAAACGCTTCCGATCCCCACCATTGCGGCTGTCAATGGATTTGCCCTTGGCGGCGGCAACGAGCTGGCCATGAGCTGTGACATCCGCTACTGCTCCGACAATGCAGTGTTTGGGCAGCCGGAGGTGGGCCTGGGGATCACCCCGGGCTTTGGAGGGACCCAGCGCCTTGTGAGAGTCGTTGGGACCGGAAAGGCAAAAGAAATGGTATTCACCGGCCAGAACATCAAAGCCGATGAAGCATACCGGATCGGCCTGGTAAACGGCGTATATCCCAGAGAGGAGCTGATGCCGGCAGTCATGAAGCTGGCACAGAAGATCGCGTCCAACGCGCCCATCGCTGTGAGAAACAGCAAGCGGGCGGTGACGGACGGGTTCCTCTCGGATCTGGACCATGCCATCGCCATAGAGGAGCAGTATTTCTCCGAGTGTTTCGAGACAGAGGACCAGAGAGAGGGAATGAAGGCTTTTCTTGAAAAACGGAAGGTTGAGAAATTCAACAACCGGTAATGGCGGGGGGAGTTCCCCCATAAACGTAAGGAGGCAGAATCATGAAGGTTGGTGTGATTGGAGCCGGAACCATGGGTTCCGGGATCGCACAGGCATTTGCCCAGACAGAGGGCTATGAAGTAATGCTCTGCGATATTAATGAGACGTTTGCTGCAAATGGTAAAAATAAAATCGCAAAAGGGTTTGAAAAAAGGATCGCCAAGGGGAAGATGACCCAGGAGGACGCAGATAAGATCCTTGCAAAGATCACCACAGGTGTAAAGGATATCTGCGGAGACTGTGATCTGATCGTGGAGGCTGCCATTGAAAATATGGAGATCAAGAAGCAGACCTTCAGAGAGCTGGACGCGATCTGCAAGCCGGAGTGTATCTTCGCTACCAATACCTCTTCCCTGTCCATCACAGAGATCGGAGCAGGCATTAACCGCCATGTGGTGGGAATGCATTTCTTTAACCCGGCTCCGGTGATGAAGCTGGTGGAGGTCATTGCGGGACTGAACACGGCTCCCGAAGCGGTTGAGGCGGTAAAGAAGATCTCTGAGGAGATCGGAAAAACGCCGGTACAGGTGGAGGAGGCCGCCGGTTTTGTCGTAAACCGGATCCTGATCCCAATGATCAATGAGGCCATTGGTATTTACGCCGAAGGCGTTGCGTCTGTGGAGGGCATCGATACAGCCATGAAGCTGGGCGCAAACCATCCCATGGGCCCCCTGGCCCTGGGCGACCTGATCGGCCTGGACGTGGTCCTGGCCATCATGAACGTTCTGGAAACAGAAACAGGAGATCCCAAATACCGTCCCCATCCGCTTCTTAAGAAGATGGTGCGCGGAGGCCTTCTGGGACAGAAGACCGGCAAGGGATTTTATGACTATTCCCGCTAGGAATTACCGGGAAGGAAAATGGGTCCAGCTCGCGGGGATTCCCACGGGCCGGACTGTATGTCTGGGAACATAGAGAGGATGCCGCATCCACATTCTCTTATGTTATATATGATACAATTCACAAGGAGGAACTAAAAACATGGATTTTACATTAAGTAAAGAGCATGAGATGGCGAGAACATTATTCCGTGATTTCGCTGAAAAAGAAGTTAAGCCTCTCGCTCAGGAAGTTGACGAGACAGAGCATTTCCCGAGAGAGACCGTTGAAAAAATGGCTAAGAACGGTTTCCTGGGAATTCCGGTTCCGAAGGAATACGGCGGACAGGGCTGCGACCCGCTCTGCTATGCAATGTGCGTAGAGGAGCTGTCCAAGGTATGCGGTACCACAGGCGTTATCGTTTCCGCACATACCTCTCTTTGCTGTGATCCGATCCAGACCTACGGTACAGAAGAGCAGAAGCAGAAATATCTGGTTCCGCTGGCAAAGGGCGAGAAGTTAGGCGCATTCGGCTTAACTGAGCCGGGCGCTGGTACAGATGCCCAGGGTCAGCAGACAAAGGCTGTTCTGGACGGCGACGAGTGGGTATTAAACGGCTCCAAGATCTTTATCACAAACGGTAAAGAGGCTGACGTTTATGTGATCATCGCTGTGACAGGCACAGTTGAGAAGAGAGGCAGAATGCAGAAGGAGATCTCCGCATTCCTGGTGGAAAAAGGAACTCCAGGCTTCAGCTTCGGTACAAAAGAGAAAAAGATGGGTATCAGAGGATCCGCTACATACGAGCTGATCTTTACAGACTGCCGCATTCCGAAGGAAAACATGTTAGGAAAGCAGGGCGAGGGCTTCAAGATCGCCATGCATACTCTTGACGGCGGACGTATCGGTATCGCTGCCCAGGCTCTTGGTCTTGCAGAGGGCGCTCTGGAAAGAACCATCGAGTATGTAAAGGAAAGAAAGCAGTTCGGCCGCGCGATCGGTCAGTTCCAGAATACACAGTTCCAGCTTGCTGATATGGCGACAAAGGTACAGGCCGCACAGTACATGGTATACCGCGCAGCCGTTGCAAAGGCAACACAGAAGACATATTCTGTTGAAGCAGCTATGGCAAAACTGTATGCAGCAGAGGTTGCTATGGAAGTAACAACCAAGGCTGTCCAGCTCCACGGTGGTTATGGCTACATCAGAGAGTACGACGTAGAGCGCATGATGCGTGATGCTAAGATCACAGAGATCTACGAGGGTACCAGCGAAGTTCAGAGAATGGTAATCTCCGGCGCTCTGTTAAAATAAGGTCTGCAGCACGGAAAAAACCGGAAAATAAACGAATAATTAAGGAGTGAAATACAGTGAAAGTAGTTGTTTGTATTAAACAGGTGCCGGATACTAAGGGCGGCGTAAAGTTTAAACCAGATGGAACTCTTGACAGAGCAGCAATGCTCACAATCATGAACCCGGATGATAAGGCAGGTCTGGAGGCAGCTCTCCGCTTAAAGGACCAGTATGGTGCAGAGGTTACAGTTGTTACCATGGGTCTTCCGAAGGCTGAGGAGGTTCTTCGTGAGGCTATGGCTATGGGTGCTGATAACGGTATCCTCGTTACAGACCGTGTTCTCGGCGGTGCAGACACATGGGCTACATCCCAGACTCTGGCAGGCGCTTTAAGAAACCTGGATTACGATCTGATCATCACTGGCCGTCAGGCGATCGATGGAGATACCGCACAGGTTGGACCGCAGATCTCCGAGCATCTTGGAATCCCGGTAATCAGCTATGCACAGGAGATCCAGATCGACGGCGATTCTGTGATCGTAAAACGTCAGTATGATGACAGATATCATATGTTAAAAGCAAAGATGCCGTGTCTGATCACAGCACTTTCTGAATTAAATGAGCCGCGTTACATGACTCCGGGCGGAATCTTTGACGCATATAAGAAGGACATCACTGTATGGGGCAGAAACGACTTAAAGGACGTTCTGGACTCCAACCTGGGTCTGAAGGGATCCCCGACTCAGATCGCAAAGGCATCTGACAAGGTAAGAAAGGGCGCCGGTGAAAAGGTTGTTCTGGATCCGACAGCTTCTGTAAATTACATTGTGGACAAACTTACAGAGAAGCACGTGCTGTAAGATACAGCTACGTCAAAAAGCGAATTCATAGAATAAAGAAAGTGGTGAACAGTAATGAACTTGGAAGAATATAAGGGTGTATATGTCTTTGCGCAGCAGGTTGATAACGAAGTGAGCAGCATCGCTTTGGAGCTGATCGGCAAAGGTAAAGACTTAGCAAAAGATTTAAATACTACTGTAACAGCAGTTTTAGTAGGTTCCAACGTAATGGGACTGACTGAGATCCTTGGCGAGTACGGCGCTGACAGAGTCATCGTTGTAGATGATCCGGAATTAAAAGAGTACAGAACTGAGCCCTATACCCATGCTCTGTCCTCTGTGATCGAGAAGTACAAACCGGACGTATTCCTGATCGGTGCAACAGCCATCGGCCGTGACCTTGGTCCCCGTGTCTGCGCACGCATCCATACAGGTCTGACCGCTGACTGTACACAGCTGGATATCGGCGATTTCCCGCTGGTTCCCACACCGGGCAAGGAGCAGAAGCACAACCAGCTTCTCATGACCCGTCCGGCATTCGGCGGAAACACCATCGCAACCATCGCCTGCCCGGAATTCCGTCCGCAGATGGCAACCGTTCGTCCCGGCGTTATGCAGAAGCTTCCGCGTGAGGCTGGAAGAAAGGCCGAGATCGAAGAGTTCAATCCCGGATTTGTTCCCAACGAGAAATACGTTGAGATCATGGAAGTCGTTAAGGCTGTTTCCAACGTTGCCGATATCATGGATGCAAAGATCCTTGTTTCCGGCGGTCGTGGTGTAGGAAGCCCGGAGAACTTCAAGATCCTCGATGAGTTGGCTGAGGCCATCGGCGGCACCGTAAGCTGCTCCCGTGCAGTTGTAGACGCTGGCTGGAAGCCGAAGGATCTTCAGGTTGGACAGACTGGTAAGACTGTTCGTCCCCATGTTTACTTTGCCATCGGTATCTCCGGAGCGATCCAGCACGTGGCTGGTATGGAAGAGTCCGACATCATCATTGCCATCAACAAAGATGAGTCTGCTCCGATCTTCGACGTTGCCGATTACGGCGTAGTAGGCGACCTGAACAAGATCGTTCCGGTTCTTACCCAGAAGATCAAAGAGGCAAAAGCAGCAGCTGGCAAATAAGAGCGAAGCTGAAACATAAAATCTGATCAGAATAAACAACCACATGTGGAACGGAAGTACAATCATTAGAACGGGAATACATAAGATAGGACGGAAAGACACTTAGCAGAACGGAAAAACACAGAAGAGAACGGAAGAACAACCTTTAGAACGGTATGACCATAAGAAGCTTGACCGTGTCCAGTGAACTGGCCGGGAGGGCTTCTTTTTTGTGCAGATTTTTTAGGAATTGAGCTTTCAGATAAAGTGGATGGATCTCCATATACCGGGCAGGTGAGGGATATCCCAAAGGATTGTTTGTAAAAAACCGGGGTTCTGGCGGGCATGAAGAAGGCGAGGAGACGGGGAAAAGAAAGGGGGAAAATAATTGAAACCATTTTTCAGATGGAATATACTATAATATAGATAACGAGCAGCGGATCTCAATATATAGAACCTCATTTGCAGCGGTCAGATACTACAAATAGGGAAGTTTACAAAGGTGAATTTCAATCTTGTGTATAGAGGGATAAATGCCTGAGATGGAGTTTATGGGGGTATATGCGTGTGATCCGGAACTTCGGGCGGCACTGCTCAGAGCAGAGGGGGAAAGGAAGGAATTATGAAACAGGAAACCATAGACAGAATCAGAAAGTTTACAGAGGACCGCGACTGGGATCAGTTTCATTCACCAGCGAACCTTGCAAAATCGATCGTTATCGAGGCGGCGGAATTGCTGGAGTGCTTTCAATGGTCGGATGGAGAATATGATCTTCAGCATGTCAAGGAAGAGCTTGCAGACGTTATGGTATACAGTCAGAACTTACTGGATAAATTGGGATTAGATGCAGACGAGATCGTGAATATGAAAATGACGATGAATGAGTCTAAATACCCGGTTGAGAAGGCAAAGGGGAAGGCAGATAAGTATGACCGGTTGTAGGGATAGAAGGTGATATTTATTTACAGTTATTATACACAGCAATGAACCATAGGCCGATCCTTATGAAAAACCGCCCGGGGATTTCAGTCAGTCTATTGAGTTTATATATCATGTCTGATAAAATTATCCCATCAGACAGAGGATCACCGGAGGGCTTATGAAAGATTTATACCAGATCGCATATGATACGGTCAGACCAGTAAAATTGAAGGAAAACGGAGGGGCCGGCCATTGACCACGACAGGGAAATGACATTGAAGGAATTATTGCCGGAAAGGTGGGACAGGAAATGGGATTAAACAGATTAACGGATCGGATCTATTATCTGGAGCATGAACCGGAGACAGACAGGCCGATGTTAGCTTATATCAGGGGAGATAAATGGTCTCTGGCCATTGATGCGGGATATTCGTCCTCTCATGTGGCAGATTTTTACAGGGCCATCGAAGCAGAGCATTTAAAAAAGCCGGATTTTACTGTGATCACCCATTGGCATTATGACCATACCTTCGGGATGCATGCGGTCAGCGGGGTCAGCATTGCCCATGAAAAGACCAATGAGTTTCTGAAAAAACAGCAGGAAGAGGCGGAGGACTCCGGTTATATCGAAGTGCTGAAAAGAGAGGACATCCATTTCAAAAGAGAATATGCAGATCTGGACAGGCTGGATATTGTATTGTCAGACCTGGAATTTTCGGACAGAATGACCGTGGATCTGGGAGGCATGACCGCCCGGATCTTTCATACAGAAGCGCCGCATTCAGAGGACACGGTCTGTATTTATATACCGGAAGAAAAGGTCTTATTTTTAGGTGATTCCACCAGCGAAGACTTTTTTAATGATGGATATATGGATCGGGACAAGCTGGCTTCATTGATCCGGACCATCCGTTCCATGGACTGTAAATACTGCATACTCAGCCATTGTGAACCGCTGGGGAAGGAGGATCTGCTGTGCTACCTGGAAAGCATCCTGTGATAGCGGCGGATCACAGCTGGAGCTTTTTCCTCCTGGGCCGGAAATAAAAGGACGTTTTATTGTAAAAAAAATGCCAATCCCGTTAAATGTTTAATTACCTCCGAATCACTGGCTTTTTCTGAACACTTATGTTACACTGGCCTTGGGTTACAGCAATTCACGGTTATTTACTGCAAAAGTCATTGCCATCCAATGAAAAAGGTATGTTTTTTATAGGAGGTACATTTGCAATGGCAATTCAAATTGGCATCAACGGATTTGGACGTATAGGAAGAGTCGCATTCCGCATCGCCATCGACAAACCGGAAGAGTTTCATTTATGCGGGATCAATGTCCGCAACGCAAATTTAGAGTATATGGTATATATGATCCGATATGATTCCATATTCGGCCGCTTCCAGGGAACCCTGGATACGTATGAAAACGGGATCGTCGTAAACGGACAGAAGATCCCGGTATACTCTGAGAGCGACGCTTCGTTGATCCCATGGGGAGAGTGCGGAGCCGAGTACATCATCGACGCCACCGGCGCTTTCTGCACCACAGAAAAGGCCATGGCGCACATCCGGGCAGGCGCAAAGAAAGTGATCGTAACGGCGCCGGCCAAGGACGATGTGACTCCCACCTTTGTTATGGGCATCAATCATGAAACATACAGACCGGATATGATGGTGGTCTCCAATGCATCCTGTACCACAAACTGTCTTGCCCCCATCTGTAAAGTGCTTGAAGATCATTACGGTATTGAATACGGACTCATGTCCACGATCCATTCTGCAACAGCAAAGCAGAAGGTGGTGGACTGCAGATCCTTAAAGGACTGGAGAACGGGCCGTTCGGTGTTTGGAAACCTTATCCCATCCACCACAGGAGCGGCAAAGGCGATCTCTCTGGTGATCCCTTCTTTAAAGGATAAGATGAACGGGATTTCCTACCGTGTTCCGACTTCCGACGTTTCCATCGTGGATCTGAATGTGGCGTTAAAATCGCCGACGTCCTATGAGGATATCTGCCGGAAGATGAAGGAAGCCAGTGAAAATGAGCTTTCCGGGATCCTGGACTATATCGAAGACGAGGTGGTATCTTCGGACTTTATCGGCGATTCCCACGCCTCCTGCTTCGATGCAAGGGAAGGCATTCAGGTAAACTCCCACTTTTTTAAGCTGATCGCATTCTATGACAATGAATGGGGTTACACCAGCCAGATTTTCCGCCTGATCAAATATATGAACCGCGTGGACCTGGCATGATCCTGCCGAAGATCAGCTGATACAAAAGGCAATGACCGGAAAATGCAGAAATAGCAGCCGTACCCAGACCATATCTCTGTAAGGGACATATACATTCGTCATTACGATTATGAACCATACGATTAAAAAAGAAGCCGCGATGCTGCGGCTTCTTTTTTATGGAATACTCCTGGTGCAGGCTCATGATGCCGGGCGTTCCATATGACCTGGACGGTCTTCTGGTCAGTTTAAGAAAAGCTGGACCCAGTGATCCACGCCGCGGCTGTCCTTCACATGGCCGATGCCGATCCGCGAGTATCCGGGATTTAAGATATTGGCCCTGTGGCCGGCGCTGTTCATCCAGACGTCCATGACCTGCTCTGCCGATCTCTGGCCATAAGCGATGTTTTCCCCGGAGGCGCGGAAGGAAGCCCCGGCTTCCGAGAGGGCAGTGGAGAAGTCTCTTCCATCGGGCCGTGTATGGGAAAAGGAGATCTGGATCTCCCGGGCGCGGACTCCTGCGGCTTTTGAGGCCTCCGGATCCAGGGAAAGGGAACCAAGACCGACCCGGGCTCTCTGTGCGTTTACCAGAGCGAGTACCTGGGCTGCAGGGGTCTCTGCTCCCGGCTCCTGGAGGCCGCCGTCAGTTTCAGGTGAACCATTGTTTTCCGGGGCGTCCGGCCGTTCCGGAGACTGGGGAGCGTCTGGCTGTTCCGGGATCAGAGGAGTATCCGGCCATTCCGGCGCCTGGGGTATGGACGGCTTTTCCGTACATATGGGGAAACGGATCAGGCCCGAAAGTCCTGGAAGGGTTCCCACCGTCGGGGCAGGGACGGAAAAAACGGCGGCCACACGGCCCGGCGCAGCCAGGTATGGATCCTGGGCTGCCTGGGAAGAAAGGGGAGCGGCTCCCGCAGCGGCCAGGATGGCTGCGGCTGTTATAGCATAAAGTCCTGTTTTTTTCATAGGTGTACCTCCTTGTGTTACAAAAATATTACAAAAATGTTATAAAATATTACAAAACAGATCTTACCATACAATTCCTTCCATTGCACCAGGGAAGAGATGGAAGGTATGGAAGACCGTTCCAGAAATGGAAGAAGGAGGTCCGGAATACCTGTATAAAAAAGAGCGCATATCCCATACTAAAAAACGGGGTGATCATATGCCATATATTTCTCCGAATGTCAGAGAAAAATTCAACAGCCTGTCGCCGGAGCTCCAGAATGTGATCCTAAGCCGCGGAGAGGATATCCAGTCCATCCACGACCTGATCCGCATTCTGGACAAAATTGTAAAGGAAGGCGAAGGTTAACCAGTGTGAAAATCCATTGCGGGCACATACTGAAGGGGAGGACAAAGTCAGTCCCGAAAGGAGTGTGCGCAATGGATTTTTGTACGTGTAAAAATGGAAATGTCCCGGCGGCTCCGGTCCTGGCCATGGTCCAGGCTCCGGTCCAGCCCTGGGAGACCCTGTACGATCCGGAAAAAGCCCTGCGGGAGGGCACCGTGTTCCCGTCCCTGGACCAGCCCTTTTATGCGGCGGAGAAAGGAGGCGGGCTCCATGGATAACAATATGGACCGTATGCAGCTTATGAAGAAGATCGGGGAGGCCAGCTTCATGGTCAACGATCTGACGCTGTATCTGGATACCCACCCCACAGACCAGGAGGCTCTGAAGGCGTTTTCGGAGGCATCGAAAAAGCGGAGGGAGCTGATGGAGATCTGCGCGGACCAGTTCGAGCCTCTGACCATGGATCTGGTATGCCCGGATACCAACAACCAGAGCGGAAGTCTTACAAAATACCCGGACCAGAAGCACTTTACCTGGTCAGACGGACCGATGCCATGGGAAGGAGGCGCTTTATAATGTGGAATTATGAGAAACGGCTGCAGTATCCGGTGAACATTAAGAATACGTGTCCCAGGACGGCGTCTCTGATCTTAAGCCAGTTTGGCGGCCCAGACGGGGAGCTGTCGGCATCCATGCGGTATCTGGCCCAGAGATATTCCATGCCCTGTAAGGAAGTGGGCGGGCTCCTGACGGACATCGGCACCGAGGAGCTGGGACATTTGGAGATCATCTGCGCCATGGTTTGCCAGCTCACCAGGAATCTGACTCCCGAGCAGGCAAAAACGGCCGGCTTTGACGCCTATTATATCGACCATACCACAGGGCTCTGGCCGGCGGCAGCGGCAGGCATCCCCTTCAACGCCTGCGAGTTCCAGAGCAAGGGAGACGCCGTCACAGATATTTTTGAGGACCTGGCGGCGGAACAGAAGGCGCGGGTGGTCTATGAGAACCTGATCCGGGTCATCGACGATCCGGACGTGCTGGCCCCGCTGAAATTTTTAAGGGCCAGGGAGATCGTCCACTTCCAGAGGTTCGGAGAGGCCCTGGAAAAGGTCAAGGAGAAACTGGATCCGTCCAACTATTATTATTTCAATCCCGAGTTTGACAAAAAGCTTTTAAGGTCATAAGAAGATACCTGGCCTGGAGCAGGAACCCTGCTTCCGGGCCGGATTTCTGCTTTGGGAAGGGGGATCTGAAAAAATGTTCCTAAAAAAATTCCAGAGATCGGCGGCAACCGCTTGCAAAAATCATCGGAATATGATAGAATATTGAAAATTTGGGCTAAAATAGAAAAGCCCCGATAACAAAAAAGAAAGGGTGGCGTCATGAAGGCATATTTAATACTGGAAGACGGAACTGTGTTTGAAGGAACAAGCATTGGCTCCTCCAGAGAAGTAATCAGTGAAATTGTGTTTAATACATCCATGACCGGTTATCTGGAAGTCCTTACCGATCCCTCCTATGCGGGACAGGCAGTGGTAATGACTTATCCTTTAATTGGCAATTACGGTATCTGCCGTGAGGACATGGAGTCCAGACAGGCATGGCCGGACGGCTATATTGTCAGAGAATTATCCAGAATTCCCAGCAATTTCAGAAGCGGGGACACCATCGATCATTTCTTAAAAGAACAGGATATTCCAGGTATCAGCGGAATCGATACAAGAGCCCTTACGAAGATCTTAAGAGAAAAAGGAACCATGAACGGTATGATCACCACCAACGGGGACTATGACCTGGAGGAAGTTAAGGAGAAGATCCGTCAGTATACGGTAAAGGGCGTTGTGTTAAAGACCTCTGTGAAGAAGCCCTATGTGCTTCCCGGAGACGGAAAAAAGGTTGCGCTGCTGGACTGCGGTGCAAAGGACAATATTGCCCGGAATTTAAATAAGAGAGGCTGCGAGGTGACGGTTTATCCGGCAGATACTCCGGCTGAAGAGATCTTAAAGACCAATCCCGACGGGATCATGTTATCCAACGGCCCCGGAGATCCGGCCGAGAATGTGGGGATCATTGAGGAAGTAAGGAAGTTATATGAGTCCAGCGTTCCGATTTTTGCCATCTGTCTGGGCCACCAGTTAATGGCCCTGGCTACCGGAGCGAAGACGTATAAGCTGAAATACGGCCACCGCGGCGGAAACCATCCGGTCAAGGATCTGGAAACAGGACGGGTATACATAACCTCCCAGAACCATGGCTATGCAGTTGATGAGGAAAGCCTGGATCCCAGCGTGGCTGTCCCGGCATTCGTGAACGTGAACGATAAGACAAACGAAGGCTTAAAGTATGTGGGAAAGAATATTTTCACCGTGCAGTATCATCCGGAGGCCTGTCCCGGTCCTCTGGATTCCGGATACCTGTTTGACCGCTTTATGCGTATGATGGAGGAGGGAAGATAATGCCAAAGAACCCAGATATTAAAAAAGTACTAGTGATCGGCTCCGGCCCCATTATCATCGGCCAGGCCGCAGAGTTCGACTATGCAGGAACCCAGGCCTGCCGCTCCTTAAAGGAGGAGGGCGTGGAGGTCGTGCTCTTAAACTCCAACCCGGCCACGATCATGACCGATAAGGACATTGCCGATAAGGTATACATTGAGCCGCTGACCACAGAGGTGGTGGAGCAGCTGATCATGAAGGAAAAGCCCGACAGCGTTCTCCCGACCCTGGGCGGCCAGGCCGGCTTAAACCTGGCCATGGAGCTGGAAGAGGCCGGTATCCTTGCAAAAAATAACGTGCGTCTCATCGGAACCACGCCTCTGACCATCAAAAAGGCCGAGGACCGTGAAATGTTCAAGGAAACCATGGAAAAGATCAACGAGCCGGTGGCTCCGTCCGAGATCGTGGAAAGCTTGGAGGACGGTCTGGCCGTGGCAGAAAAGATCGGCTATCCGGTGGTGCTTCGTCCGGCCTATACCCTGGGCGGCTCCGGCGGCGGTATTGCAGAGAATCCGGAGCAGTGCGCTGAGATCCTGGAAAACGGTCTGCGCCTTTCCCGTGTGGGACAGGTCCTGGTGGAGCGGTGTATTGCCGGCTGGAAGGAGATCGAGTACGAGGTAATGCGCGACGGCGCCGGAAACGTGATCACCGTCTGCAACATGGAAAACATCGATCCGGTGGGCGTTCATACCGGTGACTCCATCGTTGTGGCTCCGTCCCAGACCTTAGGAGATAAGGAGTACCAGATGCTCCGTACCTCCGCCTTAAAGATCATCACCGAGCTGGGGATCACTGGCGGCTGCAACGTGCAGTACGCGTTGAATCCCAACAGCTTTGAATACTGCGTGATCGAGGTAAATCCCAGAGTAAGCCGTTCTTCTGCCCTGGCCTCCAAGGCCACCGGCTACCCCATTGCAAAGGTTGCCGCCAAGATCGCCCTGGGCTATACCTTAGACGAGATCAAAAACGCTGTAACGAAAAAAACCTACGCCAGCTTTGAGCCCATGCTGGACTATGTAGTTGTGAAGATGCCGCGTCTTCCCTTTGATAAATTCATCAATGCCAGCCACAGCCTGGGAACCCAGATGAAGGCCACCGGCGAGGTCATGAGTATCTGCACCAGCTTTGAGGGCGGCCTTATGAAGGCTATCCGTTCCCTGGAGCAGCACGTGGACTGCCTCCTTTCTTATGACTATTCCGGACTTACATCCGCGGAGCTTAAAGAGGAGCTGAAACGTGTGGATGACCGCCGGATCTGGGTCATCGCCGAGGCCCTGCGCCGCGGCTTCTCCTATGATATGATCCATGAGATCACAAAGATCGATATCTGGTTCATCGATAAGCTTGCGATCCTGGTGGAGATGGAAGCTGCCCTTAAGGCCGCCGGAAAAGATCTGACTCCGGAGCTCTTAAAGGAAGCAAAACGCATCGAATTCCCGGATAACGTGATCGCAAGGCTCACAGGTCTTTCCCAGGATGAGGTAAAGGCCATGCGCTACGAGAACAACATCCGCGCCGCCTTCAAGATGGTGGATACCTGCGCCGCTGAGTTTGCGGCTGAGACGCCGTATTACTACTCCTGCTTCGGCAGTGAGAACGAGGCGGACGGAACCACCAGCAAGAAGAAGGTGCTGGTCCTGGGCTCCGGTCCCATCCGGATCGGCCAGGGCATCGAGTTTGACTTCTGTTCTGTACACAGCACCTGGGCCTTTGAGAAAGAGGGCTATGAAACTGTCATCATCAACAACAACCCGGAGACCGTCAGCACGGACTTCGATATTGCCGACAAGCTGTACTTTGAGCCTCTGACTCCCGAGGATGTGGAGAGCATCGTGGATATCGAGAAGCCAGACGGAGCCGTTGTCCAGTTCGGCGGCCAGACAGCCATCAAGCTGACCGAAGCTCTGATGAAGATGGGAGTCCCGATCTTAGGAACCGCAGCCGAGGACGTGGACGCGGCCGAGGACAGAGAGCGGTTTGACGAGATCCTGGAGCAGTGCGGCATCCCCAGACCCAAGGGGCAGACCGTATTTACAGCAGAGGAGGCCAAAAAGGCAGCCAACGAGCTGGGATATCCGGTACTGGTGCGTCCCTCCTACGTTCTTGGCGGCCAGGGCATGCAGATCGCCATCTGCGACGAGGATATCGACGAGTTCATCGGCATCATCAACCAGATCGCCCAGGAGCATCCGATCCTGGTGGATAAATATATCATGGGCAAGGAGATCGAGGTGGACGCCATCTGCGACGGCACCGATATCCTGATCCCGGGTATCATGGAGCATATCGAGCGTACCGGTATCCATTCCGGCGACAGTATCTCCGTTTACCCGGCCCAGAGCATCACTGAGGGCAACAAGAAGACCCTGGTGGAGTATACAGAAAAGCTGGCAAGGGCCCTTCATGTAAAGGGAATGATCAACATCCAGTTCATTGTGGACGGAGAGGATGTTTACATCATCGAGGTAAATCCCCGTTCCTCCAGAACGGTTCCCTATATCAGCAAGGTAACGGGGATCCCCATCGTTCCCCTGGCGACCCAGATCATCTGCGGCCACACCATCAGGGAACTGGGCTATACTCCCGGACTCCAGAAAGAGGCCGATTACTTTGCGATCAAGATGCCCGTATTCTCCTTTGAAAAGATCCGCGGTGCAGACATCAGCCTGGGGCCGGAGATGAAATCCACCGGAGAGTGCCTGGGTATCGCAAAGACCTTCAACGAGGCCCTTTATAAAGCGTTCCAGGGCGCAGGCATCAAGCTGCCCAAGTATAAGAACATGATCATCACCGTCCGCGATTCCGATAAGGAGGAGATGGTGGACATTGCCGCCCGCTTCAAGGCCCAGGGCTACCGGATCTTCTGCACCAACGGAACCGCCCGGTACCTGTACCAGAAGGGTGTAGTGACCATCCCTGTGCGCAAGATCGAGCAGGAGTCTCCCAATATCCTGGACCTGATCCTGGGACATGAGATCGACCTGGTCATCGACATCCCGGCCCAGGGAGCCGAGCGCAGCCACGACGGCTTTATCATCCGCAGAAACGCCATCGAGACCGGTGTGACGGTCCTTACAGCCATCGATACGGCCAGGGCCCTGGTGACCAGTATGGAGAACCGCGCCCAGGAGCTTACGCTCATCAATATCGCAGACATCTAAATCCATAAATGATTATCTATTATGCATACCGCCTTCGGGTGGTATGCATAAAAATTTATATGGAATGGATGAAATGCATATTTTTTCCAAAAAACCTCTTTACAAAAGTATATTTATGCATTATAATGCGTAACATAAACAAAGGTCACCGGGAAATGGCCGTTGGAAACTGCATATATGAAGCATAAAATAAAGAAAAGAGGAATAATTATGAAAAAACATCTGTTTATGGCAATGGCAGCAATGATATCCATGGCATGGATGACCGGGTGCTCCGGCGGGGAAAGCAAGGAGACGGCGGTGGATACGAAGGCAGAGTCCTCCGGCACAGCAGCTGCGGCAGAAGAGACTGTAAAGGCCGGGGACGGAAGCGGGGCCGCTTCGAATGTGGATCCTGAAAGCCGCCTGGGAAAGATCCTGGCCTCCGGAAAGATCACCATGGGGATGTCGCCGGATTTTGCTCCCATGGAGTTTAAGAATATCGGCGCGGACGGCGTCGAGTACGCCGGCTCCGACATTGAGCTTGGAAAGTATATCGCAGAAAAGCTGGGGGTGGAGCTGGAGATCAAGGCCATGGAATTTTCCGCCATTCAGCAGGGCCTGGCCTCTGGGAACATCGACATGGGGATCTCTGGTTTCGCATATACGGAAGAGCGTGCCGAGACTCTGGGGCTTTCAGACCGCTACAACATCCAGTCCGAGGATAAGGGCCATACCCTTCTGGTGATGAAGGATGAGGCGGCGTCCTATAAAACGGCGGAGGATTTTTCCGGAAAGAAGATCGTGGCCCAGAACGCTTCACTTCAGCAGTCCCTGGTGACAGAACAGCTTCCGTCGGATATCCAGTTCCAGCCCATTACAGCCATCACCGACGGCGTTCTGATGCTGACCACAGGGAAGGCCGACGCTCTGGCGGTTTCTTACGATAACGGAGAGATGCTGATGAAGTCCTACCCGGAGATCGCCATGACTGAGTTTAAATTCGATCATTCCGATGAGGGCAACGTCATTGCCGTTAAAAAGGGCGAGGATGAGCTTCTGGAGGCATTAAACGGGATCATCGCAGAGGTCAACGAATCAGGTCTTTACAGCCAGTGGACCGAGGAAGCCCGGGCTCTGGCAGAAAGCCTTGGCATAGAGATGAAATAAGCCGGAAAGAAAGGAGAAGGCCCAATGGAATTTTTCACAGTTATGGGAAAGGTATGGAGCGAATATTCATCCCTCTTCCTTCACGGCTTATGGATGACCTTATATATGGGAGCTCTCACGGTGCTGATCAGCACCGTGTCCGGCTCTCTGATGGCGATGATGCACCGCAGCAGCTGGGGGATCGGAAGGTTTAAGCCCCTTCACGCTGCTGCCGTGGTCTACGTGGAGGTGATCCGGGGAACGCCGATCCTCCTGCAGCTGTATTTCTTCTATTTTATGCTGCCCCAGTGGTTTCCGGCGCTGGATCTCAGCGAGTTCACCTGCGTGATGATCGCCTGCTGCGTCAACTCCACAGCCTATGTCTGTGAGATCGTTCGGGCCGGGATCCAGGCTGTGGACGCGGGACAGACCGAGGCGGCCCGGTCCTTAGGCTTAAACAGCCGTCAGGCCATGATCCATATCGTGCTGCCCCAGGCGGTCAAAAATATCCTTCCCGCTCTCTGCAATGAGTTTGTGGCCATCGTAAAGGAAACGTCCCTGGCCTCCACGTTCTTCATCGGAGAGCTGATGACTCAGTTTAAGACCATTAACGGCATCACCTTCCGGGTGCTGGAGCCGTTGACCATCGTGGGCATCATTTATTTCCTTGTGACATTCGTTATGTCCAAGCTGATCGCATTGCTGGAGAGGAGGATGAACGCAAGTGAGCGCTAGCAGTGAACTGATCCGTGTGGAGGATCTGCATAAATCATTTGGAAGCCTTCAGGTGTTAAAAGGCGTGTCAGAAACCATTTCCAAAGGAGAGGTGGTGTCCATCATCGGTCCGTCGGGCGGAGGAAAGAGTACCTTCCTGCGGTGTCTGAACCTGTTGGAAACGCCCACCTCCGGCCATATTTATTTTGAGGGCACCGACATCACCGATAAGAGCGTGGACATCAACCTCCACCGCCAGAAGATGGGAATGGTGTTCCAGCATTTTAATGTATTCAACAATCTGACCGTGGGGAAGAACGTGACCCTGGCTCCGGTGCTCCTGGGGAAGAAGAGCCAGAAGGAGGCCGATGAGATGGCAGCGGAGCTGCTGGCCCGGGTAGGCCTCCAGGAAAAGGCGGACCAGTATCCCAAAAAGCTCTCCGGCGGCCAGAAGCAGCGCCTTGCCATCGTCCGTGCCCTGGCCATGGAGCCGGATGTGATGCTGTTTGACGAGCCCACCTCGGCCCTGGACCCGGAGATGGTGGGAGAGGTGCTCCAGGTTATAAAGAGCCTGGTAAAGACGGGAATGACCACCGTGATCGTGACCCATGAGATGGGCTTTGCCAAAGAGGTCTCTGACCGGGTATTTTTTATGGACGGCGGGATCATCGCCGAAAAAGGCAGTCCGGACCAGGTGTTCAATCATCCGTCAAACCCGCGTACAAAGGAATTTTTAAGTAAGGTATTATATTAAGAAGAAAACAGGAGGGGCAGAACCATGACCGATGAAAAGAAGAAGGTTTTAAGCTATATTGACGAGAAGGCAGACGTGATCATCGACACATCCGATAAGATCTGGGATTTTGCAGAGCTTTCCCTAAGGGAATTTAAATCCGGGGAGCTGTATGCCCAGGTATTAAAGGAGGAGGGCTTTGAGGTGGAGCATCCCTTCTGCGGCATTGAGACGGCGTTCCGTGCGTCCTATGGCTCCGGAAAGCCGGTGATCGGGATCCTGGCTGAGTACGACGCCCTCACAGGGCTTTCCCAGGTAGCCGGACAGGAGAGCCGTGAAGAACTGGTATCCAACGGCAACGGCCACGGCTGCGGCCACAATCTTCTGGGAGCCGGATCCATGGCGGCTGCCTTTGCCATCAAGCACTATCTGGAGGAAAAGGGAGAGGGAAGCGGAAAGGTGATCCTCTATGGCTGTCCCGGCGAAGAGGGAGCTGCCACCAAGGCATTTATGGCCAGGGACGGCGTATTTAAGGAATGCGACGCGGCCCTTACCTGGCATCCGGGAACAGAAAACCAGGTGACCTCCGGTACCTGCAATACCTGTATCCAGACAGAGTATAAATTTACCGGCGTTGCCTCCCACGCGGCGGGAGCCCCGGAGCAGGGCCGTTCCGCCCTGGACGCTGTGGAGCTGATGAACATTGGAGTCCAGTTCCTGCGGGAGCATATGCCGGATACGGCCAGGATCCATTATTCCATCACTGACGCCGGCGGAGATTCCCCCAACGTGGTGCAGCCCAGGGCACAGGTGCTCTATATGGTGCGCTCCATCTGGGCCAAGGACGCCTTGGCTCTTCAGGAGCGTGTGGACCGGATCGCCCTGGCCGCTTCTATGATGACGGATACCACCATGGAGAAGAAGTTCATTGACGGCTGCTCCAATACAGTTCCCAATAAGGTGCTGGAGAAGCTCCTCTGGGAAAACTTTAGCCAGGTGGAGATGCCGGAATATACAGAGGAAGAGATCGCCTACGCCCAGGCCCTCTGCGATTCTGTGGAGATGAAGGACAATAAGCTTCCGGGAGATTTTACAGAGGACAGCGAGGAGCTTTACGAATTTGTAGATAAAGCCTCAGAGCACGGGACAAAAGCCATCAACGACTTCCTGATCCCGTATTTCTATTCGGAGCATCCGCGCATGGGCTCCACCGATGTGGGCGACGTGAGCTGGCTGGTTCCTACGGCACAGATCAATACCGCCACATATCCGTCCAAGGCTCCGGGCCATTCCTGGCAGAACGTGTCCTGCGGACGCACTTCCATTGCCCATAAGGCCATGCTCATGGCCGGCAAGGTCCTGGCGGCAGCCGCTGTGGATCTGATGGAAAAGCCGGAGGTCTTACAGGCGGCCAGGGATGAATACGAGGCAAAAATGAAACGCTACGGCGGCTATTTCTGCCCGGTTCCCGAAGGCGCCGTACCGGTAGTTCCGGGTGAAAGGATGTAAATAAGCAAAATTGTAGATATAAAACAAGAGATTTCTCCTCGGATTCTGTCGGATTGGGCCGATTTATACAAAAAATGGAAGTCTATATAAAAAAATATCGGTAATCCTTTACAAAACCTATGGAATGGGGTATAATACAGTATGGTTGTTTAATATATAACAAACCGAAAGAAGAGGAGGAATTCAAAATGAAAAAATTAGTAAGCGTTCTTCTTGCAGCCGGCCTTGTAGCCAGCATGACAGCATGCGGCGGCGATAAGAAGGAGTCCGCAGCAGCACCGGCAGAGACAACAGCCGCAGCAGCTGAGACAACAAAAGCAGACGAAAAAGAGACAGAAAAAGTTACAGAAGCAGTTACAGAAGCCGCCAAGGATTTAGCAGACGCAGGAGAGATCTCCGTATTATACTATACATACGGCGATACATATATCTCCAGTGTGCGTTCCGCACTGGATGCAGCTCTTGATAAGGCTGGCATCAAGTACCAGGACTACGACTCCAACAACAGCCAGACGACCCAGACCGAGCAGGTTTCCACAGCCATCGCAAAGGGAACCTCTCTTCTGGTAGTAAACCTGGTGGACAGCGGTTCTGACGACGCTGCAAAGAATATCATCGAGCTGGCAAAGGCACAGAATATCCCGGTGATCTTCTTCAACCGTTCCGTAAGCGAGGAAGTTGTTTCCGCATACGACAAGGCTGTATTCGTAGGTACAGACTATGAGATGGCCGGCCATATGCAGGGCGAGATGATTGGCGAATACTTAACAGTGCATTATGATTCTCTGGATCTCAACGGTGACGGCCAGATTTCCTACGTAATGTTCAAGGGCCAGGAGGGCAACGCCGAGGCCATCGCACGTACCCAGTTTGGCCAGGAGGATGCGGACAAGGCTCTGGAGGCAGCTGGAAAGAAGCCGTTAGCTTTCTATGATGCAGCCAACACAAACAAATATCTGGTTGACCAGGGCGGTCTGTGGTCTGCAGCAGCAGCTACTGAGTATATGCAGACGATCCTGTCTCAGTACAGCGAAGCAAACAACAACATGGTTGAGCTTGTTATCGCCAACAACGACGAGATGGCGATCGGAGCCATTACCGCTCTCCAGAATGCCGGCTACAACAAGGAAGGCGCTACTGTGATCCCGGTATTCGGCGTAGATGCTACCGACGCTGCAAAGGAAGCAATCGCAGCTGGTACAATGACAGGAACCATCAAGCAGGATGCGGATGGTATGGCAAACACTATTGCCCAGATCACAGCAAACTATCTGACAAGCGCAGAAACATTTGAGGGTGTCGATGCAGCCAACGTAGTAGGAACATGGCGTGTGAATATTCCTTACGCTATGTACAGAGGCGAGGAATAAAGTCATCGATGATGCGGCCGCACTTCGGTGCGGCCGTATTTTTTTATTTGATAGGAATTTCCTATCAAATAAAAAATTACGCGCGCATCGGCCAGATGAACATGTCCGCATGCTCATGTGGCGGCTGCCGCGAGAGGGAACAGGGCCCGCAGGAACAGGTCCTGTTCTGCGCCATACGGAGATGACGTTTCCGGTATGACGAAACGGCGTATAGCGAAATACTTGAGAATCAGGAGGCGATGATTTGAGTATGAAAGACACAACAACTGCCACTGGATCGGGAAACCAGCCTGTGCTGCTGCGTATGGAGGGGATCTGCAAATCATTCCCCGGCGTAAAGGCCCTGGATAATGTTTCCCTGACGGTCCGCGCCGGGACTGTTCATGCTCTCATGGGCGAGAACGGAGCCGGTAAGTCCACTCTTATGAAGTGCCTGTTCGGCGTTTACAACAAGGATGCAGGCCATATCTATCTGGACGGCAAGGAGGTCAGCTTTAAAACCTCAAAGGAAGCTCTGGAGAACGGAGTGGCAATGGTACACCAGGAACTGAACCAGGCCTTAAAGCGCAATGTTATGGATAACATGTGGCTGGGCCGGTTCCCGAAGATCTCCAAATGGTGTCCTCTGACCAGTGAATCCAAGATGTACGAGGCCACGAAAAAGCTGTTCGAGGAGCTGGATGTGAACGTGGACCCGAAGACCGTGATGAGCACCATGCCCGTATCCCAGAGACAGATGGTGGAGATCGCCAAGGCGGTTTCCTATAATTCCAAGGTGATCGTATTTGACGAGCCTACATCCTCCCTGACTGAGGAAGAGGTAGAGCATCTGTTCCGGATCATCAATATGCTGCGTGACCGCGGCTGCGGAATCATCTACATTTCCCATAAGATGAAAGAGATCTTACGGATCTCGGATGACGTTACCATCATGCGCGACGGCCAGTGGATCGCCACAAAGCCGGCGAAGGACCTGACGATGAACGAGATCATCAAGCTGATGGTAGGCCGTGAGCTTACAAACCTGTATCCGGAGAAGGATAATGTGGTAGGAGAGCCTCTGTTGGAGGTAAAGGGACTGACCGCCGCTTACTCCAAGCTCCGCGACGTATCGTTCGTGGCGAAAAAGGGCGAAGTCCTGGGCATTGCAGGCCTGGACGGCTCCGGTCGGACGGAGCTTCTGGAGAATATCTTCGGGATCGCCACAAGAAAAGAAGGCGAGATCTATCTCCATGGCAAACGGGTGATGAACCGCAATGCCAGGGAATCCATAAAGAATAAATTTGCCCTGCTGACCGAGGAGAGACGTGCCACCGGTATTTTCGGGATCCGCGATATCCAGGCCAACACCACCATATCCAGCTTCAAGCGGTATAAGGTGGGGCCGTTCCTCAGTGATAAGAAAATGAGCGAAGCCACGGAATGGGGAATCAAGGCCATGCGCACTAAGACGCCCAGCCAGAGGACCCAGATCCGTTCTTTATCCGGCGGAAACCAGCAGAAGGTGATCCTGGCCCGCTGGCTTTTAACGGAGCCGGAGGTGCTCCTTCTGGACGAGCCCACCCGTGGTATCGACGTGGGCGCGAAATATGAGATTTACCAGCTGATCCTTAATCTGGCCAAGGAAGGAAAGACCGTGCTGATGGTTTCCTCCGAGATGCCGGAGCTTTTAGGCGTCTGCGACCGGATCCTTGTCATGTCCGGCGGACAGCTGGCCGGTGAGGTGGACGCAAGAACAACGACGCAGGAAGAGATCATGGCTCTCGCTGCGAAATTCGCATAAGGATAGGAGGAATGAACTGTGGCTGACAATAAAGCAACATCCAAAGCACAGGAATTTAAAGCGCTTTCCAAGAAAGACCAGCAGAGAAAGATTGGGGATCTGATCTTAAACAATGCGATGTATATCATCATCGCCATTGCGATCATTTTCATTACAGTAAAACAGCCCAAATTCATCAGTCTTTCTTCAATCGTAAATATTATTTCCCTGACGGCGGCAAAACTGCCCATCGCCCTGGGAATCGGCGGCTGTATCGTACTGACCGGTACGGATATTTCCGCAGGCCGTGTGGTAGGCCTGGCAGCGTGTATCTCCGCTTCCTTACTGACCACTGTATTTAAGGTATTCCCCAACATGACATCCGCGATGCCCATTCCGGTGGTGCTTCTGATCGTGTTAGGCGTAGGCGCTGCCGTTGGCTTCGTAAACGGCTTCAGCGTTGCGAAATTTAAACTGCATCCCTTTATCGTGACCCTGTCCACCCAGCTGATCACATACGGTATCATCCTTATGTACTTAATGAACGGTGTCAACAACGGACAGACCTTAAGCGGACTGACCGACAGCTACCGTTCTCTGATCACAGGAACCTTATTCACCATCGGCGGTGTTGCCATCCCCAGATATGTGCTGTATGCAGTGATCCTGACAGCCGTTATGTGGGTGATCTGGAATAAGACGACCTTCGGAAAGAATATGTTTGCCGTTGGCTCCAACGAGGAAGCAGCCAATGTATCCGGCGTAAACGTGGCCCGCACCATCATCCTGGTGTTCATGCTGGCCGGCGTTATGTACGGCATCACCGGTTTCTTCGACGGCGCCCGTATCGCATCCGCCAACGCCAATACCGGTCTGAACTACGAGTGTGACGCCATCGCGGCCTGCGTAATCGGCGGCGTATCCTTCGTCGGCGGTATCGGACGTATCAGTGGTATCGTAGTAGGCGTTCTGTTGCTGCAGATCATCTTCGCCGGACTGAACTTCCTTTCCGTTGACCCCAACATGCTTTATATCATCAAGGGGCTGATCATCCTGGTAGCCTGCGCCATTGATATGCGTAAGTATCTGGTGCGTAAGTAAGAGATGGAAGATAAGAGAGAAAACGGAGGCTCTCCGGAACAGGACAAGGAGCCGGAGAGAGAATTCCGGGGGCTTTATAAATATGTGAAGATCTCAGAACGGTCCTTAAACTGGATCATCATTGTCTTGGGGGCAGCCCTGGTGATCTGCTTTGGGATCGGTTATGCCAACCGCGGATACATGGTGGATTTTGACGCCCGGGGCGGGACTGTGGTGGAGAGCCAGAAGCGGATGTACGGCGATCTGGTGGCAGCGCCGGAGGAGCCTGTCCGGGAGGGAAGCGTATTTGAGGGCTGGTATACAGACGAAAACCTGACGATCCCCTGGGATCTGTCAAAGGATACGGTCACCGGCCCCATGACGCTTTACGCCAAATGGCGGGATAAATAAACAAGAAAGTACAGATAAGGCCTCACTGTCCTTCCTGCGCGTTTTGCACAGCGGCAGTGAGGCCTTTGGATTCAAGGAGAAGTACATGCTGACGAGTAAAAAAGTATCCGAATCCATACGCCTGGGTTCGATCCTGATGTTTTCCGGCGGGTTTCTGGACGCGTATTCCTATCTGGTGCGGGGCCAGGTATTTGCCACTGCGGAAACGGGAAATATCGCCCTTATGGGGATCAGCCTGGCCCGGGGAGATCTGGCTATGGCCGGACGGTACCTGATCCCGGTGGCCGCCTATGCGGCGGGGATCTTTCTGACGGAATGGATCCGTATGCGGGTGGGAGAAAACGGAACGGTCCACTGGAAAGAGGGGATCCTGTGGCTGGAGCTTCTGGTGATGGTCCTGGTCGGATTTATGCCCCAGAAGTGGAACTCTCTGGTGAACTGTCTGATCGGTTTTTCCTGCGCCATGCAGGTGGAGGCGTTCCGGAAGATGCACGGCATGGCCTTTGCTACGACCATGTGTACAGGAAATTTAAGAAGCGGGACCGAGCTTCTGGCTGTGGGAACTCTTGAAAATAACGGCGAGCAGAGGAAGCACGGATTATGGTATTACTGGATCGACCTGGTATTTGTGGCCGGTGCGGCCGCCAGCGCCCTGCTCTGCCAGGTGCTGGCAGAACGGGCGGTCTGGGTCTGTGCGGCGGCGCTTTTATCGGCCATCCTTTTCATCCGGTATCACCGCAGGATGGCTGAGGTGTGACCGCTGCTTTAACAGGGCTCTTTTCTGGAGAAAAGGTAAAAGCCGGGATTCCGGTTATCTGTTTCCTTTTCCATCAGTTCCGGGGAGCAGTAGGCAAAGGGAGCGTCCAGACGCACCTTTCCCTCTCTTCCCGGTTCTTCATATTTGCCCTCCTTTAAAGACGGATCCAGGACACAGATGCTGTCCTTTCCGGCGGATAAAAGCAGGACATAGTGGCCGCCGTGGGAAAATACTCCGGTATAGCCTTCCCGGTCTCCGCCCACGTTGGCGATGACGCTGCCGCCGTTCTTTAAGTGCTGCATGGCCTTTTTCACGCTGTTGGTGGTGGAAAAGTCCAGATCGTACAGATCCGCCACCACGGGCCCCAGGATCTTCATATCCGTTCCGGGATGGAGATTGGCCTTATGCTTTAAGGAAAGGGCGATCAGGCGCTTTAAGGAAATGGTCTTTGTGGTGAGCCGGTCTACCATCATAGCCAGGGAGCAGAGGCCGCAGCCCGCCTCTTTAATGGAGAGATCGTGGAAGCGGCTGCCCTCGGTGGCGGCGTCGGTGGGATACGGGATGTCTGGATGATCCAGCTGGTTTAAATATTTCATAAGCTCCTCCTTTGTAAGAGTATGTATGGTTATATTATGAGTTTTGGGGATGAAAATGATTTCATAAGCTCCTCCTTTGTAAGAGTATGTATGGTTATATTATGAGTTTTGGGGATGAAAATGTCAAGACCTCTGGAACAGCACCGCTTTTTTTCGGCACAGATGGGGGAAGGTGTTGATTCCTGGAGGAAATGCGTTTAGAATAAAAGGATGGAGGATGCGGAGTATGGAAATAGTCAGAGGAAGGCCGGTCTTGAAAAAAACCGCCGTGGGAAGGCTCCAGTATTATGAGAAAGCAGAACGGAGCGTGGTCCGGCGGCAGGTGGAGGATACCAAACGGGAGATTTCACGCTATGAGCAGGCTCTGGAGCAGGCAGAAAGGGAGCTGGAGGCCCTGTATGAGAGGGCTCTGGGAGAGGCGGGCGCAGACAGCGCCGCGGTGTTCATGGGCCACCGGATGCTTCTTAAGGATGAGGAATACAGAAATTCTGTGACCAGGGCGATCACAGGAGAGAGGGTCAACGCTGCCTTTGCAGTGGAAACGGTGGGGGACGAGCTCTGCCGTCTGTTCCTGGAGATGGAGGACGAGTATCTGAGGGCCAGGGCTGCCGATATCCGGGATGTGTCGGATCGTCTCCTGCGGATCCTGGAGGAAGAGGAAAAGGGCGGAGGACGGTGCGGAAGGGGACCGGCCCTTTCAGAGCCAGTGATCCTTGCAGCCAGGGACCTGGCTCCCAGCGAGACCGTTCTTCTGGATAAGAAAAAGATCCTGGGCTTTGTGACCGAGCAGGGCTCTGCCAATTCTCACACAGCCATCCTGGCAAGGACCATGGAGATCCCGGCCCTGGTGTCGGTTCCTGTGGCCCGGGAGTGGGACGGAAGGCTGGCGGCCATCGACGGGGAGGAGGGGATCCTCTATGTGGATCCGGATCCGGAGACCCTTGAAAGGCTGAAGGAAAAAAAGGTCCGTCAGGAGGAAGAGGCAAGGCTTCTGCTGGAGATCCGGGACCTGCCGGATGTGACCCGGGACGGGACCCGGGTGGAGCTTTACGCCAATATCGGAGGTCCGGAGGACGTGGAGGCGGTCCTGGGATCCAGGGGCGCAGGCGTGGGCCTGTTCCGGAGTGAATTTCTATATCTGGAAAAGGAGACGTACCCCACAGAGGACGAGCTGTTTTCTGCCTACCGCCAGACGGCGGAGCGCATGGGCGGAAGAGAGGTGGTCATCCGCACCCTGGACATTGGGGCAGATAAGACGGCGGACTATTTTGGCATAGAAAAAGAGGCCAATCCGGCTATGGGCTTCAGGGCCCTGCGGATCTGCCTGAAGCGGCCGGAGATCTTCCGTACCCAGCTGCGGGCCATCTACCGGGCCAGCGCCTATGGGAAGGTCTCGGTGATGTTTCCCATGGTGGCCTCCCTCTGGGAGGTGGAGGAGGCCAAAGCCATGGCGCTCCAGGTCCGGGAGGAGCTGGAACGGGAAGGGATCCCCATGGGCCATGTGGACCTGGGCATTATGATCGAGACTCCGGCGGCTGCCATTTTAAGCGGAGAGCTGGCGGAAAAGGTGGATTTTTTCAGCATCGGCACCAACGATCTGACCCAATACACCCTGGCGGCGGACCGGCAGAATGACCGGCTGGATGATTTTTACGATCCCCGCCATCCGGCGGTCCTGAGGCTCATCGCATACGTGGCGGAAAACGCGAAAAAAGCCGGGATCCGGGCCGGGATCTGCGGAGAGTTGGCAGCGGATCCTTCCCTTACGGAAACCTTTCTGAAAATGGGGATCCGGGAGCTGTCGGTGTCGCCGTCCTTTCTTCTGCCCCTGAGAAAGAGGATCCGGGAGATCTGTCTGGATGAAACAGAAAATGACCAAGGAGTTTAGAAATGAAGCAGAACCAATATGAGATCATCGTGCTGGATCTGGACGGCACGCTAACGAACCGGGATAAGGTAATCACGCCCCGGACGAAAAAGGCCCTGATGGAGGCCCAGGCCAGGGGGAAAAAGGTGGTACTGGCCTCTGGGAGACCGACCCAGGGGGTCATGCCCCTGGCGGAGGAGCTGGACCTGAAAGCCTACGGTGGCTTTATCCTGTCCTATAACGGCGGCCGGATCATGAGCTGCACCACCGGGGAGGTGGTATTTTCCCGGGAGCTGCCGGTGGAGTCCAACCGGACCATCATCGATCTGGCAGAGGAGCACCGGGTGGATATTTTGACATATGAGGACAGCCGCATCATCACCAATAACGCAGAATGTCCCTACGGAAAGCTGGAGAGCCGCATCAACTCCATGGAGGTGGTGGAGAGGGCAGATCTGGCGTCCTATGTGGATTTTCCGGTTCCCAAGTTCCTGATGATGGACGACGGGGATTACCTGGCCATGGTGGAACCCAGGGTGAAGGCAGCCCTGGGAAAAAACTTCAGCGTTTACCGGTCGGAGCCGTTTTTCCTGGAGATCCTTCCCAGGGGCATCGATAAGGCCCAGAGCCTGGAGCGGCTTCTGGAGGTGTCGGGATTGTCCCGGGAGCAGATGATCGCCTGTGGCGACGGCTATAACGATCTTTCCATGATCCGGTACGCAGGCCTGGGGGTGGCCATGGAAAACGCAGTGCTGCCGGTCCGGAAGGCGGCGGATCATATCACTGCCTCCAACAACGACGACGGAGTCGCAATGGTGGTGGAGCAGTTCATGCTGGCGTAGGGGGAGAACGGCGGTTTTTATAAATATATTTTGTAAATGGCTGGACTTAAAAACTTTAATGTGTTAAAATATTACTTGTGTATCGAGCATGGAAGCTGCTGGGAAACCATCGGATAATGGAAAAAATATGTCTCACAAAGGGGAGTCTGAACATGAATAAAAAGATAAAAACGGAAGCTGTGGACCATCTTTTTGAAGCGGTGCTGACCTTAAAGTCTCCGGAGGAGTGCTACGCGTTTTTTGAAGACGTGTGTACGGTCAATGAACTGCTGTCCCTGTCCCAGAGGTATGAGGTCGCCAAGATGCTCAGGGAAAAGAAAACGTATCTGGATATCGCGGAGCGCACCGGCGCTTCCACCGCCACCATCAGCCGGGTGAACCGGTCCTTAAATTATGGGAACGACGGCTATGATATGGTGTTTAAACGCCTGGGATATCCCTTTGAGGAAAAATAAAAGAAGAAGCTGCCTTTCGGTGACCATGGATCACGGTCCCGGAGGCAGCTTTTTTGTGTTTTATTTTTCCCCATTGAAGGATTGTTTTAACGGCAGGATCTCTTTTTTATAGACATGGCGCAGGAATACGGCGCTGATCCCGGCGGAAAAAACCTCCGCAAGGGGGAAGGCGAACCATACGTAGGAAAGCCCCAGGGTCTTTGCGAAAATGAAGGCCGCGGGAAGGAGGATCACCAGCTGTCTTAAAACAGACACCCACAGGCTCAGCATGCCGTGGCCCATGGCCTGGAACAGGGAGGAGCAGGCGATGCCGAAGCCGGCTAAGATAAAGCTTAGGGAGATAATCTTAAGGGCCGGCACGCCGATCTCCAGCATGGAATCCGAGGCATTGAAGATCATCAGAAGGTTTTCAGCAGCCAGGTTGAACAGCAGAAGACCCGCGATCATAATGGAAACGGCGTAGGCGATGGACAGCTTCAAAGTCTTCACGATCCGGTCCGGTCTTCCGGCGCCGAAGTTATAGGCAATGATGGGAACAGTACCGTTGTTTAAGCCGAATACAGGCATGAACACGAAGCTCTGGAGCTTAAAGTACACTCCGAATACGGCAGTGGCCGTGGAAGTGAAGGCAATGAGGATCTTATTCATGCCAAAGGTCATGACGCTGCCGATGGAGGCCATGATGATGGATGGGATGCCCACGGCATAAATATGGCCGATGATCTCCTTTTCCGGCCGGAAGCCCTTAAAGGCCAGATGGATCTCGTGGTTTCTGGTGGTATTCAGGACAAAGCCCAGGATCAGGGCGATGATCTGCCCGGTGACAGTGGCCAGGGCCGCTCCGGCGACCCCCATTTTCGGGAAGCCCAGGAGACCAAAGATCATAATGGGGTCAAGGATGATATTTAAGATCGCTCCCGTTCCCTGGATGATCATGGAGTAAAAGGTCCGGCCGGTGGACTGCATGAGCCGCTCAAAGGCGATCTCGCCGAAGAGCCCAAAGGAAAGGACGGTACAGATCTGGAGATAGACAGTGCCCATCTCCACGATCTCCGGGTCCTTGGTCTGGGCCAGGAAAAAGTGCTCCGCGAAAAACAGGCCGAAAACGGCGAAAGCCAGAAAGCTCATGAAGGCCAGGAACAGGGCGTGGATGGCGATGCGGTTGGCCTTCTGGAAGTTCTTTTCGCCCAGGCTTCTGGAAAGGGTGGCGTTGATGCCGACGCCTGTGCCGGTGGCTACGGCGATCATCAGGTTCTGTGCCGGGAAGGCCAGAGATACGGCCGTCAGGGCGTTTTCGCTGATCTGGGCCACGAACATGCTGTCTACAATGTTATAAAGGGCCTGGATCAGCATGGACAGCATCATGGGAATGGACATGGACAGGATCAGCTTGTTGATGGGCATGACCCCCATTTTGTTTTCAGATGACATGGTTTGATTCTCCTCTCGTAGTTTTATGTACGGTCTGTATGAAGGCATCCCGGCCCGTGACGGCGGCCTGGGTACAGCCAGACAAAAAAACGACCTGTGCAGATGGTCGTTTTCCGTGGGCTATTATACGGCAATTTCCGCCATAAGTCAACCGCCTGGACTGCCTCCGCAGTTGAAAGGAGCCGGACGGTGTGATAGGATAAAGAAAAGAGCGGGAAGGAGGCCTGTATATGGAAAAGATCTGTGTTTTCTGCGGAAGATCCCTGGGGCGGTGGGAGAAAAAATCCCTGTACTGCGGCAATGGGACCCAGACCGTATGTAAGGACTGCTATGAGAAGTATTCTCCTATGACCAATGTGGAGCGGGGCCTTCTGGCCTGGGAGACGGGCCGGGCAGAATCCCGGGAGGAGCTGCGGGAATTTGTGGAGCAGGTGAAAAGGACCAGAGAGGAAAAGCAGGAGAAGGAGAGGGAGGACCGGGAACAGAAGCGGACTGGGAAAACATGCCTCCGCTGCGGCGGGGAGATGCTGGATCTGGGGTCCATGAAGCTTAAGCTGGGGGAGGAGACCTTCTTTTTCAGCGACTGGAACCGTTTTGCCAGCGGATCCCTGGACGTGCAGGTCCTCCGGTGCGAGGACTGCGGAAAGGCAGAATTTTACATTCCCGAGCAGAAGTAATGGGAGAGTTTTGCCCCACGGCTGAACGGATACAAAGTTTTTGGGAAAATCCTGCGTAAGCGGTTGCCATTTGGATAAAATTTACTTATAATGTGAAAGGCAGACCCCAGAAGAAAGGATGTGAGCACATAATGGAAGGCCGAGGCCGTAAGACGGAGGCAGACGCCCACCCGGAACCTGAGGCAATAGACATAATGCAGTCCCATTATGTGTATTGCCATTCTTAATGGACGTTTTGCCTCCATGCCGGTGAAAATATGGAGTGGAGGAAGAAACGATGTCAAATGAAGTTATGGAAAATGAAGAGAAGGAGGAGCTTTTAAAGCTGGCGGAGGAAAAGAAGTACCGGCAGTTAAAGGAAGCCCTTCTGGAGCTCAACGAGGTGGATATCGCCTCATTTATGGAAGAACTGGATTCGGAAAAGACCGTGATCGTGTTCCGTATGCTGCCCAAGGCCCTTGCCACAGACGTGTTTGCGGAGCTTCCGGCGGAAAACCAGAGCCACATCATCAACAGCATCACCGATAAGGAGCTTTCAGAGATCGTGGAGGACCTTTATGTGGACGATGCGGTGGATATGCTGGAGGAGCTTCCGGCAACGGTGGTGCGCCGCGTACTGAAAAATACGACGCCGGATACGAGAAAGCTCATCAACCAGTTCTTAAATTATCCGGAGAACAGCGCCGGAAGCATCATGACGGCCGAGTACGTGGGCCTAAAGAAGAATATGACCGTAGAGCAGTCCTTTGCCTATATCCGCCATCACGGCGTGGACTCGGAGACCATTTATACCTGCTATGTGATGGATGAAAAGCGCCATCTGGAGGGCGTGGTCACGGTCAAGGAGCTTTTAATGAACGCCTATGAGACCCGCCTGGAGACCATCATGGACACCCATGTGATCAAGGTGACCACCACCGAGGACCAGGAGGCTGTGGCGGACATGATGAATAAATACGGCCTTTTATGTATCCCTGTGGTGGACAGCGAGGATCGTCTGGTGGGGATCATCACCGTAGACGACGTCATGGAGGTCATGGAGGAAGAGGCCACCGAGGACTTCGAGAAAATGGCTGCCATGCTGCCCAGTGAAAAGCCGTACTTGAAGACCAGCGTGTTCCAGCTTGCAAAAAACAGGATCCCGTGGCTTCTGATCCTGATGCTGTCCAGCACCATCACTGGTGCGATCCTGGTAAAATATGAGACTGCCTTTGCAGCGGTGCCGCTGTTAGTAAGCTTTATTCCGATGTTAATGGATACGGGCGGAAACTCGGGAAGCCAGAGCAGCACCATGGTGATCCGCGGCATGGCCCTGGGAGAGATCGAGCCGTCGGACGTATTAAAGGTCTTATGGAAAGAGATCCGGGTCGGCTTTATGGTGGGCTTTGTGCTGGCGGTGGTGAACTTTATCCGGCTGATGATCCAGTATCCGGGAAACACCATGATCTGCGTTACGGTGGTCATCAGTATGTTTGCCACTGTGGTGGCAGCCAAGACCATCGGCTGTACTCTGCCCATCGGGGCTAAGGTGTTAAAGCTGGACCCGGCCATCATGGCGTCGCCCATGATCACCACCATTGTGGACGCCGTGAGCCTGATGGTATACTTTAATCTGGCCTGCCATCTGCTGGATATGGCGGCATAAAAGAGAAAAACGGGGGATCCCCTTAAAATTATGGAAATGACAGGAGAGGAAAAAATGGGAAAAGTCAGAACAAGGTTTGCGCCGAGCCCAACAGGCCGGATGCATGTGGGAAATTTAAGGACCGCGCTTTACACATACCTGATCGCCAAGCATGAGGGCGGGGATTTCATCCTCCGCATCGAGGACACGGACCAGGAGCGGTACGTGGAGGGAGCGGTGGACATCATCTACCGCACCATGGAAAAAACGGGCCTGCTCCACGATGAGGGACCGGATAAGGACGGCGGATACGGCCCCTATGTACAGAGTGAGCGCCAGAGATCCGGGATCTATATGGAGTACGCAAAGAAGCTGGTGGAAAAAGGCGAGGCCTATTACTGCTTCTGTACCCAGGAGCGTCTGGATTCCTTAAAGAAGAACGTCAACGGAGAGGAGATCATGGCCTACGACAAGCACTGCCTGGGCCTTTCCAAGGAAGAGGTGGAGGCCAATCTGAAGGCCGGAATGCCCTTCGTGATCCGTCAGAACAACCCCAAGGAGGGGACCACCACCTTCCACGACGACATCTACGGTGATATCAGTGTGGATAACTCGGAGCTGGACGATATGGTCCTCATTAAATCCGACGGATACCCCACCTACAACTTTGCCAACGTGGTGGACGACCATCTGATGGGGATCACCCATGTGGTGAGAGGAAACGAGTACCTGTCCTCCTCCCCCAAATATAACCGTCTTTACGAGGCTTTCGGCTGGGAGGTGCCGGTGTACGTCCACTGCCCTACCATCACCAACGAGGAGCATAAAAAATTAAGTAAGAGAAGCGGCCATTCCTCCTTTGAGGACCTTTTAGAGCAGGGCTTTTTAACAGAGGCCATCGTAAACTTCGTGGCTCTCTTAGGCTGGTCCCCGGCAGGCAACCAGGAGTTCTTTACCCTGGAGGAGCTGGTGAAGGAATTTGACTACCATAACATGAGCAAATCCCCGGCAGTGTTTGATATGACAAAGCTGCGCTGGATGAATGGGGAGTATTTAAAGAAGATGGACTTCGAGCCCTTCTATGCCCAGGCGGAGCCTTATTTAAAGGCCGCCATCACAAAGCCCCTGGATCTTAAGAAGATCGCCGCAATGGTAAAGACCAGGATCGAGGTATTCCCGGATATTGCGGACCAGGTGGATTTCTTTGAGACGCTTCCGGAGTATGATCCGGAGATGTACGTCCATAAGAAGATGAAGACCACAAAGGAGACCTCCCTGGAGACCTTAAAGGAGGTGCTTCCGCTTCTGGAGGCCCAGGAGGATTACTCCAACGACGCCCTCTATGAGACCCTGGCCGCCTATGTGGCAGAAAAGGGCGTAAAGACCGGCTTCGTGATGTGGCCCATCCGCACGGCTGTTTCCGGAAAGCAGATGACCCCGGCAGGAGCCACCGAGATCATGGAGGTCCTTGGAAAAGAGGAGTCCCTGGAGCGGATCAGTAAGGGGATCGCACTTCTGGAGGCGTAGGACAGGAAAAGAGAAAGCTGCTGTCAGCGAATAGATGATGAAATTTAACGAAGCGCAGAAAACGGCCCTGTCCCATAAGACGGGGCCCATGATGGTCCTGGCGGGGCCGGGGTCCGGAAAGACCACCGTGATCACCCACAGGATCGCAGGACTCCTGGAGTCGGGAGTCCGCCCGTCAGAGATCCTTGTGATCACTTTTACAAAGGCGTCGGCCAGGGAGATGGAGGAACGGTTCTATTCCCTGAGACCGGCGGTCAGAGAAAACGATACAGGAAGTGGAAGGGTGACCTTTGGTACCTTCCACTCTGTTTTTTACAGGATCCTTAAGCTGGCGTACCGGTTTCCGGCGGGCTGTGTCCTGGGGGAGGAGGAAAAACGCCAGTATTTCAGGGAATTTCTCGAAAACTCTGAACTGGAGGTGGAGGATGAGGGCGAGTTCATCTCCGCCGTGATCAACGAGATCAGCTATGTAAAGGGAAGCCAGATGGACCTTTCCTGCTACTATTCTCAGAACTGTCCGGAGGAATGGTTCAAACGGCTGTACACCGGCTATGAGGATATGCTGCGGGCCAGTGGAAAGCTGGACTTCGACGACATGCTGGTCATGTGCTATGAGCTGTTTTCCCAAAGAAAGGATATCCTTTCCGCCTGGCAGCGGAAATTCCGGTATATCCTGGTGGACGAGTTCCAGGATATCAACCGGATCCAGTATGAGATCGTGAAGATGCTGGCGCTGCCGGAAAATAATCTTTTCATCGTGGGAGACGACGACCAGTCCATTTACCGGTTCCGGGGAGCAAAGCCAGAGATCATGCTGGGCTTTGAAAAGGACTATCCGGGGGCCCGCCGCGTGCTCCTGGCGGAAAACTACCGCTCCTCCAGGGAGATCGTGGAGACCTCCTTAAAGCTCATATCCCGAAACCAGGTCCGTTTTAAAAAGGAGCTGGTCCCGGTCCATGGCCCCGGCCGCCCAGTGGACGTATCCCTGTATGAAAATCCCCTGGCAGAGGCCGAGGGAACGGCCAGACGGATCCGCCAGTACGCCCAGGCGGGCTTTGCCTTTGAGGACATGGCCGTGCTGTTCCGGACCGGGAATGGGACGGGGCTTTTGGCGGAAAAGCTGATGGAATACAACATTCCCTTTTCCATGCGGGATGTGATCCCCAGCCTTTACGGCCACTGGATCGCAAAGGATCTGATGGCGTATCTGGAGCTGGGCCATGGGAGCCTGGCCCGCAGCGATTTCTTCCGGGTCATGAACCGGCCCAACCGGTATTTTTCCAGGGATGCCTTTGAAACGCCCCTGGTGTCCCTGGATCAGGTCAGGGATTTTTACCGGGACCGGGACTGGATGCAGGAGCGGGTCATGGACCTGGAGGGAGACCTGCGGACCATCGGACGGCTGAAGCCCGGCCCTGCCATCCACTATATCCGCCAGGCCATTGGCTATGATGCCTATTTAAAGGAATTTGCCGCATTCCGGCGGATCCGGCCGGAGGAATTTTTCGATATTGCCAGCCAGATCGAAGAGAGCGCGGCCGGCTTCTCCACCCTGGAGCAATGGAAGGAGCACATCCGCCAGTATGAGGAGACGCTGAAGGAAAAGAGAAGAGATGCAAAGGATCCGAGCAGGCCGGAGGGAGTGACCCTCTCCACCATGCACAGCTCCAAAGGGCTGGAATACAGGATCGTATTTGTCGTCGACGCCAACGAGGGCATCGTCCCCCACCACAAGGCAGGGCTTTCCGCGGACATCGAGGAGGAGCGGCGTCTCTTTTATGTGGCCATTACCCGGGCGAAGGAACGGCTCCATCTCTGCGCGGTGAAGGAACGGTATCACAGAAACCAGGAGATCTCCCGGTTCGTGAAGGAATGCATGGACTAAGGGGCCGTATGGACAGGACAGCGTATGGAAGAAGGAGGGACAGCAGATGGCATTGGTGCATATTTATTGCGGAGACGGAAAGGGAAAGACCAGCGCGGCTGTGGGAATGGCTGTCCGGGCCGCCGGACGTGGGCTTAAGGTGGTGATGGTGCGGTTTTTAAAAAGCGACGATTCCGGGGAGGTGGCCGTACTGGGCCATATTCCAGGGATCACGCTGCTTCCTTGTGAAAAGACCTTCGGCTTTGTATCATCCATGGATCGGGAGACCAGGGAGCGGGCGGCCCGGTGGAATCTGGAACAGTTTTTCCGGGCCTTGGAGCTGGCGGAGGGAGCAGACCTTCTGATCCTGGATGAGATCATGGCGGCCATGACCTACGGCATGGTGCCCGAGGAACGGGTCCTGGAGTTTCTGGAGGCCAGGCCCGGTGGGCTGGAAGTGGTATTGACCGGCAGATCGCCGTCGGAGCGGATCCTCGGAGCCGCTGATTATGTGTCGGAGATCCGGAAGGTCAGACACCCCTATGACCAGGGGATTTTGGCAAGAAAGGGAATTGAGTATTGATTTTTATGGGGTTTACTGATATGCTGTATTTACCTTATAAAAATATGGTACACTTGAAAAAAGAGAGGAACGGTTATGGCAAACGAAAATTTAAAGAACGGTTCTGTAAACCCGGACGCTGAGAATGATGAAGAGATGACAGTGACCCTGACTCTGGACGACGGCACAGAGCTGGAGTGCGTGGTGCTGACGATCTTTGAGGCTGGAGAGAAAGAGTACATCGCCCTTCTTCCCCTGGATGGCAGAGAGGCCGAAGACGGAGAGGTTTACTTATACCGTTATGTGGAAGATATCAATGGAAATCCGGATCTGGAGAACATTGACAGCGATGAGGAGTATGAGATCGTGGCAGACGCCTTTGATGAGCTTCTGGACTCCGCAGAGTACGACGAGCTGGTCAGCGAGGACGAGGTGGAATAGGAGCCGCGGGTAAAACTAAAAATGGATCCGCCTGCCGGTATTTTCCGTCTGGCAGGCGGGACATATAAAATGGGATGCAGCGTGGAGCGGGCCTTTTTCCGGCTCCTGCGGCATCCCATTTTGTGTCCAGGATCTTTAATGAACAGGAGCGGGGGGGGGGGAGGCCAGGCTTTCCGGAGGAGGCCCCGCTCCGCAGGATACTGGAAACAAAAAACCGGCTATCTGAATTTCAGATAACCGGTTTAAATCGTGACCTGTCCGGGAATCGAACCCGGGTTTACGCCGTGAGAGGGCGTCGTCTTGACCGCTTGACCAACAGGCCGGAATCGAGGCGACAAGATTCGAACTTGCGACCTCTGCGTCCCGAACGCAGCGCTCTACCAAACTGAGCCACGCCTCGATGTTGTGCTCTGTATCAGCGAGCTCATTAATAATACCACAGGGTTTCAAAAAAAGCAAGAGGAAAATACAAAAAATATCAAAAAATTCAGCAAAGATTCAAATGGGGAAATGCAGATCCCGTAAAAACGCCGGATCTCCTTATAAATGGGAGGAGCCGGCGGGTATGAGCCGCCGGCCAAGTATGAAAAAGTGTATAAAGGTCTGGTACCTTGTTACAGATAATAGGATACGGGAAAAATGTGACGAAAGTTTGGAATCTCTGTGAAGGAAGTGTGAAGGAAGTGTGAAGAAAAAAGAAAAATTAAAAAATACCAAAGGTACCCTGTTATAAAAATAACAGATACTTCCATGAAACAGTTGCGGGAATTTGTTAAATGATATACAATAGAAGCGTTTCTAAAGGATACAGACCAATAAAGGAGTGGAAGAAATATATGAGCAAAAAACCAGTTGTACTGATGATCCTGGATGGATATGGATTAAATAAAGAAAAGCGGGGGAATGCGGTCCTGGAGGCCAGCACCCCGGTGATGGACCGGCTGATGAAGGAATGCCCCTTTGTGGAGGGAAATGCCAGTGGGCTGGCTGTGGGACTTCCCGACGGGCAGATGGGCAACTCTGAGGTGGGTCATCTGAACATGGGCGCAGGTCGCATCGTATACCAGGAGCTGACGAAGATCACAAAGGCCATCGAGGATGGGGATTTCTTTGAAAACGGCGAGTTTTTAAAGGCAGTGGAGAATTGTAAAAAGAACGGCTCTGCCCTTCATCTGATGGGACTGGTATCCGACGGAGGCGTACACAGCCACATGACCCATATCTTCGGGCTTCTGGAGCTGGCCAGTAGAAACGGACTGGATAAGGTGTTCGTCCACTGCTTCCTGGATGGAAGGGATACGCCTCCCTCCTCTGGCCGGGAGTTTGTGGAGGCGCTGGAAGGAAAAATGAAGGAGCTGGGCGTTGGTAAGGTGGCCTCTGTCATGGGCCGTTATTACGCCATGGACCGGGATAACCGCTGGGACCGTGTGGAGCTGGCTTACAAAGCCCTTACAAAGGGAGAGGGAAAGCAGGATCCCTGCGCCGCTGCGGCCATACAGGCGTCTTATGATGAAGGAAAGACCGACGAGTTCGTGGTTCCCACGGTGATCACTGAGAACGGCCGGCCTGTGGGTCTGGTCCAGGATAAGGACTCTGTGATCTTTTTCAACTTCCGTCCGGACCGGGCCAGAGAGATCACCCGTGCCTTCTGTGACGATGCGTTCACAGGCTTTGAACGGGATAGGAGACTGGAGCTGGTCTACGTCTGCTTTACGGATTACGACGAGACCATCCCCAATAAGCTGGTGGCCTTTAAAAAGGAAGCCATCACCAATACCCTGAGCCAGTTCCTGGCGGAGCACCATATGACCCAGGCCAGGATCGCGGAGACAGAGAAGTACGCCCATGTGACCTTCTTCTTCAACGGCGGAGTCGAGGAGCCCGATCCGGGAGAGGAGCGGATCCTGGTGAAGTCCCCCAAGGTAGCTACCTATGACCTTCAGCCGGAGATGAGCGCCCCGGCGGTGTGCGATAAGCTGGTGGAGGCCATTGGCTCCGGAAAGTATGACGTGATCATCATTAACTTTGCCAACCCGGATATGGTGGGCCATACGGGAGTGGAGAACGCGGCTATCCAGGCGGTGGAGGCTGTGGATGCCTGTGTGGGAAGAGCCGTGGAGGCCATCGAAAAAGCAGACGGCGCAATGTTCATCTGTGCAGACCATGGAAATGTGGAGCAGCTGGTGGATTATGAGACCGGAGAGCCGTTTACGGCCCATACGACGAATCCGGTGCCGTTTATCCTGGTGAATGCAGGCGCAGAGTACGGCCTCAGAGAGGGCGGCTGCCTGGCAGATATCGCTCCGACGCTCATCGAGCTCATGGGCATGGAGCAGCCGAAGGAGATGACCGGGAAATCTCTGCTGGTGAAGCGGTAAGGAGACCGGGACGCCGCGCCGGGAGACAGATTCATTCAGAATAAGAGAAAGTGTACAGATAACCGTAAAAAAGGGAACTGTACACTTTCTTTTTGTTTTTGTGAATGAATCTATTGACGGAAAAATAATCAATTGGTGGCACACCAGAGAGGATACATTTGATAAGGTGGATCCGGAGGTGGCGCTTCGGGATACAAGGGTCATTGGGGAGCTGACGGCATTCTTTGCAAACTGCGGGAAGCTTCCGGCAGACATGAGCGGATTTGTGGACTTTATGGAGTGCCGCCTCCGTGCCATTGAAGAGAGACTTGGCGGAGACTTTGACCTTTCTCCGGTGTGGCCGGCGCTTGGCAGGCTGAGGGAGGCAGTCATGGACCTTGAAGCGTCCATGGAAGGGCAGGAACATACGGATGACGCCATTATGGAGACTGCCGGGGACCTGGCGGAGAGCTTTGAGATGGTGGATGACAAAACCTATAAATTTAAGCTCCGGGAGGGCGTGAAGTTCCATAATGGGGAGGAACTGAAGGCCAGCGACGTGAAATTCAGCCTGGAGCGGGCCAAGACCATGCCCAAGGCCATGTCCAACGCGTTGGCCATTGACCATGTTTCGGTGGAGGGGGATTATGACCTGACGATCCATCTTTCCCGTCCATAGCCGTCCCTCCTTTATGTCCTCAATGACACCAGCATGAAGATTCTGTCGGAGAAGGCTGTGACTGAGGCCGGGGAGACATACGGGGAAGAGCCCATAGGAACTGGCCCGTTCATGTTCAAGGAATGGGTACCCAACGATCACTGGACGCTGGTGCGGTTTGACGATTACTTTGACGGACCGGCCACAGCCACCGCCATCACCAACCGGATCATCCCCGAGGGAAGCGCCAGGACCATTGCCCTGGAAACGGGAGAGATCGACGTGATTTTAACGGTGGATCCGGTGGACGCCGCCAATGTGGAAGCCAATGATGAGCTGGTCCTGGAAAGCTGGCCGTCGGCTTCGGTGGAATTCATGGCGTTCAATACCACGAAAAAGGGACTGGACGATGTCCGGGTGCGCCAGGTCATTACATATGCCATGAACCGCCAGGAATTTGTGGATACGATCGTAGAGGGCCGCGGCGAGGTAGCCAGCTCCTTCATTGCAAAGCCCCTGCCGGGTTGGAATGAGGAAGTGCAGCCGTATCCCCAGGATCTGGAAAAGGCCAAAGAGCTTCTGGCAGAGGCAGGCTATGGGGACGGGCTGGATCTTAAGATGTATGTATCCGGAGACGTGAGGAACCGTACTGCCCAGGTGGTCCAGGCCCAGCTTGCCCAGATCGGTGTCAACGTGGACATCAACGTTTACGAGTGGGGCGCGTTCCAGGATGCGATCAACGCCGGAGAGCATGAGCTCCTGATCCTTGGCTGGTCCAATACCACCTGTGATCCGGAATACAGCGTGACGCCGCTGTTCCATTCAAAAAACTGCGGTATGAACGGAAACAGGGCATATCTCAGGGACGAAAAGGTGGATGAAATGATCGACGCGGCCAGCATGGAAACAGACCGGGAGACAAGGCTGCAGACATATAGGGACCTCCAGGTCCGCTTAAATGAGCTTTGCCCATGGGTGCCGCTGTATTATAAGAGCAATATGGTGGGAAGAAGGGCAGATCTTAAGGGATTCCAGTTTAATAAAAACGTAGCCCTTCATTATCTGGGAGACTGTTATTTTGAGAAGTAGGTGAGAACAGCCGCATCGGAGAAATCCGGTGCGGCTGCCATTTTTGATCCAGCCCCCCATCATTCGTTATTGAATCTGATCCCGTCCACTGCTATAATTTCTTCAAAATCTACCACACAAGGGGGAATTCACCATGTACGACGTGACAGCCATCGGAGAGCTTCTGATCGATTTTGCAGCCAGGGATACGGACGCGGCCGGATATCCCACCATGAAGGCAAATCCAGGCGGGGCGCCGGGAAATTTCCTGGCGGCTCTAAGTAAATACGGGCTCCGGACGGCATTTCTGGGCAAGGTGGGAACGGACGCCTTTGGCGGGCTGCTCATAAATACCCTTAAGGAGGCCGGGATCGAGACAAAGGGGATACGGCAGGACAGCTCGGTGTTCACGACCCTGGCCTTTGTTACCTTTGACGCCGGAGGGGACCGGTCCTTCAGCTTCGCCAGAAAGCCTGGGGCGGATACACAGCTTTCCTTTGAGGAGCTGGATCTGGAGCTCATTGACCAGGCAAAGGTCTTTCATTTCGGAACCTTAAGCCTCACAGATGAGCCGGTGCGCACGGCTGCGAAACGGGCGGTGGAATACGCCCGGAAAAAGGGAAAGTGGATCACCTTCGATCCGAACCTGCGGCTTCCCCTGTGGAACACGCCGGACGAGGCCAGGGAGCAGATCCTCTGGGGACTTTCCCAGACAGATGTGGTGAAGATCAGCGACGAGGAGGTGGAATTCCTCTGGGGGATCACCGACGAAGAGAAGGCGGCTGAAAAGCTCCAGAAGGAATTCGGCGTAAAGCTTTCCATGGTGACCATGGGCCCCAGGGGCGCGTATCTGTCCAGCGAAAAGGCGGCCGCCCGGGCGGTCTGCCCCAGGGTGACGCCGGTGGACACCACGGGAGCCGGGGATATTTTCGGGGGAAGCGCCGTGTCCTGGCTTTTAAAGTCCGGGAAAGCGCCGGAGGAGCTGGATGAAAAAGAGCTGGCCGCCATGGGCGCTTTCGCGTCCGCAGCGGCCAGCCTGTCCACAGAAACGCCCGGAGGGATCCCCAGCATTCCGTCGGAGGAGGAGGTCCTTAAAAAGCTCCGGGAATCAGAAACCATATAAAGGAAGGGTCAGGGTCAGGCCAGATAGCTCCGCATGGTCTTCAGTGCGTTTTTCTCCAGCCTGGAGACCTGGGCCTGGCTGATGCCCACCTCCTCCGCCACCTCGGTCTGGGTGCGGCCTTCATAAAAGCGCATGCGGATGATGTTCCGCTCCCGGTCCGGGAGCCGTTTCATGGCCTCGTTTAAGGAAAGCTGCTCGATCCAGTTTTCCTCCCTGTTTTTCTTATCGCTGATCTGGTCCATGACATAAAGAGGATCACCTCCGTCGGTATAGACAGGCTCATAAAGGCTCATGGGCGTCTGGATGGCGTCCATGGCGTAGGTGATCTCCTCTTTGCTCAGACCCACCTCATCGGCGATTTCCATGATGGTGGGTTCTTTCATGTTCTTTTTCATGAGGTTTTCTCTGGCGTAGATGGCTTTGTAGGCAGTGTCCCGCAGGGAGCGGCTGACACGGATGGAATTGTTGTCCCGGAGATACCGGCGGACCTCCCCAAGGATCATGGGGACCGCGTAGGTGGAGAAACGGACGTTCTGGGTGATGTCAAAATTGTCGATGGCCTTGATGAGGCCGATGCATCCGATCTGGAACAGGTCGTCCACGTTCTCGTTATTTCCGGAGAAGCGCTGGATGACGCTTAACACAAGACGCAGATTTCCTTTGATATAGTCCTCCCTGGCCTGCTTATCGCCGGCCAGGATCCTTTTAAAAAGCTCTTCCTTCTCTTCTGTGGTAAGTAACGGCAGCTTGGCCGTATTGACTCCGCATATTTCAACCTTATAACCGGACATATCCTTACCTCCTGGATCATTCTCTGGATTTTGCTATATTGAGAATGATGTACGGTTTTGGTAAGGATTATACCGGAGGCCGGCTGGTAAATTCTGCAGGCCTGTTTTAACGCGTTATTCTGTCATGTTCTGACGGTAAAGGATCAGAAGGCCCCGCAGCAGGAGATCCGCATCGTAAATGATCTTATGGGTGCAGAGGGGAGTGATGAACCGGGACATGCCTCCGGTGGCCACCAGGGTCGCCGGTTCTCCTAACTCTGCCTCCATCCGGTCGATGAGACCGTCCAGCATGGCGGCGTTGCCGTACATGATGCCGTTTCTCATACACTCGATGGTATTTTTTCCGATGGTCCGTTTGGGAACATCCAGGTTGATCCTGGGAAGCTGGGCCGTATTGGACACCAGGGAATTTAAGGCGACCTTGACGCCGGGCAGGATCACGCCGCCGATGTAGGAGCCTGCCTTGTCCACCACATCCATGGTGGTGGCGGTCCCCATGTCGATGATGATGATGGGGCCCTCATATCTTGCAATGGCAGCCACCGCAGCCACGATCCGGTCGCCGCCTACGGCCTTGGGGTTGTCCATTTTAATGTTTAAGCCGGTCTTCATGCCGGAGCCCACTAAAAAAGGCCGTTTTCCGGTGATCTTTTTTACGGCCGAGGAAAGAGGAGCGTTTAAGGGCGGTACAACGGAAGAGATGATGGAGCCCTCGATGTCGCTTCGTTTTATTTTGTGTATTTCCAGGATGTTTTTCAGCATGATGGCGTATTCCAGGCTGGTCTTGCGGTCGTCGGTGGTGATCCTCTCTTCAAAATATGTGGCCTGGTCATCCAGCCCGCCCACGACGATATTGCTGTTTCCCATGTCTACGGCTAAAATCATAAAGAAAACTCCTTTCACATTTGAATCGTAAGTGATATAATTAAGTGCTATGTACGATCATTATTTTTTAATGAAAGTGATTTTACCACAAAATAATCGGAAATACAACGGAGGATTCCAAAATGTTGAAGGGAAAAACAGTGCTTTTATGCGTGACAGGGAGTATTGCGGCCTATAAGATCGCTTATCTGGCCAGCGCACTGAAAAAACTAAGGGCCGACGTCCATGTGATCATGACAGAAAACGCCACCAATTTCATCAATCCCATTACCTTCGAGACGCTGACCGGGAACAAGTGCCTGGTGGACACCTTTGACCGGAATTTTGAGTTTTCCGTGGAGCACGTTTCCCTGGCAAAGCTGGCGGATGTGGTGCTGGTGGCTCCGGCCTCTGCCAATGTGATCGCAAAGCTGGCCCATGGCCTGGCCGACGATATGCTGACCACCACCGTTCTGGCCTGCACCTGCAAAAAGATCATAAGCCCTGCCATGAACACCCGGATGTTTGAAAATCCCATCACCCAGGATAATTTAAGGATCTGTGAACGGTACGGGATGGAGGTGATCTCCCCAGCCAGCGGCTATCTGGCCTGCGGGGATACGGGAGCCGGGAAAATGCCGGAGCCGGAGGTACTGCTCCAGTATATTTTAAAGGAGATCCGGTATGAGAAGGATCTGGCCGGGAAAAAGATCTTAGTGACCGCCGGTCCCACCAGGGAGGCCATTGATCCGGTCCGCTACATCACCAACCACTCCACCGGGAAGATGGGATATGCCATTGCGAAGACCGCTGCGTACCGGGGAGCCCAGGTGACTCTGGTCACAGGACCGGCGGAGGAAAAGCCGCCCATGTTCGTGGACCTGGTGCCGGTGGAGAGCGCGAAGGAGATGTTTGAGGCCGTGACCGCCAGGAGCGCAGGACAGGACGCCATCATAAAGGCAGCGGCGGTGGCCGATTACCGGCCTAAATTCGTCAATACGGAAAAGACGAAGAAAAAGGACGGGGATATGGCGATCCAGCTGGAGCGCACTGACGATATCTTAAAGTGGCTGGGAGAGCATAAGGAAAAGGGCCAGTTCCTCTGCGGCTTTTCCATGGAAACGGAACATATGCTGGAAAATTCCAGGGCAAAGCTGGAAAAGAAGAATCTGGACATGATCGTGGCCAATAACCTGAAGGTGGATGGGGCCGGCTTCGGTACCGATACCAACGTGGTGACGCTGATCACCAGGGAAAAGGAGACGGAGCTTCCCAAGATGTCTAAGGAGGACGTGGCCGGAAGGATCCTGGACGCCATTTTTGGAATGGAGAGGAAGGAGCCGGAAGATTTTTAAGACGAAACGGGTCTGGCCCAGATTATACTTGACGAATGGTGAATTTATTGGCAAAATAAGGATGTTGTGATTTTAAGACGTTTGAATTGGAGGTTTTCCATTGGCAGCTTTTGCAGATGAAATAAAGAGACGGCGCACCTTTGCGATCATTTCGCACCCGGACGCCGGTAAGACGACACTGACTGAAAAATTCCTTCTTTACGGAGGAGCCATCAATCTGGCGGGAACCGTAAAGGGAAGGAAGGCCACAAAGCATGCGGTCTCCGACTGGATGGAGATCGAGAAGGAGAGGGGAATTTCCGTTACCTCTTCGGTTTTACAGTTTAATTATGAAGGCTACTGCATCAATATCCTGGACACGCCGGGCCATCAGGACTTCTCGGAGGATACCTACCGGACCCTTATGGCTGCGGATTCGGCGGTGATGGTCATCGACGGCTCCAAGGGTGTGGAGGCGCAGACCATCAAGCTTTTCAAGGTCTGTGTGATGCGCCATATCCCGATTTTTACCTTTGTGAACAAAATGGACCGGGAGGCCAGGGATCCCTTTGAGCTGATGAGCGAGATCGAAGAGGTTCTGGGGATCCATACCTGCCCCATCAACTGGCCCATCGGCTGCGGAAAGAATTTTAAGGGCGTATACGACCGTCAGACAAAGCAGATCACCACCTTCACGGCCGCCATGGGAGGCCAGAAGGAGGTGGCCAGCAGGACCTTCGACGTGGAAGGCGCGGATGTGGACTCCATCATCGGCCAGGATTACCACGCCCAGCTCAGGGATGATATCGAGCTTTTAGACGGAGCCAGCGATGAATTTGACCAGGAGTTGGTAAACCGCGGCGAGCTTTCTCCGGTGTTCTTTGGTTCGGCTTTGACCAATTTTGGCGTGGAGACCTTCCTGGAGCATTTCTTAAATATGACCTCCTCCCCGCTTCCCAGAAAGACTCTGGACAGCCAGGTGGATCCGTTTGATGAAAAGTTTTCCGCCTTTGTATTTAAAATCCAGGCCAACATGAACAAGGCCCACAGGGACAGGATCGCGTTCATGCGGATCTGCTCTGGAAAGTTTGAGGCTGGAATGGAAGTGAACCATGTCCAGGGCGGAAAGAAGATCCGTCTGACCCAGCCCCAGCAGCTGATGGCGGAGAGCAGAAAGATCATCGAGGAGGCGTACGCCGGAGACATCATCGGCGTATTCGATCCGGGTATTTTCTCCATTGGAGATACCTTATGCGCTCCCGGCAGAAAATTCCAGTTTGAGGGGATCCCCACCTTTGCTCCCGAGCATTTCGCCAGGGTGCGCCAGATGGATACCATGAAGAGAAAGCAGTTTATCAAGGGCATCAGCCAGATCGCCCAGGAGGGAGCCATCCAGATCTTCCAGGAGTTCAATACGGGCATGGAGGAGATCATCGTAGGCGTTGTGGGCGTCCTGCAGTTCGAGGTGCTGACCTACCGCCTGGAGAACGAGTACAACGTGGAGGTAAAGCTGGAGCAGCTTCCCTTTGAGTATATCCGGTGGGTCGAGAATCCGGGCGAGGTGGATGTGGCCAGGATCCAGGGTACCTCCGATATGAAGCGGATCTGTGATCTGAAGGGCAATCCGCTGCTCCTGTTCATCAACAGCTGGAGTGTCGGGATGGTGGAAGAGAGAAACCCGGGCTTAAGGCTGGCGGAGTTCGGACGGAACTAATTGCAGGGCTGTCTGAACGATCATGATATAATAAGGAAAGGAAGGATCCTATGAGCAAGATCGAGCTTGTACGTGCGGCTATGGTAGAGGCCATGAAGGCCAAGGATAAGGACAGGAAGGATTCTCTGTCCATGCTTTTATCTGCTTTAAAGAATGCGGAGATCGACAAGCGTTCTCCCCTGACCGAGGACGAGGCCAATGCAGTGATCAAAAAGGAATTAAAGCAGACCAAGGAGACCATGGATACGGCCCCCGCAGACCGGATCGACATCATCGAAGAGGCCAGAAAGCGGATGGAGGTATACCAGGAGTTTGCTCCGGCAGACCTGACTGTGGATCAGATCACAGAGATCATAAACGGAGTTTTAAAGGAGCTGGAGATCGAAGCGCCGACGGCCAAAGATAAGGGACGGATCATGAAGGTCTTAATGCCCCTGGTAAAGGGAAAGGCAGACGGAAAAGTGGTCAATGAAGTGCTGGCCGGAATGATGAAATAGGAGGCAGAAACGTGTACAGAGAAAAAATAGATAAATTTATCGATGCCCATAAAACAGAAATGCTGGAGGATATTGCGGAGCTTTGTAAGATCGACAGCACCAAGGATTCCTACCGGGCAGGAAGGCCCTACGGAGACGGCTGCTTTGAGGCCCTGGGCGCAGCGCTCCACATTGCAGAATGCTACGGATTCTCCATCAACAACTACGACAACTATGTGGGAACGGTGGATCTGAACGATAAGGAAAAGCAGTTGGATATCTTAGCCCATCTGGACATCGTTCCGGCGGGAGACGGATGGACGGTGACAGAGCCCTTTGTACCGGTGGTAAAGGACGGAAAGATCTATGGCCGCGGAACTGCCGACGATAAGGGTCCGGCCATCGCAGCCCTCTACGCCATGCGCGCTGTGAAGGAGCTGGGGATCCCGGTGAAGAAGAACGTGCGTCTGATCCTGGGAACCGACGAGGAGTGCGGCAGCTCCGATATCCGCCACTATTACAGTGTGGAGGAGGAGGCCCCCATGACCTTCTCTCCGGACGCAAGCTTCCCGGTGATCAACATTGAAAAGGGCAGCCTCCACGGCCAGTTCACGGCGGAGTTTGAAAAGAGCCAGGCCCTTCCCAGAATGGTATCCTTTAAGAGCGGCACCAAGTCCAACGTGGTCCCCTCCAAGGCAGAGGCCTTATTTGAGGGACTGGATGGATCCGATACAGAGGCCTTTGCCCACACTTTAGAGGCCGAGCTGGGGATCCGTTTTGACGTGACCTCTGAGGACGGCTATATGAAGATCGAGGCTTTTGGGGAAAACGGCCATGCTTCCACCCCCTGGAAGGGGAAAAATGCCCTGACAGGACTTCTTGCACTGATCGAAAAGCTGGAGCTGGCTGAGTGCGGACAGGTGGAAAAGATCCGTGCCCTGAATAAGCTGATGCCCCATGGCGACTGGTTCGGAAAGAATCTGGGGATCGCCATGGAGGACGAGGAATCCGGCCAGCTGACCCTGACCTTCAGCATGCTGGAGATCACGGAGACCAGCCTTTCCGGTGATTTTGACAGCCGCTGCCCCATCTGCTCCAATGAGGAGAATACCTTAAAGCCGGCGAAGGCGGCCATGGCCGGGTACGGGATCTCTTTAAACAATGATTCCATGAACCCGCCCCACCACGTTCCCGGAGATTCCCAGTTTGTCCAGACGCTCCTTAAGAGCTATGAGATGTACACGGGAAGAAAGGGAGAGTGCATCGCCATCGGAGGCGGAACGTATGTCCACCACTTAAAGAACGGAGTTGCTTTCGGCGCGGCCATGCCGGAAACAGAAAATAACATGCACGGTCCCGACGAGTTTGCGGTGATCGATGAGCTTTTAATGAGCGCGAAGATCTTTGCGCAGGTGATTACTGAATTATGCTGCTAGAATAGAATGTCCTGCCGGTAAGATGCGTCTTCCGGCAGGCGTTTTTGCTTTCTGGGGGCTTTAATTGCGGGGAGGGGAGCCAGTATGGAAAAACGAAGATTTCATGAGCTGCTGGAGGGACATTTAAGGGCCAGCGGATATACCAACTATGAATTTGCCAGGATCACGGGCATCAACCGGGTGAATATCCAGCGGTATCTGGCCGGAACGAGGCTGCCGGATCCACAGATCTTTGAAGCGATCCGCCGGGAGCTGCGGCTGGGTGTCCGGGAGCACCGGGAGCTGCAGGAGGCGTATTACCGGGCTATGGACGGAGACGACGTTTATTTTATGCGGTGCATGATCCGCCGGATGCTGGAGGAGGCGGGAAATATATGCGGGATGGAGGCCGGCTTTGAAACGACTCCGGAACCTCCGGGACAGATCAGCGCTCCGGGAATGCGTACCATAAACGGAGTGATCGCTGTGGAACGGTATCTCTGGGGCGCCATCTGGGAGAATCTGAGTGCCGGGAGAAAGAATGCGTATTTTTATGTGCCTGCGGAAAGCTGTATCCTGGCCAGGCTGCTGCCAGCGTTTTCACTGGACGGCTGCTCTGCCATGGGGCATCTGAATATTGTCCAGCTGGTGAGGCTTTCCAAGAGAGCGGAGGACAGCGCTGGAGACTATCATAACCTGAGGGCCGTTTATAATCTGATCCCCACCTATTACCAGGCCGGGGCCGCTTATGAAACCTGGTATTATTATCATGATTATCCATCCGGCGGCCGGGATGAGGCAGTTTTATATCCGTATTATGGGATCCTGGACGACCGGGTGATCCTGTTTTCCGGCAATATGGACCAGGCGGTGGTGGCGTATGAGCCGGAGGTGACGGACGCGTACCGCAGGAGCTTTTTTGAGGTGTATAAAAATGGGTGGGGGGGGGTATCTGGCGAAGCATTTTCCTGATATTTTCCAGGTCCTGGATTGGCTGCTGGAAAATGATAATGGTCCTGTGAGCCGCTGCTTTCTGGAATACCAACCGTGCTTTATTCTCTGGGCAGACAGGGAGTTAGTGGGACATGCGATTGCGCCGGGAGTTCCAGGCAGGAGTCAGGTGATCGATGGGATCATGAAACGCAGGGAGCAGGTTGCTTCAGGAACAGAGCTGATCCATTATTTTACGGAGGACGGGCTCCGGGAATTTGCAGAAAACGGCCGGTTTGCCGATTATCCGGAGGAGTATGTCCGGGCCCTGACAAGGGAGGAAAGGGTCAGGATCCTGGATGGGATGCTGGAGGATATGGAACGGCCAGGCTGTGATATGGGGATTGTAAAGGAACAGAGCCTTCATCTGACAAAAATGCTGAATATTTTTGTCAGCAGCGCTGTGGGAGCCAGTCTGGTCCTGTACGACCCGGAACAGGGCTTCCATCAGCTTCTGATCCGAGAATCATCCATCAGCCGGGCGTTTGATGCATATATTCGGGGAATGCGGGAACATGGGGAGATATACTCTAAGGAAGAGACGGAGTTCATCATTAGGAAATACAGGGATCGCCTAAAAGACGGCGGTACAGTTGCTGGTACACATTGATAGAGCAGATTCTTTTGAATATACTTAAAATAGTATGTAAAAATTGGAAGTTCCAATTTTGCACTAAAACAAGTACAAGGAGGAAGGGTTATGAGAAAATGTACGAAGCGATGGCTTCTGCCGATGGTTGCAGCAGCCATGACGCTGGCAGCCGGATTTTCTTCCCTGGCGGCGGAGACTGTGAAGGTCACGGTTCCTAATGTGAAGGGGGGATATCTGGAAGTCGGGTATTTCGATGAGGAGACAGGAAATGAGGTATGTCTTCCGATTGGAAAGGTAAGTGAGGTCCCAAAGGGAGCAGAACTGGATATAACCGCGAATCAGATCGCTTATCAGACGTCCCAGACGGAGGAGATACGGACATTCGTGCAGTCTGCATCTGTAAATGGAAGTCCCCTGGAAATTAATGATCCATATTATCAGCAGTGGCTTATAACGGCAGATAGTGACCTGAAGCTGGACGCAGTATTTAAGGGACTTCGGGTAGAGCGGTATGAGGGGGGATTCTCAAGTAAACTGCTGTCCTTTAAGGAATCCTGTACCCGTGTAACGGGAATGTATAACGCCGGTGTGCTTCCCGAAAAGCAGCTGACCATATATGAAAATAAAAACGGGAAGGATCATGGATATTCCGTTACGCAGGGAGTAACAATCAATGCAGTAGAATTTAATGAAGAAGAGGTTGATAAAAACCTGTTTTCAATCGATGGAAAGGGAGTATTCCGTGCAGCAAAGCCATTGGAAACGGGTAAATATTGTGTGGATGTTTCCTATGCAGTGAGCAGCAGCAGTAGAGTACATTCGAGTTTATATGTGTACGTTGGCCCCAGGATTATCGCAAGCGTTCCTTTGGCAGTACACCGTGAACCGATGGATAATGATTACCTGGAAACGATACTCTCAGAGAGAGACATTACCGTTCAGGCAGAGCCTGGCGATACCTTTAAAACGGTCTTTGATGAAATGGAACAGACGGGCCATACATTGCGCTTGCAGGGGTATGCGGCAGCAGGAATGGGTTTTTATACCGATGGTGCATATAAAAGCCTGATGGATAAAAAGGTGCGGGATATCGCGGAGGAGAGGGATCCGCGGGTTTATCTGGAAATGATGTATAAGGGCTATAAGCCCGCAGAGATCCAGCTTCTGGGAGATGAGGATATCGTCCGGGAGGTAGAGCCTGGCTGGAATTTAGAGAATGGAAAGTGGTATTATTATGAAACGGACAGCTCACTTTCCAAGGCAAAGAACCAGTGGCTTTCCTGCCCTGAGGGTAATGGATGTACTGAGCAGGTATGGGTCGGAGCAGACGGCGCCATGGCAGTGAACGGCGTGGTAAATGCCCAGGGGAAAAGCTATTTAGTTGCAGAAAATGGACACAAGGTAAAGGGGAAGACAGTTACGCTCAACGGTGTGACTTACACCACCGATGGGAATGGCGAGATCACGGAGGCAAAGGTGATCCTGGCAACCCCCAGCAACGCAGCCGACGCTCTGGCCCAGGCAGATAAGGTCATCGCAAATGCGGACATTATGAGCGAGAACGAGAAGGAACAGGCGGCTGACATGCAGACAGAGGCCTTAAAGACAAAGATCGATATTACAAAGCTCACAGCCGACCAGGTGGCAAAATACGAGGCCCTTTATCTGGCGGTCTACGGAGCGGAGAATATCGAAACCGAGCCTTCAGACGCTGTGGGCGGCATCGCGGCAGCAGGACTTACCTCTGAGGATTTTGCAGAGGGCGGCGGAAAGGTGACCATTGAGTACGCGACAGAATGGCCCGCCACCTCCAGCAACGCCCGGGTAAGCGGCTCCGTAAGGCTTCTGGTCAACGGTAAGGAGAGGAAAACGCTGACGGCTCCTGTGACCATGACCGTGGAGATCCCGGACTACTTTATCGCATCTTACAGCAACGCTTCCTATAATTATGAAGTAGAGGGCGTTGATAAGGCAGACGTGGATGGAGAAAAGGGAACGGTGAAGATCACCATTACAAAGCTGGGTGCCTTTGATGTGAAGGCAGTGAAGAAGCCCAGCCGTCCGTCCGGCGGCGGAAGCAGCAGCGGAAATTCCCACTCCTCCGGAAGGGCGAGAGTGAAGGCGGACTTCTACAAACCGGGAAAATGGGTCATGAACGAAAAGGGCTGGTGGTACAGCTACGACGACGGGACCTGGCCTTCCAATTCCTGGGTATACCTGCCCTGGAAGGACACCTACCAGTGGTACTATTTCAACGGCGAGGGCTATATGGTGACCGGCTGGCATCACTGGCAGAACAACTGGTACTATCTGTATCCGCAGGCGGACGGCAACCGGGGCTATATGTTCACCGGCTGGCATGAGATCGGCGGCAAGTGGTACTATTTCAGCAAAGTGAACGACAGCTCTCTGGGAGCCATGGCCTATGACACCACGACTCCGGATGGCTACAAAGTAGATAAGGACGGAGCCTGGATCCAGTAAACGCAACCAGTGATCACAGGCTTTGGGGAAAGGGAGACGCAGAGATGCGTCTCTCTTTTTTTGCACCATAATTAAAAATTCCAACCGCAGCCCATAGACCCGGGAGCCCAACCGCGGTATAATGTCTGGAAAACAGGTATTATACCATCGCATACCGCGACACCATAAACGACCACACAGGAGGTATCCATGGCACTTTCTCTGATCACCGGCGGCTCGGGAGCCGGGAAAACGGAATATATTTATAAGAAGGTCATCGACTGGTCCATGAAGGAGCCCCAGAGGCAGTTTTTTGTCATCGTACCGGAGCAGAGCACCATGCAGGGGCAGAAGGATATCGTCCGCCTGCATCCGCGCCGGGGCACCATGAATATTGATATCGTCAGCTTTGAGCGTCTGGCCTACCGGATCTTTGGGGAGCTTTCCCTGCCCCAGCCGGAGATCCTGGACGATACGGGAAAGACCATGGTCTTACGGAAGCTGGCGGGAGAGCAGAAGGACCAGCTTCTTTTATTTTCTGCCCATCTGAACCAGACGGGCTTTATCGATGAGATCAAGTCCATGCTGTCGGAATTTTACCAGTACGGCGTCACGCCGGAGGCCTTAAAGGAGCAGATGGAAAAGGGGGACATGGGTCAGGTCCTCCAGGGAAAGCTCACGGATATGAATGTGATCTACCGGGCGTTCCAGGCATTTATGCGGGAACGGTATATTACGGCGGAGGAGCTTCTGGACGTGCTGTGCCGGGTGGCGGAGCGCTCCAGGCTTTTAAGGGACAGCGTTCTGGTCCTGGACGGCTATACGGGCTTTACTCCAGTCCAGTACCGGCTTCTGGGCCAGCTCCTTAAGCTGTGCCGGGAGATGTATGTGACGGTCACAGCCACCGGGGACACGGATCTTTATGGCCCCGGCGACGAGGCGGACCTGTTCGATATGAGCCGGAAGATGGCCGGGAAATTAAAGCGTCTGGCCGAGGAGAACGGCGTGGCTGCGAGGCAGGATATCCGTCTGGCAGACCGGCCCTTGAAACGATTTTCATTGCGGCCGGAGCTGGATCATCTGGAGCGGACCATGTTCCGGTATCCCTACCGGCCCTGGGGAGGCCCTGCGGAGGGGATCCGTCTGGTCCAGGCGGAGAATCCTGCGGACGAGGTGGATTTTGTGGTGAACCAGATCCACCGGCTGGTGAAGAAGGAGGGATTCCGCTACCGGGAGATCGCCATTGTCTGCGGGGATCTGCCGGGGTATGAAAAGGAGATCCTGCACCAGTTTGAGGAGAACGGGATCCCCCTGTTCCTGGACAGCAAAAAGGACGTGTCCGGGAATCCCTTTATAAGGCTTATGAAAAGCGCCCTGGAGATCCTGCGGAGGGGCTTTGATTATGAAAGCATGTTCCAGTATCTGCGGACCGGGCTGGTGACGGAGGAAGAGGAAAAGACTGACCGCCTGGAAACGTATGTGCGGGCCATGGGGATCCGGGGCTTAAAAAACTGGGAAAGCCAGTGGGAAAAGACCTTTGAGGGCGGCAGCCGTCTGAACCTGAAGGAATTAAATGAATTTAAGGAAGAGATCCTGGGGCCGCTGAAAGCGTTTAAGGAAAAGGCCGGAGAGCGCGGAACACCGGTTGGCACAGTGACGGAGGCCCTGGTGGAGCTTCTCCAGTCTCTGGAGGTGGAGCGGAAGCTTCTGGACCGGGCGGAGCAGTTCCGCAGCCAGGGAATGGAAAAGGAGGCCCGGGAGTATGAGGAGATCTACGGCCTGGTCATGGAGCTGTTTGAACGGCTTTATGAGCTCCTGGGAACCGAGGCGGTGTCCAGAAAGGAGTATCTGGAGATCTTAAGCGCGGGGCTTTCGGAGCTTAAGGTGGGCATGATCCCGGCAGGAGCCGACCGGGTGGTGGCAGGAGATCTGAAAAGGACAAGGCTTTCGGGGATCCGCGCCCTGTTTTTTGTGGGGGTAAATGAGGGCGTTGTCCCGGCAGACACAGGAAAAGGCGGGATCCTCACAGAGCAGGAACGGGAGATATTAAAAAGGAACGATCTGGAGCTGGCGCCCACGGCCCGGGAAGAGGGCTTCATGCAGCGGTTTTACCTGTATCTGATGATGACGAAGCCGTCGGAGCTTCTGACCCTTTCCTATCCGGTGCTTTCGGCCTCTGGGAAGACCATGCGGCCTTCCAGCCTCATAGGCCAGATGAAAAAACGGTTTCCGGCGGTTCCCGTACAGGGGGCCGCAGAGATTAAGGAGGCTGCCATCCACAGGACCGCAGCAAAGCGGGCAGTCATAAGCTGGCTCCAGGATCAGGAGTCCATGGAACGGGATCAGGAAGCGGCCATGCTCTACGGGCTTTTGTCCCGGGAGGATCTGGAAAAGGAGCGGATGGAAGCCCTGGCGGAGGCATGTTCCTATTCGTACAGGGATCACGGCATTGGCCGGGAGGCGGCCAGGGCCCTTTACGGGACCATTTTAAACGGCAGCGTTACCAGAATGGAGGGATATGCAGCCTGCGCCTACGCCCATTTTTTGAGCCATGGACTGGAGCTTAAGAAACGGCGGGAGTATGAGCTGGATTTTTCGGACATGGGAAACCTGTTCCACCGGTCCATTGATCTGTTTTTCAGTGAGGTAAGGGACAGAGGCATGGATTTCTGCGCGATCAGCGACGAAAAGCGGAGGGCCCTGGTGAAGGAATGTGTGAGCCAGGTGGCCTTAGAGTACAGGAATACGATCCTAAAGAGCTCTGCCAGAAACAGCTATCTGGAGCGGAAGGTGGAGCGGATCGCAGACCGGACCATCCGGGCCCTGATCCATCAGTTGCGGAAGGGCGATTTTGAGCCGGAGGAGTTTGAGGTGGATGTGAGCACCCGGATCCCCTTACGGGGCGGGGAGGCGTTGAACCTGCGGGGACGGATCGACCGGATGGACATTTTAGAGGAGGAGGACCGGGTCCTGGTAAAGATCATGGATTATAAGTCCGGGAGCACCTCCTTTGACCTGTCCCTGCTGTACCATGGACTCCAGCTCCAGCTGGTGGTCTATATGGATGCGGCCCTCAGGCTGGAGGAAAGGCTCCATCCGGGGAAAAAGGCAGTTCCCGCAGGGATCTTTTATTATCACATCGACGATCCGGTGATCGAGCGGCAGGGAGACATGACGCCGGAGGAGATCGAAGCGGGGATCCTTAAAAAGCTCCGGATGAACGGGCTGGTCAACAGCAGCCTGGATGTGATCCGCCATCTGGACCGGGAGATCGAAAAGGAGTCGGATGTGATCCCGGTGGCCTTAAAGGACGGGATCATCCAGGAGACTCGGTCATCGGTGGCTGGGGGAGAGCGGTTTTCGGCCCTTTCCGCCTTCGTTTCCAGAAGCCTCCGGGAGATGGGAGACGAGATCCTGGACGGCGTCGTTTCAGTGAATCCCTGGAAGCAGGGCCAGAAGACTGCCTGCGATTACTGCCCCTACCACAGCATCTGCGGCTTTGACCTTAAGACCTCCGGATATGGGTTCCGGAGATTTAAGTCCATGAAGCCGGAGGAGATCTGGAAGGAGATCGAAAAGGAACTGGAAGAGGAAGAACCGGAGGAGGAAACCATGGCCCAGGAGGGAGGAAAGGAAAATGGCTGAAATGAAATGGACGAAGGAGCAGCAGCAGGTCATCGACGCCAGGGGAAGGAACCTGTTGGTGTCGGCAGCGGCGGGCAGCGGAAAGACGGCGGTGCTGGTGGAGCGGATCGTCCGCATGGTGACGGACCCGGACCATCCGGTGGACATCGACCGGCTTTTGGTCATGACTTTTACCAATGCGGCGGCGGCAGAGATGCGGGAGCGGATCGGGGACGCCCTGGAAAAGCGGCTGGAGGAGGAGCCCGGGGACCGGAACCTGGAGCGCCAGACCAGCCTGATCCACCATGCGCGGATCACCACCATCGACAGCTTCTGCCTGAAGCTCTTAAGGGAGCATTTTAATGAGCTGGACATTGATCCGGGGTTCCGCATCGGCGACGAGGGAGAGCTTCTGCTCCTCCAGGCCGACGTGATGAAGGAGCTTCTGGAGGACTATTATGGCCGGGAGGATGGCCGGTTCCTGCGGTTTGTGGATACCTACGCCTCGGGAAAGGCCGACGGCGGCCTGGAGGATTATATTTTGCAGGTGTGGAGGTTTTCCCAGACCAACCCCTGGCCGGGCCAGTGGATCGCCGCCTGTAAAAAAGAGCTTTCAGAGGAGACAGACGGGGATCTGGACGGATTGGAGACCGCAGAATGGATGCGGTTTCTGGTGCAGGATGTGAAAAGGCAGGCGGGAGAGTTTGCAGAGCAGCTCACAGAGGCCCTGGAGACTGCCGGGGAGGAGAACGGCCCCCAGGCGTATATCCCCATGCTCCAGGAGGATCTGCGGGCCATGGAGCGGCTTTCGGAGGCAGAAACGTATAAAGAGATCTGCGGGATCCTCTCCGCCTCCATGTTCGGCCGCCTGGCCGCCGTGCGGGGAAAGGATGTGGACCCGGAGAAAAAGGAGGCCGTTTCGGAGCTCCGGAATCGGGTCAAGGACGGCGTAAAGAAGATGAAGGCCCTTTATGTGCCGGAGGACCCGGAACGCATCTACGGGGACCTTTTAAACAGCCGGGAGCCGGTCCTCATGCTCCTGGAGCTGGCAGAGGAGTTTACGGCCCGGTTCCAGGAGGCCAAGGAGGAGAAAAACCTGGTGGATTTCAATGATCTGGAGCACTTTGCCCTGGATATCCTCACTGCCGGTTCCCGGGACCACAGCCCCGGCCCGGCGGCCGACGAGCTGGCAGAGCTTTACGAGGAGATCCTGGTGGACGAGTACCAGGACAGCAACGAGGTCCAGGAAACGCTGATCCGCCTGATCTCCAGGGAGCGGTACGGGAAGCCCAACGTGTTCATGGTGGGGGATGTGAAGCAAAGCATCTACAAATTCCGTCTGGCAAGACCGGAGCTTTTTATGGAGAAATATGAGTCCTACAAAAAAGAGGAGGGGCCGTACCAGAAGATCGAGCTTCACAAAAACTTCCGGAGCCGCCCGGAGGTGCTGGCCTCTGTCAATGACATTTTTTACAGCATCATGACAAAGAGCCTGGGGAACATCCAGTATACGGAGGACGCGGCCCTGTATCCGGGGGCGGGATATCCGGAGACGGAGAGAGAGGGCCAGGCCAGGACGGAGCTGCTCCTTCTGGACACCGGGGAGGACCTGTTCCTTTCCATGGATGAGGAAAAGGCCGATCTGACGGAAAAGGAGGCCGAGGCCAGACTCATTGCCTCAAAGATCCGGGAGCTGACGGATCCAGACCGGGGGATGAAGGTATGGAACGGAAAGGAGGGACGGTATGAGCCCTTAAAACGGCGGGATATCGTCATCCTTTTACGGAGCTTAAGCGGATGGGCCGAGGAATTTTTAAGAGTCTTAAGCGCCGAGGGGATCCCGGCCTTTGCTGATTCCAGAACGGGATATTTCACGGCTGTGGAGGTGGAGACGGTCTTAAATATGCTGGCCGTTATCGACAATCCCATGCAGGATATCCCTCTGGCCGGAGTGCTGCGGTCGCCCATGGGCGGGCTGACGGACCATGACCTGGCGGTGGTCATGGCAGAATTTAAACGGTGTGCGGACAAGGGCCAGGATCCCGGCTTTTACGGGGCGGTCCGGCATTTCCTGGAGGCCGGTGCAGAAGCCTTTGCTGAGGATGAATTATATAAAAAACTGGAAAAGTTTCAAGAACTCCTTCAAATTCTGCGGGAGGAGGCCGGATATCTGCCGGTCCACCGGCTGATCTGGAGGATCTTCGAGCGCACCGGCTATTACGATTACGTTTCCGCCATGCCAGCGGGAAAAGCGCGCCAGGCCAACCTGGACATGCTGGTGGAAAAGGCCTGCGCCTTTGAGGCCACCAGCTACCAGAGCCTGTTTGACTTTATCCGCTACATCGAGCGGCTGAAGAAATACAATACGGATTTCGGGGAGGCGGCCAGGGCCGGGGAAAACGACGATACGGTGCGGATCATGAGCATCCATAAGAGCAAGGGCCTGGAGTTTCCCGTGGTATTTTTAGCCGGGGCCGGAAAGAAATTCAACCGGCAGGACGCCAGGGGAAAGATCCTGATTGACGATAAGCTGGGGATCGCCACGGACTACCTGGATCTGGAACGGAAGGTGAAAGCCTCTACCCTTAAGAAAAATGTCCTGAGCCGGAAGATGAACCTGGAGAGCATGGGGGAGGAGCTGCGGATCCTCTATGTGGCCATGACCCGGGCAAAGGAAAAGCTGTTCATCACAGCCGGAGACCGGTATCTGGGCCGCCATGTGGAAAAATGGGGCGGGATCTCCGGAAGGCGGGAGCTGCCGTTTACATTCTTAAGCGCTGCCGGTTCCTATCTGGACTGGCTTTTAATGGCCTCGGAAAATGCCAGGGCCTCCCTTTCCGTCACCCATGTTCCTGCGGCGGAACTTCTGAAGGAGGCGGCCAGGAGCCAGGCCTGGAAGGCGGGGACGTACCTGGAGCTTAAGCGGCTCAGGGAGGAGGGGGATCCCTGTCCTCCGGAGGTCATGGAGCAGCTTTGCCGTCCCTACTCCCATGAGGCGGACATCGGGCTCCATGCCAAGATGTCGGTTTCAGAGCTGAAGGAGCAGGGACAGTTTGTGGACGATGGAGAAAGCGATTTCCTTCCCACGGTCCCGGCCTTTCTCCGGAAGGGGGAGGAAGAGGAACGGGAGCAGGGCCGTATTCCCCGTCCCGGCGGCGCAGTCCGGGGAACGGCCTACCATCGGGCCCTGGAGCTTCTGTCCTTTAAGGATGCGGCCTCCTTCGGGGATCTGAAGGCGCAGCTGGACGCCATAAAAGCCCAGGGACTCATGGCAGAGGAGGCCCTGCGGCTGGTACAGCCCGGCGTTCTCTGGAGGTTTTTCCAGACGCCCCTGGCAGAACGGATGAGAAGGGCGGACGAAGAGGGGAGGCTTTACAAGGAGCAGCAGTTTGTGGTGGGGATCCCCGCCCGAGAGATGGACGAGGCTGATTCCGACGAGCTGGTGCTGATCCAGGGCATCATCGACGCCTGGTTTGAGGACGAGGACGGGGCTGTGCTGGTGGATTATAAAACAGACCGGATCGGAGAAGGGGAGGAGACGGTGCTTCTGGACCGCTACCGGCTGCAGCTCATTTATTACAGACGGGCCCTGGAGCAGATCACAGGAAAAACGGTCCGGCAGGCGTTTCTTTATTCCCTGGCGTTACAGAAAGAGATCCCGGTATTTTAAAAATACCGGGATCACAGGATGCAGGGAGGGCTATTCCTCCGCCGCGACGATCAGCTCCTTTGCATAGGGAAGGGATTCGATCCAGCGGCAGAAGGAGTGCCACTCCTCCAGCTTGTGGGCTTTTCTGGCGTAATAGATGTTGATCAGGGTCTCGTAATTCATGGTGCAGGTACGCATCTGGTTGTAGCTGGAGGGAAGGAGCTGGATCATGTCGTACCAGTCCTCCTTATTTTTTCCTTCCTCCATATATTTTAACCGGATGGCTTCCAGCCTTCCAACGACGGTCTCCATGAAGGCCAGGGTCTCCGGCGTCATGTGGTCGTGGCTGAAATCGTCGATGGAAAAGGGCTTGGAGTGGATCTTGTGCATGGTGCTGGTGGAGTTGGCCACGGTGGCTACCTTGTAGGTGTCGTATTCCTTCCACCAGTACAGGGGGGCGGTGATGTCCACGGAGACAAAGATCTGGCGGACGTATTTTCTATGGTCGCTGCCGGCCCTGCGGAGCCGCTTTGCCAGATCCAGATCGTTGGGTCCCAGGATATAATTTCCATCTTCATCATAGGCGCTGTCCATCCGTCCCCAGCTGTTCATGGGGTTTCTGGCACCGCGGATGGCGTTTTCCAGGTTCATGACGCTTGTGCGCTCAAATTTTATCATATGGTCGATTCTCCTCTCTTGGCGGGGCCAGAGCCGGAAGTCCTGTATGTTTCGCAGCCTCTGACCCTGGCATCATTATATATGGAAACGAAAAAACCATCAAGTACAAAATCGCGCCCCGGACGCAGGTGTGGACGGGAAGCGGAAAACGTGATAGAATGAAACATCATAAATGGAGGCGATAAAATGAATCTGATCGTAGCAGCAGATAAAAACTGGGCCATTGGAAACAGAGGCCGTCTTCTGGTGACGATCCCGGAGGACCAGAAGCTGTTCCGCCAGGAGACTCTGGGAAAGGTCATCGTCATGGGAAGGAAGACCATGGAGAGCCTGCCGGGAGGCCAGGCCCTTCCGGGACGTACCAATGTGGTCCTCACAAGGAACAAGGATTATAAAAAAAAGGGAGTGACAGCGGTCCACGAGATGGACGAGGCCCTTTCCTTTTTAAAACAGTTTCCAGACGACGATATCTATATCATCGGCGGCGAGGAGATCTACCGCCAGTTCCTTCCATATTGCCGGACGGCCCATGTGACCAGGATCGACTATGCCTATGAGGCCGATACCCATTTTCCGGACCTGGACCGGGATCCGGACTGGCAGGTGACGGCGGAAAGCGATGAGCAGACGTATTTCAGCCTCTGCTATGAATTCTGCCGGTATGACCGGAAGATGGAAGAAAAAACATACGAAAAAAAAGAATAACAGTTGATATAAATTAGAGAACATGATAAACTTAAACTATGTGAGCAGTTTCAGAACTGTTTAATTTACACAGGAGGTTGAGGTAGTATGTATCCGATATTAAAAGCAGAAAAGCTGGCGGATAAGATTTATCTTATGGAGGTAAAGGCGCCGAGAGTTGCAAAGAGCTGTCAGCCTGGAGAATTCGTGATCGTAAAGATCGACGAGGCAGGCGAGAGGATCCCGCTGACGATCTGTGATTACGACAGAGAAGAGGGAACGATCACCATCGTATTCCAGACCGTTGGAGCTTCTTCCGAGAAGATGTCCCGCTTACAGGCAGGAGATTCCTTCCACGATTTCGTGGGCCCCTTAGGAAATCCGTCTGAATTCGTTAAGGAAGATCTGGAAGTCCTCAAGAACAAAAAATATCTGTTCGTAGCAGGCGGCGTTGGAACTGCTCCTGTTTATCCCCAGGTAAAATGGTTAAAAGAGCACGGCATCGACGCTGACGTGATCGTCGGCGCAAAGACAAAGGATCTGCTGATCCTGGAGAAGGAAATGGAAGCCGTAGCTGGAAATCTCTATGTTACGACCGATGACGGTTCCTATGTGAGAAAGGGAATGGTTACGGATGTGATCAAGGATCTGGTACAGAACCAGGGCAAGAAGTACGATGTCTGCGTAGCCATCGGACCGATGATCATGATGAAATTCGTATGTCTCTTAACAAAGGAACTGGAGATCCCCACGATCGTCAGCTTAAACCCGATCATGGTAGACGGCACAGGAATGTGCGGAGCCTGCCGTGTGACCGTTGGTGGAGAAGTGAAGTTCGCATGTGTAGACGGACCGGAGTTCGATGGACATGCAGTAAACTTTGATGAGGCAATGAAGCGTCAGCAGATGTACAAGACAGAAGAGGGACGCGCGATCTTAAAGCTTCAGGAAGGCGATACCCATCACGGCGGCTGCGGACACTGCAGCGACAATTAATTGTGGAGGAACAGACATGGACGTAATGAAGAAAGTACCTGTCAGAGAACAGGATCCGAAGGTGCGTGCAACCAACTTTGAGGAAGTATGCTACGGATATAATGAGGAAGAGGCTGTTGCCGAGGCAGAGCGCTGCCTGAACTGTAAAAACGCAAGATGTGTGGAGGGATGTCCCGTAAATATCGATATCCCCACCTTCATCAGAGAAGTAAAGGAAAGAAAATTCGAGGACGCTGCCAATACCATCGCACTGTCTTCCGCACTTCCGGCAGTCTGCGGCCGCGTATGTCCGCAGGAGAGCCAGTGTGAAGGAAAGTGTATCCGCGGCATCAAGGGCGAATCCATCTCCATCGGTAAGCTGGAGCGTTTCGTTGCCGACTGGTCCAGAGAGAACGGCTTCGTTCCCAAGGCTGCTGAGACAAAGCTTGGAAAGAAGGTTGCTGTGATCGGTTCCGGCCCGTCCGGACTGACCTGCGCAGGCGATCTGGCTAAGATGGGCTACGACGTGACCATCTTCGAGGCCCTTCATGAGCCGGGCGGAGTTCTTACATACGGTATTCCGGAGTTCCGTCTTCCGAAGCAGGCCGTTGTACAGCCGGAGATCGACAACGTGAGAAAGCTGGGCGTTAAGATCGAGACAAACGTGATCATCGGCAAGACCGTGACCATCGACGAGTTAATGGACGAGGAGGGCTTCTCCGCCGTATTTATCGGTTCCGGCGCTGGTCTTCCCAAGTTCATGGGCATCCCGGGAGAGAACGCCAACGGCGTATTCTCTGCCAACGAGTACCTGACAAGAAGCAACCTGATGAAAGCCTTCCGCGATGATTACGATACACCCATCGCAGCCGGCAAGAAGGTTGTAGTCGTAGGCGGCGGAAACGTTGCCATGGACGCTGCAAGAACAGCTCTCCGCCTGGGCGCTGAGGTTCATGTGGTATACAGAAGAAGTGAAGCAGAGCTTCCGGCCCGTGTGGAGGAGGTTCACCACGCTAAGGAAGAGGGCATCATCTTTGACCTTCTTACCAATCCCACCGAGATCCTGGCAGACGAAAAGGGCTGGGTAAAGGGTATGAACGTGGTTAAGATGGAGCTGGGCGAGCCGGATGCATCCGGAAGAAGACGTCCGGTGGAAGTAGAGGGCTCCAATTACACCATCGACTGTGATACAGTTATCATGTCCTTAGGAACATCCCCCAACCCGCTGATCTCCAATACAACGGACGGCCTGGATGTGAATAAGCACAAATGTATCGTGGCAGACGAGGCCAACGGCCAGACCTCCAGAGAAGGCGTATTTGCAGGCGGCGACGCTGTAACAGGCGCAGCCACTGTGATCCTTGCCATGGAGGCAGGAAAAGCCGGTGCCCGCGGTATCCACGAGTACCTGAGCAACAAATAAATATAAACAGAGGGGGCGCTGCGGGGGGATCCTTTGCAGCGCCCTTTTTATCTCAGAGGGAAAATTATGAAAAAAAACATCGATCTGCTTCATGAGCCGATCTTACCGGCCCTCACGCGGCTGGCGCTTCCCATCATGGCCACCTCCCTGGTGCAGATGGCCTATAATATGACAGACATGGCCTGGATCGGACGGGTGGGCGCAGGAGCCGTCTCAGCGGTGGGCTCGGCGGCCATGTTCACCTGGTTTTCCCAGGGCGTCAGCAGCCTGGCGAGAATGGGAGGCCAGGTAAAGGTAGCACATTCCCTGGGCCGGGGCGACCAGAAAGAGGCGGGAAAATACGCCCAGGGGGCGCTGCAGCTGGGGATCCTGTTTGCAGTGATCTTCGGGGTCATATCGGTGGTGTTCCGTAGACCGCTCATTGGATTTTTCAATATGCAGGACCGCCAGATCGTCCGGGACGCGGAGATCTATCTGACCATCACCTGCGGACTGATCATTTTTTCTTTCTTAAATGCCATTTTCACAGGCATCCTAACGGCGTCGGGAGACAGCCGGACGCCCTTTGTGGCCAATGTCATCGGACTGGTGATCAACATGATCCTGGATCCCTTCCTGATCTTCGGGACCGGCCCCATACCGGCCATGGGAGCCGCCGGAGCGGCCATTGCCACAGTGGGGGCCCAGGCGGTGGTAACGGCGGTGTTTTTATGGTTTGCCCGCAGGGATACCCTGGTGTTCAGCCAGGTCCATATCCTGGAGCGGACCGGCCGCAGATACATCCGCCAGATCATAAAGATCGGTTTTCCGGCCGGTGTCCAGACCATGATATACAGCGGGATCTCCATGGTCCTGACCCGCATGGTCACGGATTTCGGAGATACGGCCATTGCAGTCCAGAAGGTGGGAAGCCAGATCGAATCCGTGGCATGGATGACGGCCGAGGGCTTTGCAGCGGCCATTAATTCTTTCATCGGCCAGAACTTCGGGGCAGGAAAGACGGAGAGGGTCAAGGGAGGCTATAAAAAGGCCGCCTGGATCATAGCTGCCTGGGGCCTGGGCTCCTCAGCCCTTCTGATCTTCGGGGCGGAGCCGGTGTTCCGGATCTTTATCCATGAGCCGGAGGTGGTGGCCGACGGCATCATCTATTTGCAGGTACTGGGACTGTCCCAGATGTTCATGTGCGAGGAGATCCTCACAGAAGGAGCCCTGGCGGGACTTGGAAAGACCATGCAGGCGTCCGTGATCAGCGTGATCTTCACGGCAGCCCGGATCCCCCTGGCGCTGCTCCTTTCGGCAACGGCTCTGGGGCTTTCCGGTATCTGGTGGGCCATCACCGTCACCAGCGTGGTCAAAGGGTTCGTCTTTGTGGGCTATTTTGTGACTGTGATGAGGAAGCTGCCTCCGGAGCGGGAAACCTGCCGGCAGCTGTAAGGGCAGGAGCGTGCCAGGCAGACATACGACAGAAAAGGACAGCGGGACGGAGGAGAATACATGAGCAGGACAATGACCCAGGAGGAACGGTACCGGATGATGACGGAAAAGCCTGTTTCCAGGCTGATCCCGGGGTTAGCAGTACCCACCATCATCAGTATGCTGATCACCTCTATTTATAATATGGCGGACACCTTTTTCGTCAGCCAGATCAATACCAGCGCCTCGGCGGCCGTGGGGATCATTTTTTCCCTGATGGCCATGATCCAGGCCGTGGGCTTTACCCTGGGCATGGGCGCAGGAAATTATATTTCCCGCAGCCTGGGAGCAAAAAATGAAGACATCGCAGTGCGGACGGCAGCCACGGCCTTTTTTACGGCCATGGGAGCCGGGGCAGTCATGGCGGCGACCGGCCTTTCCTTCCTAGACCAGCTGGTGCGGCTTTTAGGGGCCACGGAGACCATCGCCCCCTATGCCAGGGATTACGCCAGGTACATCCTTCTGGGCGCTCCGGTGATGACCGGCTCCTTTGTGATGAATAACCTGCTGCGGTCCCAGGGCTATGCCGTTTACGCCATGGCGGGGATCACCACCGGCGGGATCTTAAACATGATCCTGGATCCGGTGCTCATCTTCGGTCTCCGCATGGGAATTTCCGGCGCGGCGGCCGCCACGGTCATAAGTCAGTGCGTCAGCTTCTGCATCCTGCTTTTCCAGTGCAATTTCCGGAAGGGGTGCATCCGGCTGCGGATCGGGAAATTTACCCCGTCTCTTAAGATCTATGGGGAGATCCTCCATGCGGGCCTTCCGTCCCTGTGCCGCCAGAGCCTGGCCAGTGCGGCGGCGGTGGCTTTAAACGTGGCGGCCAATCCATTCGGGGATGCGGCCATTGCGGCCATGTCCATCGTTACCAGATACATGATGTTCATCAACTCTGCCCTCATCGGCTTCGGCCAGGGCTTCCAGCCTGTGTGCGGCTTTAACTTTGGGGCAAAGCGGTACGACCGGGTGCTGGAGTCCTTCTGGTTCTGCTTAAAGGTGGCGGTGACCCTGCTCACGACCCTGGGCGTCGTCAGCTTTTTCGGGGCAGAGGCCATTATGGGCGTGTTCCGGAAGGGGGATCTGGAGGTGATCCGGATCGGTACCTGGGCCATGCGGTTCCAGTGCCTGACCCTGCCGTTCCAGGCCTGGATCATCATGTCCAATATGCTGACCCAGTCCATCGGCTACGGCTTCCGGGCATCCATCGTGGCAGCGGGCCGCCAGGGGATCTTTCTGATCCCGTCCCTCCTTACGCTTCCCCGTTTCCTGGGGATCCTGGGGCTGCAGCTTTGCCAGCCCATTGCGGATGTCTGCACCAGCGTCATGGCCGCGGTGATCGTCGTCTCCATACTGAAGGAGTTAAGGGCCTGGAACGAAGAAATGCAAAATTTATCGAAAAAAACTATGGACGAATGAGAGATTTTGTGAGAGAATGGTACAAGCAAGATGTGATTTTTTTAACAAGAGAATTGCGACAGATATCTTGAAAGGAGTCTTAAAATGATTTATTCACATGAAGTAGAAACAATGTGTAAAGTTGCCCAGGGCGTAAACCACGGCGCAGCTCCGATCCCGGAGGAAGCGAAGTGGGTACAGTCCAAAGAGATCAAGGATATTTCCGGCCTGACCCATGGAATCGGCTGGTGCGCACCCCAGCAGGGAGCATGTAAGCTGACTCTGAACGTAAAGGAGGGCATCATCCAGGAGGCTCTGGTGGAGACCATCGGATGCTCCGGCATGACCCATTCCGCAGCTATGGCAGCGGAGATCCTTCCGGGCCGGACCCTGCTGGAGGCTTTAAACACAGACCTTGTGTGCGACGCCATCAACACAGCCATGAGAGAACTGTTCCTTCAGATCGTTTACGGAAGGACCCAGAGTGCATTCTCTGAGGACGGCCTTCCCATCGGAGCCGGTCTGGAAGACCTTGGAAAGGGACTCCGTTCCCAGGTCGGCACCATGTACGGAACCTTAAAGAAGGGCCCGCGCTATCTGGAAATGGCAGAAGGCTATGTGACCGGGATCGCTCTCGACGCAGAGGACCAGATCATCGGCTACCAGTTCGTAAACCTTGGAAAGATGACCGATTTCATTAAGAAAGGCGACGATCCCACAACTGCTTATGAGAAGGCAAAGGGCCAGTACGGCCGTGTGGCAGACGCAGTGAAGATCATCGACCCGAGAATGGAGTAAGGAGGAGTTAATACATCATGGCATTATTTGAATCATATGAGAGAAGAATCGACAAGATCAATTCTGTTTTAAACAGCTATGGCATCGCTTCCATCGAAGAGGCTGAAAAGATCACAAAGGACGCCGGCTTAAATGTCTACGACCAGGTAAAGAAGATCCAGCCCATCTGCTTTGAGAATGCCTGCTGGGCATATACAGTGGGTGCAGCCATTGCCATTAAGAAAGGCTGCCGTAAGGCCGCTGACGCTGCCGCAGCCATCGGAGAGGGCCTCCAGGCCTTCTGTATCCCCGGCTCTGTTGCCGATCAGAGAAAGGTTGGCCTTGGCCACGGAAACCTTGGCAAGATGCTTTTAGAGGAAGAGACAGACTGCTTCTGCTTCTTAGCCGGCCACGAATCCTTTGCAGCCGCTGAGGGCGCCATCGGTATCGCAGAGAAGGCCAATAAGGTCCGCAAGAAACCCCTGCGCGTGATCTTAAACGGTCTCGGAAAAGACGCAGCCCAGATCATTTCCCGCATCAACGGCTTTACATATGTGGAGACAAAGATGAACTATTACACCGGAGAGGTGGAGGAGGTATTCAGAAAATGCTATTCCTCTGATCCGGAAAGCCCCCGCGCAAAGGTAAACTGCTACGGCGCCAATGACGTGACCGAAGGCGTTGCCATCATGTGGAAAGAGGGCGTTGACGTTTCCATCACCGGAAACTCCACCAACCCCACCCGTTTCCAGCATCCGGTGGCAGGCACCTATAAGAAGGAGTGCGTGGAGAAAGGAAAGAAATACTTCTCCGTAGCCTCCGGCGGCGGCACAGGCCGTACCCTCCATCCCGACAATATGGCAGCTGGTCCGGCTTCCTACGGAATGACCGATACCATGGGCCGTATGCACTCTGACGCCCAGTTCGCAGGCTCCTCCTCCGTTCCGGCCCATGTAGAGATGATGGGTCTCATCGGCGCAGGAAACAACCCCATGGTGGGTATGACTGTGGCTGTGGCCGTTTCCATCCAGCAGGCGGCTGAAGAGGGAAGATTCTAGGATCCCCCATGGCGGAACCTGCTGTGGGAAATTTCAGGAAAATTGGAAATGTACTTTCTTTTTTAAGAAAGGTATGCTACAATAACCCATGACAAAAGCACCTGCACACCTGGCAGGTTCAATAGGATAGAGGCGCGGGCTTCAAGAGTAACGGAAGACAAGGCTGGACCGCCGTTTTCCGCCAAAGGGGAGACCGCCGAAGGAGTTTTGCCCGGTCCGGGGCAGGGTTCCTGGTACGACGCAGAAGATGCGGCGTACTGTCACGATACGTGGAGCGCTATCTTGTGTTGCTGGTTCCAGCCTGTATGGCTTTTTATCTGCATGATCTACACCACAAACGCGTTTTCCGTAAGGGACTGCCGTTTGTGGTGTTTTTGATTTTCAAGAGAGGAAGTATGAGAAATGCAGAGTACGAAAACGAAAAGCCTGGCTGTACTGGCCCTGGCGTCCGTGTTCCTCATGGCCTTTGCCATGACGGCCTTCGGGGCAGAGGGGGAGACCGCAGAGTACATCCCCGCCCTGTTTTCCACCTTCTGGGCGCTGGTGCCGCCGGTGGTAGCCATCGGACTGGCGCTGATCACAAAGGAGGTTTACAGCTCCCTGTTTATCGGGATCGCCGTAGGAGGGATCCTGTATTCCGGCGGGAGCTTTGAGCGGACCGTGGTCCATATTTTCCAGGACGGCATCATCGGAGTCCTGACCGATGAAAGCAACGTGGGGATCCTGGTATTCTTAGTGATCCTGGGAGCCATGGTCAGTCTTATGAACAAGGCCGGCGGCTCCGCTGCCTTTGGCCGGTTTGCGGCAAAGGGCATTAAGACCCGGGTGGGGGCCCAGCTGGCCACCATCCTTCTGGGGGTTACGATCTTCATCGATGACTATTTCAACTGCCTTACAGTGGGAAGCGTCATGCGGCCGGTGACGGATAAGTTCAAGGTTTCCCGGGCAAAGCTGGCGTATCTCATCGACGCCACGGCAGCTCCCGTATGCATCATTGCCCCCATTTCATCCTGGGCGGCGGCTGTGACGGGATTCGTGGAGGGAGAGGACGGCTTCTCCATCTTTATCCAGGCCATCCCCTATAACTTCTATGCTCTTTTAACCATTGCGATGATGGTGGGAATGGTGCTCATGAAGGTGGAGTTCGGGCCCATGTTAAAGCATGAAAGGAACGCGGTCAAGGGGGATCTTTTTACCACAGAGGGACGGCCTTATGCGGATGAATCCGATCCGTCAGAGATCTCCAGGGGAACGGTCATGGACCTCCTGATCCCGATTATTTCTTTAATTATCTGCTGTGTGATCGGTATGCTGTATACAGGCGGATTTTTCTCCGGCGTGGATTTTGTGACCGCCTTTTCAGAGAGCAACGCATCCCTGGGACTGACCCTTGGAAGCTTTTTCGGCCTTCTGATCACCCTGGTCCTGTACCAGGTGCGCCGTGTCCTGGATTTCCACGACTGCATGGCCTGTATCCCCGAGGGCTTTAAGGCCATGGTACCGGCCATTCTGATCCTGACCTTTGCCTGGACCTTAAAGGCCATGACAGACAGCCTGGGTGCGGACGTATATGTGGCAGATCTGGTGTATAACCACGCCAGAGGCCTGCTGAATTTCCTTCCGGCCATCATTTTCCTGGTGGGCTGCCTGCTGGCCTTTGCCACAGGCACCTCCTGGGGGACCTTCGGTATCCTGATCCCCATTGTGGTGGGCGTGTTCCAGAATACCAATCCGGAGCTGATGATCATCTCCATTTCCGCCTGCATGGCAGGTGCCGTCTGTGGAGACCACTGTTCTCCCATTTCCGACACCACCATCATGGCATCGGCGGGAGCCCAGTGTGAGCATGTGAACCATGTGATGACCCAGCTTCCCTATGCGGTGACCTGCGCTGCCGTTTCCTTTGTGACATACATTGTGGCAGGGTTTGTAAAGACTGCCTGGATCGCCCTTCCTGTGGGCATCGTCCTGATGCTTGGAGCCATGTTCGTCTTAAAGATGCTGGGCGATACGGTGGAGGAAAGCCGGTAAAGCATGACCGTGGAAGAAAAAAGGCCCGGCGGAGAGCATACTGCAAAGCTCTCCGCCGGGCTTTTCTGTTTTATGGCGGCACACCTAGGCCTCTTCCAGGCCTTCAAACTGCATTTCATAATATTTGGCGTACAGGCCGTTCTTTTCCAGCAGATCCTTATGGGTTCCCCGTTCAGCGATCCCCTGGCCGTCGATGACGATGATCTCATCGGCATTCCGGATGGTGGAAAGCCGGTGGGCGATGGTGATGGTGGTGCGGTTTCTGGAGAGCTCCTCCAGGCTTTTCTGGATGTGACGCTCACTTTCATTGTCCAGGGCGCTGGTGGCCTCATCCAGGATCAGGATAGGCGGATTTTTAAGGAATACCCGGGCAATGGAGATTCGCTGCTTCTGGCCGCCGGAAAGCCTTGCGCCCCGCTCGCCCACAAAGGTGTCGTAGCCGTCGGGAAGCTCCATGATGAAATCATGGATGCTGGCCTTTTTGGCGGCGGCAATGATCTCCTCGTCGGTGGCCCCTGGTTTTCCGTAGGCGATGTTTTCACGGATGGTGCCGCCGAATAAGTATACCTCCTGCTGGACCAGGCCGATGGAGCTTCTGAGGCTCTTTAAGGTGGTTTTCCGGATATCCTGGCCGTCAATGGCGATCCTTCCGTGGGTCACGTCGTAGAACCGGGGAAGGAGGGAGCAGATGGTGGTCTTTCCGCCGCCGGAGGGGCCCACCAGGGCGATGGATCTGCCGGCAGGGATGGAAAAGGAAACATGGCTTAAAACAGGCTCGCTGCTGTTATAGCAGAAGCTTACGTCCTCATAGGAAATATGGCCCTGTACATTTGTAAGGGGCTTCGCGTCCGGCGCATCCTCGATCTCCGGTTCTGTTTCCATGACTGCCAGGAAGCGCTTGAAGCCGGTAAGGCCCTTCTGGAGCATTTCCGTAAACTCCACCAGGATCTGGATGGGGCTGATGAAAATGCCGATGTAGAGGGCGTACATGGCCAGGTTTGCCGGCTCCATCTCCCCGACGGAGATAAGGTATCCTCCGGCCACCAGGACGGTCAGATACATCATGCCCTGGAAAAACAGGGTGCCTGCGTGGAATTTTCCCATGGCCCGGTAGTTATTGTCTCGAGAGCGGACGAAGTTCTCGTTGCTCCGTCCGAACTTTTTCCGTTCGATCTCTTCGTTGGCAAAGGACTGGACCACACGGATCCCGGACAGGGTATCCTGGAGACTGGCGTTGATGTCGCCGATCTTTCTCCGGTTGTCCATGAAGGTCTCATGCATCCGGGCGTTCTGGCGGCAGCAGAAAAGCACCATAAGAAGGACTACCACGGCCAGCAGGAGAGCCAGCTTCCCATTGATCAGGAATAAGAATACAAAGGAGCCGGCGATCTTAATGGAGGAGATGAACACGTTTTCCGGCCCATGGTGGGCGAATTCGGAAATCTCAAACAGGTCGGAGACCAGCTTGCTCATCATCTGTCCGGTGTTATTTTTATCATAGTAGGAAAAGGAGAGCTTTTCATAATGATCGAACAGATCCCGGCGCATATCCCGCTCGATCCAGGTCCCCATGAGATGGCCCTGGTAGGTCACATAGTATTTGCAGAGGGTCTGGATCACATAAAGGACCAGAAGGCCTGCAAAGAGGAGGGGGAGGGAGCGCAGGATGGCTTCCTGGCCCCGGGTGAACCAGTCGCCGGCCGCTCTTCTTAGGATCTGGGGAAAGGCCAGGTCCACGGCGCTGATGATGGTGGCGCAGAAAAGGTCCAGGAAAAAGAATTTTTTGTAGGGCTTATAATAGGCTGCAAATTTTTTTAGTACGTCCATGATTCCTCCTGTGCATATAAAGTCGTTGCTTTAATCATAGCATGGGAGTTTCTGGAAGTAAAGGGCAGGTTCCTGCGTAAATTCTGCCGCATTTTCTTCATAAATTGTTAATAGAAATCCAGGGAAGCAGGTGCTATAATCTATATATATGGAAATCTGTAAATTTTTGTACGTTTATAAAGAAAGGTGACGAGATCATGAATATGAAAACCATCCTGGCAGCAGCTCTGACCGCAGGTTTTTTTGTGCAGCCCTGTATGACAGCCTTGGCGTCGGTCAGCGCGCCGGAATCTGATAAGAACCAGATCGGCCCGGGCTTTGAAGCACCGGCGGAGGAAAATGCGGAAAGCGCGTTTACCCCCTGGACGAAGGTGGACGGCGTTTATGTGGACGATACGGGAAAGGCCATCGATGGCGCAGTCCTCCGGGGCGTCAGCGTGTCCAAGTGGCAGGGAGACGTGGACTGGGGGAAGGCAGCGGCTGACGATATTTCCTTTGCCCTGGTGCGGATGGCGTCCATCGGCTACGAGGGAGAATATACCATGGACGAATATTTTGACCAGAACATGCGGGAGGCCAGCGCCAACGGCGTCCATGTGACGCCCTATGTCTATCTCCAGACAAGGACTGTGGAGGAGGCAGAGGCAGCGGCCCGGTATGCAGTGGATGTGGCGAAGAATTATGACGTTTCCTATCCCCTGGCAGTGGATATCGAGTCCCAGTATATCCTGGATCTCTCCACCCAGGAGCTGACGGATATCGCCAACGCCTTCTGCCGTGTGGTGGCGGAGGCAGGATACACGCCCATTGTATACAGCGACTACCATAAGTTTACGACAGAAATGGATACGAACCAGATCCCCTATGATATCTGGCTGGCCAGATACGGCGGCGATCACAATTATCCCAACCGGACCATGTGGCAGGCCACTGATAAGGGCGTGATCGACGGGATCAATGGAAACGTGTGCCTGGAATTTGCCTTTAAGGATTACGCTCCAGCCCTGGAGGCAGGGGACGCCACGCCCGGCCAGTGGAAGGAAGAAAACGGCGTTTGGTATTTTGAAAACAACGGAGGTCGCTATACCGGCTGGATCCGCCCCGACGGAAACTGGTATTATATGGATCCGGCAGCCGGGGGAGCCATGGTCTCCAATACCTCCATGGTCATCGATGGAGTGACGTACTCCTTTAATGGAAGCGGCGTCATGCAGTAGGCCATGAGGAACACGCTGCGCGGGTCTCTTGTGGTCATCGCGGCAGCCGCCAAGGTCTCGTGCAGGCACGGACACTGGCTCGCTTCCCGCATAAAATAAAAGCTCCAGGTCCGGATCCGGCAGCCTGGAGCTTTATGAAAACGGATGGTCAGTCTTCCCAGGGAAGATCCACCGTGATATACGAATGATGGACAGCAGGCAGGAATTTTTCCGTAAGGTCTGCTGTCTTTATTTTTAAGCTGGAGGTGTTGATGCAGGGGTGGCAGCCCAGAAAGGGATCCTTTAATACATCGGAATCGATGAGCAGCTGGACCTGGTTTTCCTTATCATTGGCCAGTCCCAGGATGCTGACGGAGCCGGGAGAGATGTCTAAGAACTGCTCCATGTATTCGTCTCCGGCAAAGGACAGTCTGGCGGAATTGATCTGCTTTGAAAGATTTTTTGTCTTGAATTTCTTATTCCCCGGCATCATCAGAAGATAAAAACGGGTCTTCTGGGCGTTGCAGAGAAAGAGATTCTTGCATATGTGGATCCCAAGGATCTTTTCTACCTCCAGGCAGGCGTCGATGGTGGCTGTGGCATCGTGGTCCACCCGTGTAAAGGGGATGCCGAGGGTATCCAGAAGGGCGTAGGTGCGGACCTCCCTGGGGAGACGGCCGGACATGTCCTCCGGACTGCCTGGATATACAGTTTCATCAATATAAAAATCCATGTTTTGTATCCTTTCTTTCTGGACTGGGCGTTGAAATAACGCTGGTACTTTAAGGGGAAAAACGCTATAATCGTAATAGCACGGCCCCTGGATCCGGGGATGCCGTCCAGGGATATGGGGACAGGGGGCCATAGATCCGGCGCGGGTCTGTAAGGGGTTTCTGACAGAGCGGACCGGGATCGCCGGAGATCCTTTGGAGTCCCAACATCATTATAATGGAAACGTAAGAAAAAGCAAGAATATGGAGATAAAGTATATGGAAAACAGAAATGAAAGTGGAAAAAAACAGAAGGCAAAGGGCCTGTGCCCGAATTTTGGGAAATGCGGCGGCTGCCAGTATCTGGACGTGCCCTATGAGGAGCAGCTGAAGAAAAAGAAGAAACAGCTGACGGAGCTTTTAAAGCCATTCTGCCAGGTCCGTGACGTGATCGGAATGGAGGACCCCTGGCATTACAGAAATAAGGTCCATGCGGTCATGGCCAGGGACCGGAAGGGGAGGATCATTTCCGGCGTATACAAGGAGGGGACCCATTTTGTTCTTCCGGTGGATACCTGTCTTATTGAGGATCAGAAGGCAGACGATATCATCAGGACGATCCGGGAGCTGGTCCCGTCGTTTAAAATGAAGGTATACGATGAGGATACGGGGTACGGCTTCCTGCGCCATGTGCTGATCAGGACCGGACACAGCACCGGCGAGATCATGGTGGTGCTGGTGACAGCCTCTCCTGTGTTCCCGTCTAAAAATAATTTCGTAAAGGCTCTGCGGGCGGCCCACCCGGAGATCACCACGGTGGTCCAGAACATCAACGGCCGCGGCACCAGCATGGTCCTGGGAGAAAAGGAGCATGTGCTTTACGGCCCCGGCTTTATCGTGGACGAGCTCTGCGGCTTCCGGTTCCGGATCTCCTCCAGATCCTTCTACCAGATCAATCCGGTCCAGACAGAAAAGCTCTACCGGCTGGCCATCCAGGCTGCCGGGCTCACAGGTAAGGAGACGGTCATCGACGCTTACTGCGGCATCGGCACCATCGGCATCGCCGCTTCGCCTGAAGCGAAGGAGGTGATCGGCGTGGAGCTCAATCCGGATGCGGTCCGGGACGCGGTCACCAACGCCAAGGTCAATGGAGTAAAAAATATCCGGTTTTACTGCAACGATGCGGGAAAATTCATGGTCCAGATGGCCTCCCAGGGAGGAAAGGCGGACGTGGTGTTCATGGATCCGCCCCGCAGCGGGAGCACGGAGGAATTCATAAATGCGGTGGCCACCTTAAAGCCCGCCCGGGTGGTGTACGTCTCCTGCGGCCCCGATACCCTGGCCAGGGATCTGGCGGTGTTTAAGAGGAAAGGGTACGAGGCGAAAGAGGCGTGGGGGGTGGATATGTTTCCGTTTACGGGGCACTGTGAGGTCTGCGTGAGGCTGGAGAGGAAATAAAAGTCAGCCAAGTGTTGTAAAAAAGCTGACTAAGGTGTTTCTGTCTTTACTGGAATATCGGCAGGACGAAGCAAATGGAGAGATAAACAATGGCATCAAGTAACAATTATTTACAATTTATTTTAGGACAGCTGTCTGATCTGGATGATATTACATACCGGGTGATGATGGGAGAGTTTATTATTTATTATCGCGGAAAAATCGTGGGCGGCATTTATGATGATCGACTGCTTGTAAAGCCCACTAAATCGGCAATTGCCTATATGACGGATCCAGTATATGAAGCGCCTTATGAGGGAGCAAAGGAAATGCTGCTGGTAGACGAGGTTGATCAGAAAGAATTTTTAACAGGTCTGTTTCACGCGATGTACGAGGAACTGCCAATGCCTAAGCAAAAAAAGAAAAAATAAGTATTGCGAAGGGAAAAAGAAATAAGGTTGTTTACGTACATAGAGGAAGGATAGATAAATCATGAAGCGACAAAACGGGATCTATTTGTACAGGAGCACAAGATCTGAACATGGGAAAGGTCCAAACACAGGGTATCCGATCATTTACCGGAATGTTCCCGTTTTGTGCAGCTGATCAGAATATATTAAACCAGAAAGAAAATCGAACAGGAGCAGGATATATGGAACTGAAAAAAGTATGGATGTCCCCGGATACGAAAAAGAAAAGCAAATATGGATACCGGGCAATCGGCGGTATCCTTGGCATCGTTCTGCTGATGGTCCTGCTGCTTTGCGGAGGAACCCTTCTGTCATTATCCCTGGGGATAAATAAAAAAGCATTTTCTCTGATCCTTCTGACTGCTGTCAGTGCTCTGGGGATCGGGCTGGCCGTCCTCCTGGGACGGCGGTCGATCCGGGACGCCACGATCTTTTTTATGACAGAAAATGACCGTTTATGGGTCATGGATGCCCGTGGCCTGTCCAATCATGGGAATGGGTTTCTTGGCTTTGCCGTTGGTACGATGGAAACACAGGCGTTTTTGCGCCGGCAGGGCCGCCAGCCGTTTATTCCCAACCGTGCGGACGAAATTTTGAAGGTGTTAAATATCAAGGAGAACCGCAGTCACTACGCAGTCCGATGCCAGGTGCGTCATCCGGATACGCATGTGACCCGGTGTACCTATCTTCTGATCAAAGGAGATCCCGATGAGGACATGCTGCTGCGGGAGCTGGAGCGCAGGAAGACCTGGGAGAATGCGTGGGAGCCAGATGGGAACTGGAATCTGTTATATATTCTGCTGGGCGGTCTGGCCTTTGCAGCCTGCGTGACCATGTGCGTCCTGAGCCATCCGGCTGTTGCTGTGATGTCTGGTGAGCTTTATTTTCCCTGTATGGGTGCTTCTCTGGCGGCATTTTGTGTTTTCCTCTATTTTATCATCCGTCAGCGTCGTGGGGAGTGAGCCGGAGTGCTTGTTCTCGAACGCAGGAGCGGCGGTCTGACAGAGGATCAGAATAAATCTTGTAACAAAAACGTACCTATGATAAAATTCTGGTAAAACAAAAGCGTTTCAAAAAGAAAAGGCTTTGCTGCCGGTCAGAAGCCATTGCAGAAATAAAATGCAGAGAGCTGCGGCAGCACGAATGAAGAGAAGGAGTATAAATGAAAAAGCTGTTTCAGATGATACCATCTGGATTTTTCAACTGTCTTTCCAGCGGGAGCAGCAGCGGGGTATATTCGGACTGCCTCCAGATTATTTATGATCAGTATGACCGGGAGATCTCGTATCGGATCTCCCGAAGCCATATCCGGGATTCGCTGGCGGTCTACCTGCTGGAAAATCATGTGGACTTTGTGGAAGAGGATGAAAAGGGGGCCCGGAAAAATTATAATGATCTGGCAAACGGGATCATCCGGAAATTCTGTTCAAAGGAAGTCGGATGGCTGGAGGAAGAGCATGACGACGCGACTTACGAAAAGTATATTATCATGACGGAGCAGGGGATCCTGCTGGCTGAATTTTTACAGCAGCTGAGAGCGCCGGAGAGGGAGGAATTTTCCAGCTACATTTATAACATTTATAATGTTTTAAAAAATGAGGAGCAATGGTCAGGGGATCCGTATGTGGAAGGCTTGAGAAATGTTTACCGGAATGCCAAGATGCTGTCGAAATCCTTGAAGCGTCTTTCAACCTTTATCAAGAAGATCATTGAACGGATGGTACAGGAGGAGACCCTGGAAAGCCTGACGGAGAACATCCTGGAGTACTGCGAGGGAAGCTTCATCCGGGAATACGCCCGGCTCACGAAGCAGCAGAATATCCATATCTACCGTTCATTCATCCGTATGAAGCTGGAACGGATGCAGAATGATCCTGTGCTGTTTGAGCTTCTGGTGATCGGCTGTGCGGTGGAGGAGGAACTGGAAGAGGCGGAGGCCAGGGAATATGTGCTGGACATGATCCAGCGCACCAAGGGCTTCCTGGCAGATGATTATGACCGTATCATGAAAGAGATCAAGCACAAGATCAATGTATATCTCCAGATCGCTGTCGGCCGGGCCAGATTTTTACGGAACCGGGAAATGGATATCCGGGGAAATGTGGAGCAGACCTTACGATATATCACCGAATCCATGACGGAGACCGGATGGAAGTCAGAACTGCCGGAAGAGATGGCAGGGCTTTTTTTACTGGACAGAAATGAATTTATTGATACAGGCTCCATCCGTTTCCCGCGAAAGGCACAGAGCATCCGGGAAGGAACTTTTGCAGAGATGGAGGAGCTGTCGCAGGAGGATCTGCGGCGGGCCAGAGAAGAGCATGAGAGGGCGGCCTATAATCCGTATTCAAAAGAAAAAATGAAGGATTATCTGGAACATGTCATGGGCGGTCAGAAGCAGATACAAAGTGACGAACTTCCGATGGAAAGCAAACGGGACCTGCTCTGCGCGCTGTCTGCGGCGGCGTACGGGGCGGAAAATGGTTATACCATTCAGCTGGAAGAAGGATACATGGAAACCAATGGAATGATACTCCGCAGATTCCAGATCTCAAAAGAGGAAGAGTCATGCAGATAGAGGAGTTTTGGGAGGCGTATACCTCATCAGAGAAAGAATTGTTTCAGCGCTCCTGCAGGCGGCTGCTGAAACATACATTTATTGTCCGTGATAAGGATGAGGAGAATAAAAAGGCCTATTATTTTATCTCGAAAAGACCAGAGCCTTTTTCGGCCTATTTCCGATATATCGGCTTTGATATCGTGGTGGACCGGGAAAACGGGGTCGTAATGCTGAGGAATTGTGCCGACGCCGGGGAAAGCGGGAAGGTACAGGTGAACCGCCTGCAGTTAAAGAAGGCGGAGAGCGTGGTACTGTGCTGTCTCTGGACCTTATACGCGGACCGGATCCGTTCGGGAAGCTTATCTCGTGCGATCCTGGTATCCATTACGGAAATACAGTTTGAACTGGAGAAATATGGCGTTAAGGACCAGATCGATAAAAGTGCCATGACTGGTATCCTGACTTTATTTTCCAGATTTAATTTAATTGAGGTGAATGGAAAGATCGGAGAAAAGGACTGCCTGGTCAGACTATACCCATCGCTGCAGTTTGCGTTGGAATCGGAGGAATTTGGACGTTTTGCAGAATTGACGAGAAAGAGGATGCTTGAGAAAACGGGGGAGGTTCCGGGCGAGGAGGATGCAGATGAGTATGAATAGAAAAACAGCCACAAAATTATTGCTGGTCCAGTGGGCGCGGTTCCAGAATGAATGCATCCGTCTGGAGGGCTCCACACTGCTTACAGGAGTAAACGGCAGCGGAAAGTCCACGGTCCTGGATGCGATGACGTACCTTCTGACTGGGAATACACAGTTCAACAAGGCGGCAAAGGACCGGGACCGGACGGTGATCGGTTATGTGCGCGGAGATACGAAAAGCAATGGCACAGAGCGGTATTTAAGGACTGGAGAGGTCATCAGCTATATTGCCATGGAATTCTGGTCGCCGCTTGAGCAGTCGTTTCTGGTGGCCGGGGTATGTATGGAGTCAGACAATGAGATCGCATGCAGGAGCAGCTGGTTCATCTGCCGTGACGCCCGGATCGCTGAGATCAATTTTACATCGACGGAAGGAAAGAGGATCCGGTTCACGCCGAAAAATGAGCTGGCAGTCCGTGGAGAAAAGCTCAGATCTGCCGAGTTCCTGGGAAAGGAACGAGGGGTGGAGCAGGTGCTCCGCGCGCTGGGACTGCGGTGTGATGCGTCCAAATACCGCTCCAAACTGTTGAAAATGATGGCGTTCAATCCGGAGAATAATATCGACCAGTTTATCCAGGACTGTGTGCTGGAGCCCGGAAGGGTAGATTCCTTAAAGGAGCTGCGGGAGCAGAGACGCCAGTTTGAACATATAAAAGAAATGTATGAGAATTTACGCAGCAGCAAGGCCCAGCTGGAGACCGTGGAGCAGCGGACCGGCGAGTATGAGAAGAAGCTTCGGAGCCTCCGCATACGGGAGCTGATGCTCCTTTACCAGGATCTGAGAGAAAAGGAAGAAGAAAAGAAGCAGGAGGAGATCCGGCTGGAAGCTCTGAAGACGAAAAAGGAACGCCTGGAGATCCGGCAGAAGGAACTGGATAAAAGGTATAAGGAGGCGGGAGAACGCTGCCGCATCGCAGAAAACAATGATATTTTCCGTGGAGTCAAGGAAAGCATCCAGGCATTGGAGCGGCAGATCGAAAAACTCAATGAAGAAAAAGAAAAACAGGAGAATGGGCTGGCTCTTCTTATGAAGCTGCAGGCCCAGATATCAGCGATACTGAAATGGGCGGATCCCTTCATTGAAGTAGAAGAGGAAGACAGAAACTGTCTGGCCCATCTGTCAGAAGGCGGGCGGCAGATAGAGGAAAAGCTCCGCTCTTATCTGAGATTTAAAGAGCAGATGCAGGGGCAGAAGCAGATCTTCTGGGAGGAGGAGATCCATTGTGGGGACAGGATCCGGGAGCTGGACCAGGAGCTGGATGAGCTGGAGACGGAGATCAAGCAGCTAAAGTCCAACCAGATGGTGTTCCCAAAGAATGCAGAGGCCGCCAAACGGATCATTTATGAGGAACTGAAGCAGCAGGGGATCCAGACCGACGTGCGGTTATTTGCAGAGCTGGTCCAGGAGGTAAAGGACGCGGAGTGGAGAGCGGCCATTGAGACCTTTCTGGGACGAAAACGATTTTATGTCATTGTAGACGGACAATACTGCCACAAAGCCATGGAGGTCCTGGAACGAAGGAAGCTCCATGGCGTTCATGTGGTGATCACAGACAAACTTCCCGAGACAGATATAAGCGCCGGGTCTGCGGCTGAAATGCTGGTGATCCCCAATGTGTACGCCAGAAGATACGCAAATTATCTGCTGAACGGGATCCATTTATGCGGCTCTCTGAAGGAACTTCATGAGTATCCCAGGGGAGGCCTGATGAAAAACGGCATGCTGGCAAAGAGCTATGCGGTGTCCAATATGGACGTGGACGGAACCGAGTTCTGTCTGGGCGGGGATGCCATAAGACTCCAGTTAAACAGAAAGGAAGAGGCAAAAAAGCAGAAACAGGAGGAGCGCAAAAGCAATCAGAAGCAAAAGGAACAGAGCCGCAGGTATAGGAGCGAGATCGAGGGAGTGGACTGGGAGGACGGCCATTATGATTTTGACGCGGCAAAGTCCCTGGAGGCGACCCTGGAGCGGAAGGAGCGGATCCAGCAGGATATTGATAAGATACAGAGCAATCCGGACTTTCTGGCAGTGCTGCAGGAGCAGCAGGATGCAGAACGGGAGTATGGAGCCCTGGGAGGCGCGATAAAGGTGATCGCCGGGGATATTGGGAGCTGTAAAAAGGAACTGGAACAAAGCGAAGCTGCACTTAAGAAGGCCGCAGGCGAGATCTATCAGCTGAACCAGGACTATGACCGTCAGTGCATGCAGCATCTGGAATTAAAGCGCCCGATGCTGGAGGAGTATGAAAAGCTTTTAAAAGGAAAGACCGGGACCTGGAGGGCGATCACGAAAAAGACGGTCATGAACTTAAGCACCGAGGTGGACGCCTGCGTCAAACAGATGGAAAGCGCGCAGATCGAGTATTGTAAGCTGGCGGAGATCGATATAAACAGGCGGGGGATCGGATATATTCCGTTTTATCGTGACGAGTACAGAAATATTGCCAACATTAAGATCGAGGAAGCGCATAATAAGCTGGAGGAGCAGGGGAAAAGGCTGGAAAGCGCCTTTATGAATGACTTTGTGGCAGAGATCAATGAGACGATTCAGGCGGCAAAGAATGAAATAGAGGCGATTAACCGGGAATTAAAGAAAATCCCATTTGGAAACGATACGTACCGGTTTGTCATGACAGAAAAGGCAGACCGCAGCGTATTTTTCAGGATCTGTAAAAAACTGGAGCAGTATATGAATTCTCCGGAAGTATATATGAATTCAGCACGGGACGACGAGGAGATGGAGTATGATATCCAGGAATTCATGAGCGTGATCCTGGAAGAGGAGGATGAAACGGAATATACGGATTACCGGAAGTATTTTACATACGATATGAAGATCCTCAGCAGGCAGGGAAGCCAGGAGATCGAGGCGGATCTGTCGAAAAAGCAGGGCTCTGCAAGCAATGGAGAGAAGCAGACGCCGTATTTTATCATTCTGGCGGCAAGCCTGCTCCAGTATTATCCAAAGCAGGTCTGCTGCGCGAGACTGGCCTTTATCGACGAAGCATTTTCTGCCCTGTCACGGGAGCGGATCGAGCAGATGGTAAAATATTTTGAAGAAAACCAGTTCCAGGTGTTTTATGCCGCGCCGCCGGAGAAGATCAGCAGCATTGGAGCTTTTATAGAATCGACGGTCAGCTTAGTGACATCGGGACGTTACACGCACGCGGTGGAAGGTCTGGTGAAGGAAGGCTATGGGGTATAATGCAGTTCAGAAACAGGTGCTGGAAGCGCTCCTGGATCAGTATGAAAGAAGTAAGACGTATCAGGGAGAAAATAAGGTGATCCAGAGCTTTCAGATCCCGCCGGAAAAGGTATTCCCGGACTATGGTTCCGATTACGCCGATATGGATCAGATCCGTGATTTTGAAGCCTGGATGCGGGAACTGGAGCAGGATGGCCTGATCACCATAAAGTACGGGAGTGGAGAGATCAGAAAGCTGACGGCAAACCAGGAGTGCTGGGATCTGTATTACAAGGTCCTGCAGAGAAGGGATAAGCTTTCATTACAGCAGGACCAGATCATGCTGTATCAGAGGTATCTGGGGATGAGTCCGCTCCTGGACCGGTTCTGTCAGGAGCAGACCGGACGTTTACAGCAGAATAAAAATCCGCTTTATGGAGGAAAGGAAGCAGAGGCTATATTGGAGCTCTGTAAATTCATTTTACAGAACCGGCAGGACATCCTGGAGCGGGAATTGTCGATGGCGATTTTGAAGGACAGTAAGCGATGGGAGCAAAAATACCGTTCAAAGGTCTGTGGGCTTCTGAGAAAATACGGGGATTATGAGTCTCTGTTCCTGGGGCTCACAGATGACCGGGACAGGGAAGATAAGCGCGAGACGGAACGGATCCTTCTGGCAGAGCATCAGATCTACCCCAATCCGTCCTATGTGTATTTCAAGGGAAATGCGGAATTTTACTTTTCCAACGGACCGTGCGTCAAGACAGACCCGTCCATGCCCATGGCCTTTTCTTCGGATGCACTGAAAGGCCTGAAAGCGCTGTATATCGGGGATGAGGCAGTAATTACCGTGGAAAATCTGACTTCATTCAACCGGATGCAGATGGAACGGGCATTTCTGATCTTCTTAAGCGGATACCATAATTTAGCAAAGCAGGCGTTCATAAAGCAGATCGCCGGGGATAACCCGGGGAAGCAGTGGCATCATTTTGGGGATATCGATCCGGACGGCTTCTATATCGTGGAGAATCTGATCCGGGGAACAGGGATCGATTTTCATACGGTCTATATGGATACGGATACTTTGAAAAAATATGATGAGTATACAAAGCCGCTGGAGGAGCGTGACAGGAGAAAGGCAGAGAACCTGCTGGAGGCCGGGCGGTATACGGAGGTTATGGAGTATATGCTGGAAAAGGGGAAGAAGCTGGAGCAGGAGATCGTCAGCTGGATGGAATGGAAGGGAGCGTTATGACGGGAAAATGTGGAAAATCCCCTCACTTCTTTATCGCATATCTGTAAAGGCTGTGGTATAATGTCTGGAAACAGACATTATACCATCGCGCATCTGGTTTTCGCGTTCACCGCGAAAATCCAGGCGCTCAAATCTCCCGGAGGGGTACCATGTCCGAAGGACATGGTATA